>Ga0255763_1004156_pt1 | contig 12469 bp, 9 predicted proteins | sample 041ome_2_FD_179963 | JGI IMG/M metagenome (GOLD analysis project Ga0255763, IMG submission 179963) | Coastal salt marsh microbial communities from the Groves Creek Marsh, Skidaway Island, Georgia - 041406US metaG (version 2) | ecosystem: Environmental > Aquatic > Marine > Intertidal zone > Salt...
CGCCCATTGGGTATAGTGCCCATACCGGCAAGAAAACCGCCCTCGCTTTTATAGTTAAACGTTACGTCATCACCACTCACGATAGGCAAGAAATTATCGGTATAAATGACATTCTGTGCCGTATTACCCCCCTGATCCAAATCATGATGCTCATAGGCTGCCCGAATAGAGACTTTATCGCTGGCCTCAAACAGTAATACGATTCGCCCCCCCCAATGATCTTCCTGCGCCACACTTTCACCAATGCTCGCATTATCCATGTAGCCGTCGTAAGCGCGCTTGTAAAGTGCCAGACGCCCCATCATGCGATCGCTAATGGGACCAGAAACAAAGAAACTACCGTCTCGTTCACCATCCTGCCCCGCCAAAACAGTCACTTGTCCCTCGAAGTCTCTGGTCGGGTCGTTGGAGCGGATATTGATCGCCCCCGCCGTGACATTCGTTCCAAAAAGCGTAGATTGGGGACCCTTCAGAACCTCAATTGATGCAATGTCGATGAATCTTGGCCTAATTTGTTGGCCTCGGCCGTAATAAATACCGTCGACAAATGTTCCTACCGATTGCTCAAAACCTCTGTTCGTCCCAGAACCGATACCACGCATCACAATACGCTGGGAACTCGCCGACCTTGCAATAGTAACTGCTGGCATATTTTCTGATAGCGTCTCTAAGTCGGTGATACCTGCCTCTGCGACGCGGTCACCCGTGAAAGCCTGCAGGGTGAGAGGTACGTCTTGAAGACTCTCCGCCCGCTTCTGGGCCGTCACGATAACCTCCTCAAGTTGAGCACTGATTCCTGCTGGAGTATAAATTGCAGCGGATACTGCCATGCAACTCAGCAGGGCCGAAGGTAGACGTTTTCTAAAACCCGCTAATCGGGCGCTGCTCGCGATCTTCTTGTGAGTGTAAGTCTTCATTTTTATCGTTATCTCCGTAAGGTGATTTACCCCCATTCCGAGTAGGTCACCAAACACCGTAGCCAGGTGAGTACGCAGGGGCTCAGCCTACACAATCGACAAAATTCGTTCTTGAGGCTTATAAAATCATGATTTTCAAGCTACGAAATCATGATTTTGAAAAGTTCGACACCGCTTTGGTCAAAATTCGACCAGATAAGCGCTGAATGCTCTTAGCCAACGTTCAATAACAGACAGATGGAGCGTTTCCTCGGTGGGTACTACTGGCCTCGAAAACATGATTTCATTAGCGTCGATCATTGAATTTGGTATGTTGAGAAAAATAATGAATCAGATCCAACACAAGGTGGTATCTTAATGAGTTCCGATCAAAACCAACTCAGCACTCACCCCAAGCTTGAGCAGGCCGTTCCTGTGGGTCTCATCCCTCGGCTCCGCTCATTGCTTAGAAGGCATGGTCTCCTAATTGCTCTGACGGGAGTGTTCATGATTAATGCTCTGGACCGGCAGATACTGATCATACTCCTGCAGGACATTAAGCAAGAATTCACCCTGAGCGACAGCCAACTCGGCTTGGTGAGTGGCTTTGCCTTCGTCGCCATCTATATCACCATGGGCATTCCAGCGGCGTATCTGGCCGACAGGAAGAACCGGAGCAAGTTGATCAGCATAGCGCTGGCGCTATGGAGCCTAATGACCGTACTCTGTGGAGCCGCCCAAAACTACACCCAGCTGATTCTGGCGCGATTTGGTGTGGGGATTGGAGAATCCGCTTGCACGCCAGCCGCTCACTCAATGATCGCCGATACTTACTCACAACGACACCGTACCACCGCACTTGCCTTTTATGGCTCTGGCTACTTCGCGGGCGCCTTTTTGGGCTTTGCCCTTGGGGGTTGGATTGCAGATCACTTCGGCTGGCGCGCTGCTTTCTTCGCAGTTGGGGCACCTGGGCTATTTTTCGCCATACTGACCTGGCGTTACCTAAAAGAGCCTGTACGACGCGCGGCTGGCCCCGCCGATACGTTGGGGCTCCTTGCCAGCGTTGGCGCTCTCTGGAAGATACGCGCTTTTCGCTGGTATGTGTCTGGCAGCTCCCTGGCCGTTTTCGGCTACGCAGGCCTCATGACATGGCTGCCGACCTTTATGATACGAGAATACGCATCGAGCAAATCTGAGATCGGTGCCATCTTAGGTCTCATTGTAGGGGCTGGGGGCATTGGCGCCGCGATGGTGCTTGGCATGCTAACCGACAAATTAGCCAGTAAAGATCGCCGCTGGAACCTCTGGATTCCAATCTTAATTTTTAGCATCTCTGCGCCCGCGACGGCGGCAGCTTTCTTTTTCCAGGACATGACAATCACACTGGTACTCTGTGCAATACCCATAGCGGTTTCGTCTGCATTTACACCACCCATGATCAGCATCAGCCAACAAATTGTTGCCTCAAACCTACATGCGATGGTTACAGCTGTGATTTTCCTCTGTAACAACCTAATAGGTTTCGGTCTGGGGCCGCTCGCTGTTGGTATGCTAAGCGACCACCTCACCCCAGAGCTGGGAGATGCCGCTGCACTCAGACAGGCGTTGGGTTATCTTAGTTTCTTGTTTTGTGCCGCTGCCTGCCTAGTTCTAGTCAGTATCAGGTACCTACCACAGCCCGCAGAAGAGTAGTTGCAAGTAGGCGCGCCCGGGTGATTCTGTTGACAATTTAGACGCAACACCTAAGATTGAAGTCACAAACTCTTCCATAGCTGGTGTTACTAGTGCCCTATTTGTCACCCTCGCTCACAGATCTGACCATATTGGCAGGTACCGTACTCGCGGGAGCGATGGGCATCGCCCAGCTTAGACACCGCGAAAGTCCACGCGACTGGCTAGCGGGGGGGTTCTTACTTTGCTGGGCCTACCTAGAGTGGACCAGCTTCCTGTTCAGCTCCCGCGCCATATTCAGCCATCCTCATTTCTACTACACAGCCAATCCGGCCATGCTGATGTGGGGCCCTCTACTATACCTCTTCGTTGATGCTCTACTACACGACCATTTTGAGATGAGCTGGCGAAAATGGTTGCACTTTGCCCCCGGTTTATTAGCTCTACTGATGCTGCTGCCCTTTCTCCTGACCACCGGCACGTCCGCCAAAGTAGAACTCATCCATGCAACGATCGACACTAGGCGGAACAATCTGCATGAGCTGGTTTCTGAAATTGGCATGTATCACATCATTCTGTACCTAACGGCGACGCTGGTTATTCATCTCTATCCTAGCCGCCCTGCCAGAGCCAACTACAAGGTACTCTTTATTGCTGTCGCGTTTATGGCCACGGCAATGACACTGCACCTGAACGCCCTCAGGGACCCAGAAGCACTGGGCTTCATGGCAGCCTCGATAGCCAGCTCGCTCCTGATCTTTTTCGTATTTATAAGCACGTTTTCTAGCTCAAAATCAGTCGAAGATGTTTCTGACATACTGCGTGAGCAACGCTATCTCCGCTCCACGCGGCTGCAGCTAGTGGATCAAAACGAAATCGCGGTAAAACTTCAACGCATCATGGAGGAGCAGGAGCCTTACCTAAACTCCAATCTACGCATCACCGATTTAGCACGAAAGCTCAGCCTCAACGGGCCACAGCTGTCAGAGTTCATCAACCGCCATCTCAGCACCAATTTCAACTGCTATATCAACGACTTTCGCGTAGAAAAAGCGAAACAGCTGCTCACAGACGAGCCGCACATGGATATCACCAACATTGCCTATGACAGCGGGTTTAACTCGATCTCTTCTTTTAATGCCGCCTTCAAAAAGAAAACCAATATGACACCGGGGCGCTTCCGAAAACAGCACGCTGAAGAGCACCTTTAGCAGTGGCCCCACTAGGATAGCCAACTGTGTTTTTGCCTTCTTTCTCAATACAGAGATAACCGTGCTCCCCATCGCCGCTGAACTCCCAACTTAGGTTCTCTAGAACTTGAAAGTCAGATGGCTCCGAGCGAAGGGGCCGGGGTGCACTCCGATCCTTTTGTCGCTGCCCCGTCTATCGCACGTCGGTCCGTTAAAGCCCACCCATCGGTTCACGCTGGTAAGCCCTACCGAGATTTTTAACGACACAAGAAGAATACTCAATTCGAGTCTATTCGTGCTGTAGGTTTGACATGACGACTTTCAGAAACGCAGGCGCACTTGTGTGATCGACAAAAGCCGGCAGACTATCTGAATACCTGTCTAATCGCGATAAGCGGAAACGCTTCTCTCGTTATCGACGCGGCGGCCTATGGAATCGCATTGAGTCTGCGAAGCGTACTTTGATTTTGGAGAGGTTTATTGCCATAAAATGGCGGAGCGGACGGGACTCGAACCCGCGACCCCCGGCGTGACAGGCCGGTATTCTAACCAACTGAACTACCGCTCCAGGTAGACGCTGCATTTTTGCAACGGTTGTTTCGGCTAACACTAAAGAGTGTTGGTGGGTGGTGACGGGATCGAACCGCCGACCCTCTGCTTGTAAGGCAGATGCTCTCCCAGCTGAGCTAACCACCCCTAGCCGAGACGCGCATTATAGAGCGTTAAGCTTGTGTGTCAACGCGGTTTTTAAAAATTCTTTCAACTTTTTTGTGTTGACTTTTGCGTTTGAAATACCGCTCGGGAAAACGACGAGTCGGACACATGTTAAGCCTAAAACCCAACCCAAAACGTCGCTGACGGCAATGGAAAACCCGTATCCGGAATCGGCATTCGGCATTCGGTGTTAAGGTTTTGGCAATGAACAACCTTAAGATCGCCCCGCTATCGTGACTGGAGTACAATGGGCGTCACGATCGAAGAATCCAATACCACCCAGCTAGAGAATGACGATGTACATTTATAAAGATTTTCATTTTGAATCAGCTCATCGCTTACCCAATGTACCCGAAGGCCACAAGTGCGCGCGCTTACATGGACATTCTTTTCAATTGAGAGTCACTGTCTCTGGCGACGCGCCTCCGCCGCTCAACTGGGTTATGGACTTCAGTGATATCAAGGCGGTCGTTAAACCCATCGTAGATCGACTCGACCATTACTACTTAAACGAAATTCCAGGGCTCGAGAACCCCACCAGCGAACGCGTATGTGAATGGATCTGGGAGAATCTCAAACCTGCCCTGCCTAACCTATACAGCGTCGAAATCAAAGAGACCTGCACTTCGGGTTGCATATACAAAGGCCCCCAAGAAAGCGCCTAGCCGATGCACCAACCAATTGTTACGTAAATGTTACGAGGATCCACATGGGAGCCTCTGGGGGCTACGCGATCCCATTCCAGTAAAAATGGGCAATTGCACATATCGACAATGACGACCAAAGTGACTGCTCCTAAAAACCGTTACTCAAGGTTACCAAAAGTAGCATGTCAAGTTTTTTATGCACAATTATTCGGCGCACTTCTTGAATCGTCTTCTTAGCGATCAATTCGCGAACAGCACTTGAAGTAATACTCATAAGCAATTGTTTTTATTAACTTTTTTGACATTGATCAAAAAATAGTCAATCTAAGACGCCCCTTGAAGTTAGTGGCTTAGAACCCCGATTAAACAATTTGTCCACCAAGTTATCCACAGATTCTGTGGAAAACCTTTGGCGCTCTCAGAACCGAAATCAACACCGGAAAGTTGCCTCTAGGTGTTCCAAATCAAAGGCTTAAGCATCCAGATTAGGCGAAGACTAAACATGACAATATCATGACAGCCGATCGGTCATTTTGCCTCTGAGGCTAAAAACTGTAACGCGGCCTGTACGAACTGATCAGGCTTCTCTGCGTGCAACCAATGCCCTACTCCCTTGAATGTAAGGACACGCGATCGGGGAAACAGCGTCCGAGCCACCGCCAAATTTTCATCGGTTACGTAATCGGATAGAGCCCCACGCATAAACAGGGTACGCGTGTCGGTCAGCTCAACCGAGCCCGGCGCTTTGAGCAACTCAACATAAGCTCGCTCTAACCCTTTCCAATCGAAAACCCACTGCATAGCACCCTCATCTTCAGATCTCCGCAACTGGGTAAGAAGAAACTCTTGGACCATCGTTTCAGATATGGAGTCAGCCAAAATAACTCGAGCCTCGGCTCTGGAGTTACACCGGGTTTCCGCCACCGCTTTGATTCCGGAAAAAACCGGCCCGTGACTGCCCACATATGCGACGGGAGCGATATCAACCACAACAAGCTGTGCGACCCTTACGCGAGCGTTCAACGCCACGCTCATCGCCACTTTTCCACCCAATGAGTGCCCTACAAGCACAGGCATATCCAAGCCGTGCAACCGTATGTATCCCTCAACCGCCAATGCCATATCGTCAAGCCCGGAGACCAAATACTCTCGAGAGCCTCCGTGCAAGGGCAAATCCAGGGCGTGCACCTGATATTTTTCAGCTAAACGCTTAGCGAGTAGGCGTAGGTTGCTTTTACTTGCGAAAAGGCCGTGCAGCAAGATCAGAGGAGTCCCCTCCCCCATAATCTCTGAAGCCAATGTTTTCGATTCCAGCACCTGACCCGTCCACCTTTTTTTGTTAGGATTCGTTCACATTTTTAAGAACAGTCTACTATGAACCACTTCAAATTACGCAACCTCGCGCAGCGCCTCGTTTTAGCCGTTAGTGCGATCCTATTAAGCGCCTGCGCTTCTGGTCCTACTTACAATCCAAGCACCTTCATTGCCGAATTCAATCAAGACGCTTTGACAAAAGACAAGGTCAAAACCGTCATCCTTTCTCATGTAAACATCTCCGGCCCCTCACGCTCCTATTTAGAGCGAGAAGAAGAGCGGATCGATGCGCTGGTCAGCAAAAAGCTGAAAGACGCGGGCTACAAGGTATTGCCCCAACGGCGGTTCGTGCAGGAATGGAACACGGCAGTCCGTGCGTTTGGCGATCCGTTTGACCCAACCACGGGGCGGGTCAACATGAAGACCTTTGTTTTGATCATGAACTCGGTGAAAGACCAACTCGTAAAAAGCACCCAAGTCGATGCTTTCGTGTTCACTGATTTAATCGAGCAACAGGTGGCCTTCAACAATGGCATGAATCACGAAGCACGCTGGGATGGCGTAAGCCGCAAGCCCACCCTCCAAGGCCCGGGAACGACGATCCCGGGCGGTTTCGACTGGAACCAATTGGCCGCAGTCGCTTCGCTGCAGGTAGTGGTGTTTGATCAAGGGCTAGAGCGTATCTTCGTCGGGCGAGGCGGCTTGGATGCAACGGACGCGATCGACGCCCGTTCAGGCACGCGCTTTGAACGCCGACGCAATATCCTCGAAAGCCAAAAGTACGTTCAGGAAGGTATAGATCTGGCACTGCACCCCTGGATTGAAATGGCCGACTGGCCCGGCAAGGCCCCCTAGCCTGAGGCTAGTCAGCCTGCACAGTTCTCAGCGCCCAAGGCTCAGCATTCGGCGCTGGATGTGCTCCGTTATCGCTACTCGACACGCTTCCCTGGATGCCGGCAAGTGAGTGCTAAACCCCCAGCACCTCCATGCCGCGCTCAATACACCACATTGCTGCCAAGCCGCCCATCAAGTAGATCGCCGCAGTGGTTGCCCTCGGTGCGCCCTGCGCCCAAATTCGGCGAAGACCCACCCCCAAAGCCAAGATCACCGTAATAAAAGCAATTTGACCCAGTTCGATTCCAATATTGAACGAGAGCAACGCTAAAGGCAGCTGCCCCTGAGGCAAGCCCACCTCACTCAACGCGCCTGCGAAACCCATTCCGTGCAGCAATCCAAACCCACTCGCCACCGCCCAGGGAAAACGTGCAAACCAACCTTTGTGCTCGGCGTTAATCTCGAGCGCCAACATGAAGATACTGAGTGCAATCAGAAATTCGACCAAAGCCACCGGATAATCAAATACACCCAGGGTGACCATGGCGAGCGTTACGCTGTGCCCTAGGGTGAAGGACGTTACTGTGACCAAAAGCGACCGAAACCCAACCACCAAGAGCACCAAACCCAAGACAAATAGGAGATGGTCAGGTCCCGCCCAAATGTGCTCTGCTCCCAACACAATGTAAGAACCCAAAACACCCGTTGCCGTGGGCGCCGCTGGCACAATATCGCTGGGCTTTTCGGTATTCAGAACCGTTTGCCACGACCGCCCATCGTTATACTGATACATGACCAGCGCACTGGCTTGGTTCTCCGGCAAGCCATCAATAGCGACCGCCTTGCCGACCAAACCAACTTGATCACATTCGAGCATCCATCGCTGAACGAAACCCGTGCCTTCTACCACTGGCTCACTGGATTCCTGTACCCCACAAGCTTGAGGCAACTGCGGTCGTATGGGTATGTTCGACGTGGTTTGCAAGGGAGTCTTCCATAGCATCTCAACACGAGCGCTGTCCGTCTCGGTGAACTGCAGAGACGAAGGTGCAAAACGATGGGCCTGCGCACTGGCCGACAAAATAAAGGCCAAGAGCCCCAAAATGACGCGACTCATAACACCACCTCGTAGTCCTTGCGTAATTCTGCTTTAGCACGATCGAGCGCATCGAGTCGTCGCTCTCTGTTAAGGGTGGCTAAAATTTCATCGCTGGCCTCATCGAGTGTTTGTGCTCGCGCAGGCTTCACTTCGGCAATCCTAACAAGGTGCCAGCCAAAGGTCGAAGCAATGGGTGGCAGCCAGGTCTCCGCTGAGAGGTCTTGTGCCATCAAATTCGTTACAAAACCCGCTCCAAATTGACGCGCGATCTGATCCGCCGTAAGACTCTGAAAGGTGTAACCCGCCAAAAAGGGTGCGCCGCGCTTGAGCGCCGTCTCGAACACTAGGCCTTGAGATTCGATATCCGACTTCAGCTTCAGCATGTCAGATTCCCGCTCTCGTGGAAAAAAGACATGACTGAAACTCAGGCGTTGATCCTCAAGGAACTGGTCTGCGTTTTCGTTAAAGAAAGTTTCGATGTCGGCCACGCTCACTGCTTGTGGCGGGGATTTCAACAGAAGCCATTCTTCCGTTAGCTGTATTAGACGTCGCTTGATCACTTCATCGCCCAAGTGCATGCGCATCTCATAGGCCGACTCCAGTTTCTCTGCTTCAGATTGCTCAGCGTACAGCCCCAAAAAGTCAATGTTGCGTAAGAGCCTCTGCTGCACAACCGGATCGATTGCATGAAGTTCGAGCTCAATGGCTTTCATGAACAACATATCGCGATCCAGCTCAGCCTGTAACAGCCCCTGGCGCTCGTTGTCGCGCATTTTGCGCCCCATTAAGTTTTGCCACTCTGCCACCAAAGCATCAACTCGAGCCTGAGACAGAGGGCCAACAATCGGCTTAGGCGGAGGAAAGAAGTACGCACTCAGTGCGTAAAAAATGGCGCCGAGTACCACAAAATGCAGGGCTCGCGAATGCATTAAGCGCGAAATCACAGGGGTTGTCCTTATAAAAAATGTGACCGAAGCTTAAGCGCGAGCCACGTAAAGTGCAACCAGATAGATGGGATGCGAGCGCCATACGCTGAGTAGCACTCGGACTCGGATACGATGCCTCATGCTCCCAGGAAACTTGAGCCGTCCTCAACGTGCAAATCGGTCAAAATCAAAGATCTAGACCTTGTAATCCCCAAGTGTAGATTGAAAATGAACTGCACCTACGCCCTCTATTGCTAAGCCCGTATCGGTCAGCGATACGTCAGCATCCGTTGCCACATTGTGATCGAATAGATATCGAGTGGGTTTGAGTGCTTGACTCATCTCCGCATCGTAGCTTTGGCTTTGGGCGGCAACCGTCTCGTTGCGCGCCTGGTAACCACGCCAAGCCTCAGAGCCTGCTCGTTTCGCCATGATCGCTCGGGTACGCTCAGGGCTTAGGACCAAAGCAGACGCGTTGTTACCGCCGAATCCTTTCGAGTTTAAAATGCTGTAGTCGATGGAATCGGGCTGGACTTCGCGGTGCTTGAGCACAAAGTCAAGACCGCTTTGTGCGACGTCTTGAGCAACACTCTTAGTGTGGATAATGCCGGGAATTATACCGTGGCCCCAAACACCCAAGGTGGCGGCCAACTGGTCAGCCGACGCCGCACCCAGGGAGTGCCCCAAATAGGTCTTAATTGCAGCGACCGGCCAGCGTTCGATTCCAAACGCGTTTGCCACACGACTCAAGATTAAGCCCTCAGTCACGCGATTTTGCGGCGTACTGGTGCCATGCGCCTGGACAAGCCCTCGTTGTTTGAGCGAAATATCACCCAGTAAAGCGCGAGCCTCGGCAGCGACTTTAGCGACCGTTACATAGTTGCCGGCGCCTGGCCCCGAGATACTCTTCTTGAAGCCATCAGCGCATACCTCGACTAAGGGCGCACTCCCATAGACTTTGGCGCCAACTTTGAGAGCCAGCTCATCTGACATCAACATGAACACCTGCGCGGATTCGCCGATCGTGAAACCGCAGTTTTCGCCGAACGGTCGACACATCGACCTCATATCGAGCTGATCGCGCGATACCCCGTCGATAGCGGCCATGCCGTCTGCGGTGGCCAAGGCCCCCATAGATGCGTAGCCATCCATGACCTCTGGCACAACCGGTGCGTCTGCACCGCCCACAAAGGCAATGTGAGAGCGCCCCGTTTGAATATCATCAATACCCATGCGTAGGTTGTACAAAAACGAGGCGCAAGCTCCCAGTGCCGCGCCCGTCCGACCAACGTGACCAAGTACATACGCGTTAATGAAGTCGGCCGGCATCTCCGCTAGCGATAAAGGACAATGCTTTGACGTTACGCGACCGCCTCGCGCTCGGGCAGAAAGCATACCGCCGCCGCCCTCATAATCGAGCTGGCCCATGGCGCTACCCACGTACACGCTCACCTGATTCGCGCCGACCAGTTGCTGGAGCGACACCCAATCAAGACCGGAGTCACCAAGCGCATCAGACGCCGCAAACAGAGACATCTGTAAGCCTTTGGGATGGTTTCGTGAGGGATAGAGCGCAGCAGGATCAAATCCTTGGGGCAACATGCCCGCCGTTTTGACCGGAAAGTCTCGTTTAGCGGGTACCAGAAGCTCCTGCCCTGCCGCAATACGCACACGGGTTCGATCACTTTGCGTATCGACCACCTGCCATCCAGCGGGTAACGGATCTGGTACGCGTTTTGTGCGGATACTCAATTCGAAGTCGCCGTCTGTGCCTGCTGCCTCGAAGGTCGCGTTCCAATCCACCGCATCGGCATCGAAAACTGACTTAGGAATCGCGCGAATCATAGAGCCAAGCGCGATTTGCTCCTCTTGTGCAGGATCGAGCCCCATCAAGATCGCCATGGCTTGGATATTTTGCTGCCGCTGAGCCGCTGACAGAGCGCTTCTGACCATGCTCTGATACGCCTGAGCACCTGAGGTGCGGCCAGCCGCATTGATACCACCCATTCCCACAATTACCGGCAAAGCCATCGCGCACATACGTTTCCCCTTTTGTTGGGGAGACAGTGTATGCTTGGCTTTTCTTGAAACATTATGCAGAATACGCCAAGAAATTATCTAATTGAGCCAAATGATAAAAATCACAGCCGTACTGCTAGAGCAGTCGCTTCCCTCCAGCGCCACCTTGCCTCTCGAGATATGGATGGCGGCCGGGCAAGCCGCCAAGGCGCAGCGCCCCCCGATCAAAACCCAGATTATGACTCGATTCGCTGGTCTACAAACAGGCCCAATGGCGCTTGCGGGCGGACTAAACATCAACCTGACGACGCGTTTAGAAGACGCCCTCGACACCGACATTTGGATCTTACCCGCGCTCTGGCGCAACCCGCTCAAAGCATTGCATCAATCTGATGCACTTGCTCCTATTTTTAGACTCGCGCTCCAACAACAACAGATGATATGCAGCGTGGGGACCGCGAGCTTTTTACTTGCCGAGACAGGTCTTTTGAATGGGCGTGCGGCTACCACGCATTGGGCCTACTTTGACCTATTTAAGAACCGCTATCCCCAGATCAATCTGCAAAAAAGGCACCTCATCACGCAAAGTGAAAACGTGTATTGCGTTGGAAGCGTGAATTCCATCGCAGACTTGATGGTCCATTTGATCGAACTCAAGTTGGGCAGCGCGATTGCACACGCAGTAGAAACGCAGTTTTCGCCAGAGATACGAAAAAAGTTTGAAGCGGCGGCATACCAGGATCACGGCTCCAACACCCACCACGACGAACTCATACTCGAAGCGCAGTCGTGGCTCGATCGCAAGACCCATAGCTCTGTCTCGCTGAATGAACTGGCGACGCATTTGAACATCAGTTCCCGAAGCTTGAACCGCCGCTTCAAGGAAGCAACAGGGCAAACCCCAAGCGCATACCATCTAAAACGGCGAGTACAAGCCGGTAAGGAACTACTCAAAAGCAGCAACCTACCCATCAGCGAGCTGGCTTGGCGCATGGGTTTTCAAGATGCGGCAGGGTTTAGTCGTTGGTTCAGAACCCATACCGATCTGACACCATCAAGGTACCGGCGCGCCGCTCGCGGCAAACTGTTTTCTCATAAAGCTGAGTAATCCCCAATATAACAGGCGATGCGGTTGAGTCACTGCGCTCAGTGTGGC
>Ga0255763_1004179_pt1 | contig 12414 bp, 7 predicted proteins | sample 041ome_2_FD_179963 | JGI IMG/M metagenome (GOLD analysis project Ga0255763, IMG submission 179963) | Coastal salt marsh microbial communities from the Groves Creek Marsh, Skidaway Island, Georgia - 041406US metaG (version 2) | ecosystem: Environmental > Aquatic > Marine > Intertidal zone > Salt...
TCCGGAAGCAGTCAATGCGGGCATCGATATGATTATGGTGCCCTACGATTGGAAAACACTGCATGCCAATTTGATTGCGCAAGTGCAGCAAGGGCAGATCAGTCAGGCTCGTTTAGACGAGGCGGTCCTTCGCGTACTTGAGTTTAAGTCGGCTGTTGGCTTACTGGACCCGAGTTTTAGCGTGGGGCGTGACGTTATGCCGGAGGTGGTCGGAAGCGCATCGCATCGTGAACTGGCTCGACAAGCCGTTCGTGAATCTCTGGTTCTACTTAAGAACAACGGTCAAGTGCTACCGATCCTACCGTCGAAGCGTGTGCTTTTGGTTGGAGCTCAGGCCGATAGTGTCCGGCATCAGGCCGGGGGGTGGTCGGTAAGTTGGCAAGGTGATGGGATAACCAATGCCGATTTTCCTGGCGCGACTACGATTAAACAGGCCTTTGATCAGGTGCTGTCAGCGGGCGGTGGTGTCTTAGACTACAGCGTAAACGGCACGTATCAGCAGGTGCCGGATGTCGTGGTCGTGGTCTTGGCCGAAGATCCATATGCCGAGGGCGCTGGCGATCTTCAGTCCCTTGATTGGCTTTCATCGCGCTCTACGGCCTTACAAAACGTTCAGACTTTGCGTGATCAGGGTATCCCGGTCGTCACATTGCTTCTTTCGGGTCGACCCATGTGGATGAATCCAGAAATTAATGATTCCGACGCGTTTGTGGCAGCCTGGTTGCCAGGAACGGAAGCGAGCGGTATTTCGGACGTACTGTTTTCAGACGATGCCGGTGAAGTGCGGTTTGATTTTACGGGCAGGTTGCCATTTGGGTGGCCGGCTGTTGCGGTGAACCCCAGTAACGAAGCGCTTCCAGTGAGCACGTTTCTGTATGAGCGCTGGCAAGGGCTTAACTACCAGAGCGCGGTCGAGATGGATTTACTGAGCGAGGATCCGCGTTCGAGTGCAGTCGGAGGCGGAGGTGGTGGAACCAATCAGCCAGTCGATGACTTGCTCGTGTTTGACAATGGTTCCGCGGAGCCGATTTGGGATCGTGGGCTGGGCGCTTTTGATGGGGCGATTGGTTTCGGCACCTGTATGAACGATGGTGGCGCAGATTGCCCAAGTATTGAATGGAGTACAGTCAGCGACACAGATCGAGGGCAGGTTCTCGAAATCGTACATCCGGTCGGGGCTCAGTTGGCGGGCTGGTTTGTTGCCAGTTCGGTGGGTGTCGATGTTTCGGCGCATACGGCGCTCGCCTTCGATGTGAAGCATTTGGAAGGTGAGAACAATTACACCATGAAGCTGGATTGTTTTTATCCGTGCACGTCGGGTGATTACGCCTTAGGTACCGCGACGCAGGGTGCCTGGCACACCTTTACCGTGCCGTTGGCGAATCTGGAATCTCAGGGATTGAACGCGAGCTCAGTAGATACGGGCATTGTGATTTGGGCGACGAATCACAGCGGTAACCGGTATCGCTTAGATAACGTGCGCTTTATTGGGCAGTAATTCGGCTCGCGGTGTAGTGACGAAGAGGCGGGAGTGCGCTTCGATCGCTCGGTATCGGTATGACTAAGGCAGCCCTTGGTGTGAGCCTGATGACCTAATGGTTACAAAGGTGTCGGAATACACTCCGCCCCCTTTTGTATTCGCACATCTCAATGAATTAATGGCTTTGGCCCAGAAAAACGTTGGATTGAACTCCGACCCTTGCTCTGTGGATTATCACTGCGTCTTACCGCATGCACCTTCCGCCAACAGGAAAGCACCAGCGATACCTGAAAAGGTATCCAAGCTCGGTGTTCTGATTGCTTGGCGCAGATCCTCGGGTGAGGCGAATCGGCCCAAGTAACCGCCGAGTTGATCAAAGGCGTGTTGGCGAACCCGCTCAATCAAGCCGGGTGTCAGCGATACGCCGCCGCCGAGCACGATGGTATCGGGCGCATAGGTGAGTAGCAGGTTTGAACAAAAGGTACCTAGGTACGACGCGATAATGTCATGACCTTTGTGATCGCCGCCCAGGGTGCTTAAGTCCGCCCCCCAGCGTGCACTGATTGCAGGGCCGCAGGCCAGACCTTCCAAACAATCGCCGTGCATCGGGCAGTGCCCCTCATATGGATCATCTGGGTGTTTAGGTAGGCGAATGTGTCCCATCTCTGGATGATGGACACCGTTGCTCACACGCCTTTGCTCTGCCACGCCGGCGCCAATTCCTGTGCCGATGGTGACATAAATCATGCGGCCCTCACCTGATGGGAGTAGTGAATGTGCTTCGGCTAGTGCTGCTGCATTTACGTCTGATTCAATTGCCAGTGGTACGCCAAAATCCGCGAAGGCCGAGGTCAAATTCGCACCAGACCAGTGCGGTTTCGGGGTATTACCAATAACGCCGTAATCTGCCTTCGCGGGATTCACGCCCAAGGGGCCGAAGCTGCCGATACCGATTGCGGAGATCGGGCCCTGAGACTGGATTTGCTCGCTGATAAAATGGCGCGCAGCCGCCAAGGTGATATCGGGGTGCTCAGTCGGAATGCGTGTTTGTATCGCACTGCGGTAGTCGCTGCCGACACTGACGATCCATTTGGTTCCACCGGCTTCGATTGCTGCGAAGATGGGTTTGTTCATTCTTGTGTCTCACTAAAAGTGGCGTTGTTCGTGCGAGCCTCAAGTCCGTATCTGTTGTCTTGGGTCTTGTGGGCTCCATGAGCGTATCGCTAACGCACGGCATAACTTTAAACGATAAGCGTGCAATGAAATGCGATTTGTTACAAAGGGGTCAGAGTACACTCCGACCCCTTTGTAACAGCCCGCTGACGTGATATCTATTTGCCAACTAGCGTGTTGAGTAATCAGCGGGTTTTCAGTCATTCAGTCAGCCGGTCGTTCGGTCAACCGGTCGTTCGGTCAACCGAGCGCTTGTGGGATCCATTATCAGATTGACGAGCGCTAAAAGAAACAGCGCTACGGCACAGCACGCGGTGAATACGAATCCATAGAACACATCACCCATGACATCGCCCAGTAGACCCATGACCATGGGGCCGAGCGCCGCAGCAATCGCCGTAAAGAATAGAATAACGCCCGCGATGGCGCCGTGCTGCTGTGTCGGAAAACAGTTGATTCCCTTTGAGTTAATTGTGGGGTAGAGCACCGACATGAACAGACCCGATAGCGGTAGCAACAGCGCTGCCGCGTTGACGCCCAGCGCCATAGCGCCCACATAGCATAGGGCAACGGCCCCCGTGAATAAGGCCAGAACCGACTGCCACTGAAAGTAATGCAGTATGTATGCGCCCAAGAATCGCCCCAGCGCTCGGAACACAAAGAAAATAGACAGCGCGTAGGTTGCGATCAAGCCCCAACCACCGGAGTAACCCAGAAGGTAGGTGGGCATCCAAACGTAGATAGCCGCCTCGGTAATCACGTACAGAGCGATAGCGAATGAAAACCCCAGCGCGTAGGGGTCCTTCAACATGCGAAGGCTATCAGCGAGGGTTGTGGGTGCCTCACTGGTTTTTTGGACCTGCGGGTATTGCGTTCGAGAGGCCGTCAAGGCGAGCAAAAGTGCCAAACCACCCGCGAAGACGTACAGATAAGTCCACGAAAAGGCTTGTTGCAACAGATAACTGACCACGGCAGGGCCCACAATCGCGCCCACGGCAAAGAAACCCTCTGCCATGTTCATGGTGCGGGTGTGTTCACCACTGTCGCTTGATATATCCCCCATTAGGCCTATTGCAGCGGTTTTAAATATGCCGATGGCGAGACCCGATAGGGTAACCAGCGTAAGAAAATGTGCGAAGGTCGAGCCCATGGCAAAAGCGAAACAGCAAGCAGCAAAGAGCCCCAGCCCCAGTATGATGATGGCTTTTCGACCGTAGCGATCCGATAAAAACCCCAGCCCAATGCCACTAACGGCGATGGCAAGCATGGTGCCGTAATGAAAAGCGCTTGCCTGCGTTAACGATAAATCAAAGGCCTCGATGATCACGGGGATAATGACGCCGACGGCGTCGGTCGTCATCGCAAAAATGAAGAACATCAGGTAGGTCAGCATGCGTATGGGGCGGTGCGTATTCATTATTTCTCTGCCTGTTTATTTTTTATTGTTTGTATCCTAGCACGAAAAAAAAAGATTGCAATCGGTTGCAAAATGAGTTGCAATCGGTTGCAATGCTGTAGCGGTAGATAGTTAAGCAGCTTTTAATCGCCCGTGAGCGACAATAAGAAACCTGAAAGGAGTTCGTTGTGAAACAACAAAAATACGCGGTAGCACAGAAAAAATCCCCTTTGAGCCTTGCTGTTGCGGCAACGCTTGCTTTGTATTCGTCGGTCAACGTAGCCCAAGAGTTGGAAGAGGTGATCGTAACCGGTGTGGCACGTGAAGGTGTCTCGAAACTCGAAGCCAGTGTTTCTGTCAGCTCGCTCAATTCATACGATATCGAGAAGCTGTCACCTCGATCGGTAGCGGAATTATTTCGCGCACTGCCCGGCATTCGTTCAGAAAGCTCAGGCGGTAACGGAAACGCGAACATCACCGTACGCGGCATTCCGTTAGCGACCGGTGGTTCGAAATACATGCAGCTGCATGAAGACGGTTTACCGGTCCTCGAATTTGGCGACATGAACTTTGCCAACACCGATAACTTCATCCGATCAGACTGGAGCGTGGGTCGAGTCGAATCCATTCGAGGTGGTTCCGCTTCTACGGTTGCTTCGAACTCACCCGGTGGCATCATCAACATGATCAGTAAAAAGGGCGGAGATGACGCCGGTGCCGTGGGCATCACCATTGGTGCTGATTACGATGAATTCCGCACGGACTTTGAATACGGTGGCAGCCTCGCGAGTGACATCACCTACCATGTAGCCGGATTTTTCCGCGATGGTGAAGGCGTTCGTGAAACCGGCTTTAACGGCGACAACGGTGGCCAAATCAAGTTCAACATAACGAAAGAACTTGAAGGCGGCTACCTGCGTTTTTACGGAAAGCAGCTCGATGACAAAACCACCACATACCTGCCCTCACCCGTGTTGGTAAAGTCAAACGGTTCGTTCGGAGCCGTTCCCGGTTACGATGCCAGCTCACAAACGCTGCACTCGGCCCAAACCAATAATATCGTCACTTACGATCCCTACGGCAATCCGAAAGGGCGCTCGGTTTCAGATGGCATCGAGTCAAAAGTATCTGCGTTTGGATTTGAGTTCGACCGCGAGATTGGCAATGGCTGGAGCGTAAACAACAAATTCCGTAATTCCAGTGTGGAAGGGGGCTTTATTTCGCCCTTCACCGACGGCTTCGCCGGCGGAACAAGCACCATCGCTGCGAAAGGCGCCTCACTGTGTGCAGACGCGAGTGTGGGCGGTGTTTCGATTGATTGCTCGGGTGGTGTGGCGGCTTATGTAAACGGTCAGATGGCGGATCCGAATCAGTTGGCTTTCACCAACTTGTTATTTGATACCACCTTCGACGACGTTGGTTTGATGGTTAACGATCTAACCTTCAGCAAAGATTTTGACCGTGTAAGCGTCACGGCCGGTTATTACTACTCGAAGCAGAACATCGATATCACTTGGAACAGCTGGCACACTCGCATGCAAACCCTTCAGGGTAATGGCAGCGAAAACATCACTTTTGTTGCGCTTGGCGCGGGTATCGACGCGGGTGGTAACGCCGTCGATGTAATGCTTGCCGATAATGGTGCCTTGACTCAGAGCTTCCTATCGTGGGATTGGGATCTCGAGTATGTGACCTCTGCGCCCTACTTAAACGTGGCGTTCCAAGTGAACGATCGACTCAACATCGAAGCGGGTGTTCGTCGTGACGAAACCGAAGCCAGTGGGCGACGTCTAGACGGCTGCTGTGGTGGCAACCAGAGCTCGGATCTGAACGGAAATGGCTCCATCGGTTCATATGAAGTGGTTGGTGGTGTGATTACCCGCTTAGACAGCGATGCCCTTCTGGAAAATGCTGGCGCGGTATCGGCTGGCTTTATCACGGGTGGTGTTCGTAACCTAAACGACAATGCGGCCGCTGTAACGCGTGTTAACTACAAAGCGGATAATACCTCTTACACGTTTGGTGCCACCTACGCGCTCAACGATGATTCGTCTGTCTTCGTGCGTTATTCAGACGGTGGTCGTGCAATCGCTGACCGTTTGACGCAAGTTGCCGGTTCACTGCAAGCCAATGGTGCATTGACTTCAACCACAGATGGCTATGATAACGTTGAGCAACTTGAAGTTGGCTACAAGCACCAAGCTGAAGACTGGTCATTCTACGCCACGCTGTTTGACACGATGGTCGAAGAGACCAACGCCGAGATCACAAGCGGTCTGACCTTCGTTCGCGAATACGATGCGACGGGTCTTGAGCTTGAAGGTGACTACGATTTTGGCAACGGCTTCCGTATCAACGGCAACGTGACGTGGATTGATGCTGAAATTGCAAGCGATGCGACCAACGCGGCCGTGGTGGGTAATACGCCTCGTCGTCAGGCTGATATGATCTACACCATCTCACCTGAGTACAGCTTTGGTCCCGGTCTGATCGGTGCTTCGATCGTAGGTTCGTCTGACTTCTACTTGCAAGACAGCAATCAGCTTAAGCAAGACGCCTACCAGTTGGTTCATCTGTATGCGAACTACCAGCTGACCGATTCTGTGGTGGTTAGTCTGAACGTGAACAACCTCACCGATGAGTTTGTCATCACCGAGTCAGAAGAAGGCGCGGCAGCAGCGGGCTCGTTTGTAAGAGCGAGACCCTTGAGCGGCCGTTCTACTTCGATCAGTGTTCGTTACGACTTCTAATTAGGCTAAGGGGCGGCTTCTGTCGCCCCGTTTTGGATGTAACGATATGTTAGCCTTTGAATACACAGTAAGCGAGAGCGCGATGTCCGGTAGAATCAAGCACCCTACCTGTTATTTGTGGGACGCATGGTCTTTCGAAGAGGCGGGAAGCTGGTATCTATACTGTCTGGCCTTGCCTCGAATGGATGCGCACGGTGCGCCGATCCACCCTGATAACCGCAACGACCATCGGTTCCACATTCGATGCTTCGAATCGCACGATAAGGGCCGTTCGTGGACTGACCACGGTGTCTTTCAGGAGCCAGGGTTGTGCGCGAATGGCGCCGATTCCGGCAACGTTTGGAGCGGAGACGCTTTCCAAACTCGATCGGGTGACTATTGGTTCGCCTCTACGGGCATTCGCGCAGTCGATGCGGAACACCCTTTTGTGCAATCGCTGTTGTTGGGCCGTTCTGCAGACAAAACGCGTTTTTCGGGTGCGCTCTATTCCGTCTTGGGTGCTGATACGCACTACGATCAACTGGTCGAAGCGGGTTATTTCTTGGGTCCCAAATCCGCTTTGGGGCATTGCGACGGGGAATCGGGGGGCTCAATTCTAGCGCTCAGAGATCCGTTCATTGTGCCCAACAGCGACTCGACGGGTTCTTACGACGTGGTTTTTGCGGCGAAGGCACAGGGCGGCGAGCCCGCAATGGGGCACATAAGGGTTGATCTTTCATCCTCCGAACCGGAACTGATTGCCGTTCACGCACCCATTCGTCTGCCAGACGCAGCTGAGTTTACGCAGTTTGAGGTGCCCAAAGTGCTATGGGATGCAGCGCGTTCACAGTATTGGCTTTTGGGGTCAACTGCCGACCGAGTCGATGAGAATCAACCCGAAGAGGACGTGAATCGGTACCTGAGACTGTATTCCGCCAAGACCTTAGCCGGGCCTTGGTTGCCCGCATCCAGCCAAGGCAGTGCGATTGGTGGAACGGGCACTCGATTTGGCGCCACCATCGTGGGTTTGCAGGCCGATGAATTGGTCTGCCTGGCACCGTTAACCACAATGGACCCAGAGGGCGGTTTGTACTTTGATCATCTATTTAAGGTCGATGTATCCGCAGAGCGCTTAAATCACACGTTGATGGCCACGGTTTGCTAGTGCATCACCGTCAAAGTTAGAGCGAAATCGCGCGCACGCTTCCTAACATGCGAGTGTGTTACCCCAGCGCATTGCTGAAGTGGTGCACTCAATCCAGATCTAACCCCGATTGGGCTGCGAACGCAGCCCTTTTTTTTGAAGGCCAGTGCTGTTGTGATTAGGGCCAATGGATCTTTGCTGTGATCGGGGAAGGTGTATCTTTGGCATGTTCTGGGAAGGTGTGTCTTTGGCAAGCCGCACGCCGTTAGTTTGCTGCTTTGATCGATCCCAGACATACATTGTGCCCCAAGCGTATTGGGTGCACTAAACCCTAGGTCTCTACGCTGATTCTCGAATGATCAGCTCGGGTATGAACTGAACGCATCGCGCCGGTTTACCATCTAAGATTGCAAGTAGGTTCTCCACCAGCTGTTCTGCGCCCTCTGCTCGATCCTGCCGAACGGTGGTGAGCGTAGGGTGGTAGATCGCAGCGGAGGGAATGTCGTCGTATCCAATCACCGCGATCTCGTCGGGAATGCTTGCGCCCACGGACTGCAGAGCGGACATCACTTTAAAGGCTTGCATGTCACTGGCGGCAATGACAGCATCAATCTTACTGCGTGACTTTACCAAGTTCGCCAGGCTCAGCTCGCCAGACTTTCGATCCATGAGTGAGCCAAACACCAAATCTTCATCTATTTTAAGGCCGTGCTCGCTCAAGGCCTGCTTGACCCCGGCGAATCGGCTCGCTATTTCTGGGTGGTCTTGATATCCGACGAAGGCAATCTGCGATCGGCCGAGTCTAGCCATGTGCTGCCCAGCCAGATAACCCCCTTGATAGTTGTCGGATCCAACTAAGGCGTAGGCTTGCCCCTCAGCCACCGGAGCGCCCCAGACGGACAAAACGTCAAACTGCTTGGCTAGGTCATCTAGCGCTTGGTGGATCGACCCTTGGCCTATGATGATCACACCGTCTGCTTGGCGATTGCGCACGAAAGAATCGATCCAGTCCGCTTGCTGCGGGCGCGTTCGTGTTAACAGAAGCTGGTGGCCTCTTTTATCAAGCGCTTCTGCTATGGCCGCTGTGATTTCGAGGAAGAAGGGGTCGGCGATTGTCCATTCGACATCGTCTGCCGCGGCAATGATGACCGCTACCGTGAGGCTGTGCTTGAGTCGAAAGTTGCGAGCGGCGGAGTTAAAGCGATAGTTCTTCTCTTTGGCGATCTTTCGCACAAGCGCTTTGGTATTTTCGTTAACCAAAGGTGAATCCGCCAGAGCCCGAGATACAGTGGACTTAGACACGCCTGCCAAAGCGGCGATGTCTGCCATTTGAAGATCGCGGTCGGATTTGCTCATACGCTACTCATAATTTGAACCGCCAGTGTAACGCATTTACAACCGGTTGTGTTGCATACGAAAGGGGTGGTGTAACTATGGGGTAGGATTAATTCGACCCCTCCGAATCGCGCATCGTTTTTTGCGGTGGGCTGCTGCCCCTCGGTATCTGTATGTCTCAGTGGGCCGTCGGTCCCAGTCGGACGAAGTGGTTGTGACAATAGGGTCGGAGTGTACTCCGACCCCTTCGTATCGCTTGCTACGCCGCTGACACCGATACCGGCACACCGTTTACCGCGGCATTGCCACTGAGATCATCGAGGTATTCATGATCGGTGATGTCGTTACAGCTCACGCCCTTGTTGGCAATGGCAATGTCCATCTGGATACCCTTACGATCGTGCCCGTAGCCATGTGGCAAACTCACAACGCCCGGCATCACCTGATCGGTAATCTCCAGTGGCGCGTTGATGGACCCTACACGCGAGGTGATCGCTACGTCGGCGCCTTCACTCAAACCCTGAGAAGCGGCATCGCTCGGATGCATCATGAGCGTGCAGCGATTTTTGCCTTTTACCAGTCGATGATAATTGTGCATCCATGAGTTACAGTCACGAACGTGCCGGCGCCCGATCAGGCGGAAGGGGGCGGTATCATCCTGTTCCGCAAACTCAGCCAAAAGTCGCGGCAGGTCAGAGAGCGGCTCAGGTGTCGCACAGTTGATGCGTTTGTCTTTCGTTTGCAAACGCTCGGGTAGTAATGCGGTCAGTTCGCCAAGATCAATACCCGAAGGGTTGTCGATGAGTGATTGCAACGAGAGCTTGTGTTCGCTGTTCTCGCCGTAGGGTCCACCTTTGATGCCCGCATCGATAATCATGTGGGGTGGAATGCGCTTGGGTGCCTCCAGACCGAGACGCGCCGCAACGCGCTCGCCTAAACCGACAAAAATCTCCCAATCGTGGAGCGCGCCCTCGGGTTTCTCAAAGACCGCTTGGTTGAATCGCGCGGTATTCCTGAGAGCGTTTACGTGGAATCCCAAGTCGTAATGGTCGTGCTCAAGCGGCGATGTGGGCGGCAAAATGATGTCCGCATGCCGTGTGGTTTCGTTTAAGTAGGGGTCGAGCGACACCATGAAGTCGAGCTGTTCGAGCGCCGCATCTAACTGGCGACCGTTGGGTGTGGAAAGCACTGGGTTTCCCGCACCGGTAAACAGCACTTTGATTTGCCCTTCACCGGGAGTGGTGATTTCTTCGGCTAGCGCAGCCGAGGGCAGTTCGCGATCGAATTCAGGTAAGTTACGTTTGCGTGAACGGTGGCGGCCAAACCCACCGGGGCCGGTATTGCGCACCTGATCCACGGCGGGCAGCGTAAACATCGAACCACCTTCACGATCGATATTACCCGTGACGATATTGATGATTTGTATCGCCCATTGATTCAGCGCTCCGTAGCGCTGCACCGATACGCCCATGCGCCCATAGCAAATGGCTTTTTCGGCTTTCGCAAAATCTCGTGCGATCTGCTCAATGGTACTGGCTGTCATGCCTGTGTGTTGCGCCGCCAATTCGGGGGTGAAGGCACGAACGGCTTCCGCGACGATCTCTACCCCATCGGTGAATTCGGCCAAGTGCCCTAGATCTGTCAATCCATCACGGAAAATGACATTGAGCACCGCCAAAATGAAGAGTGCATCCGTGCCCGGTTTAATAAAGTGATGTTCGCTCGCCATCTCCGCCGTTTCGGTTCGGCGTGGGTCCAGCACCACCAGCTTGCCGCCGCGCGCTTTAAGATCTTTGATGCGCTGTTTGATGTCGGGCACGGTCCAGATACTGCCGTTGGACGCAACGGGGTTGCCGCCCAGCATCAAAAAGTAATCAGTGCGGTCGATGTCAGGGATAGGGAACATCAACTTGTGCCCAAACAGCCACATCGAGCTTAGGTGATGCGGCAGCTGATCTACCGATGTGGCCGAGAATCGATTTTTGGTGCGAAGCAGCTTAAACAGCGCGCCTTGGTGGGTCATCATTCCGTAGTTGTGAATGGTGGGATTGCCCATGTATACGCCGATGCTATCGACGCCATAGCGTTCTACTGAATCGGCCAGTGCGTTGGCTGCGGTGTCGAGAGCTTCATCCCAGCTGATGGGCTCGTGAGTGAAAGAGCCATCGGCGTGCTTGACCTTTTTGACCGGTTGTCGAAGGCGATCGGGATCTTGGTGGATGTCTTGCAGCGCTACTGCTTTGGGGCAAATATGACCTCGGCTCAAAGGATCATTTTTATCGCCTTTGATCGACAGGATTTCGGCTCCGTCGGTTTCAATAACCAAGCCGCAGATGGCTTCGCACAGGTGGCACGCACGGTAGTGGGTTTGCTTTGACATCGGGCTCTCCTTTTTATTTCAGGCTAGTGTGCGGTGAAGCCTCCTTAGACTCAAGCCTTTGATCGGGTCAGAGTGTGCCATAGCGCAAACAGAGCTTGTCTGCGCTTCGGGCTGGCGTTAATGTAAGCGGAATGTAGAAGGAAGCGCCTATGCCCTTTGGCCGTAAACCACCGGATATCAGTACAGCTGCGAATCAAGAGCTGACGCCGGCGATGCGTTTGCTGGAGCTTCAGCGAAAACACCGCGCGCTGGACCAAAAAATCTTTGAGCTCCAGGCCAATCCCTACCAAAACCAGATTCTTTTGCAACGGCTTAAAAAAGAAAAACTGCGTTTGAAAGACGCAATTGAGCGGCTGAAAGATGATCTTATTCCCGACTTAGATGCGTAGTGATTACCAGGGGGCGGAGTCGACTCCGATCCCTTCATCGTGCCACGTTGGCCTTAGTTAGACACACCAATATCAGTATGACCTTGGGTCTCAGTTCGCTAAGTTAACGGATTTCAACAACGTTCGAGGTTAGATACATGTTTTCAAATGGTTCAATGCGATCGCTCTGCTTGAGTTTGAGCATGGTGGCGGGTTCAAGTCTGGCGGCCTTCGTCGGCCCGGCCGTGGCGCAGGATGTCACCACCACGCAACTTACGGATTCGCTCTACATGATGCAGGGCCGTGGCGGCAACGTGGTTCTGTCGTTTGGCGACGATGGCGCTGTGATGATCGATGACGATTATCCGAATATGGTGACTGCGTATCAGAGCGCGGTGGATGAAGTGAT
>Ga0255763_1004185_pt1 | contig 12401 bp, 20 predicted proteins | sample 041ome_2_FD_179963 | JGI IMG/M metagenome (GOLD analysis project Ga0255763, IMG submission 179963) | Coastal salt marsh microbial communities from the Groves Creek Marsh, Skidaway Island, Georgia - 041406US metaG (version 2) | ecosystem: Environmental > Aquatic > Marine > Intertidal zone > Salt...
TAAGAAGATTGCAAAAGAAAAGATTCCATCACGTATGTTTGAGTCATCTGAAATGATGACAGAAGCAGAATTTGATGAAGCAGCAGGCGAAAAAGATGCCTGCTACCACAAAGTCAAAGCTCGTTATAAAGTATGGCCTTCAGCATATGCATCGGGCGCACTAGTAAAGTGTCGCAAAGTAGGTGCTAAAAACTGGGGTAACAAAAAATGATTAAAAATTTTAAAGATGTAGTAGTGTTAATGATAACTAGTGGTGTTTTGGTCCTACTAGGAGTTATTATAATTGGTGATTACATAGTAGCACTTGAAGAAAATCGCCCAGTCGATGAGAGTGTAATTACTCTTATGAAAATGAGTGTTACTGGATTGATTGGCGTTATCGGCGGATATATTGGCGGCAGTAAATAATGCAAATCAAAGATATTATATGCGAAGCATATGAAATAGAATTTGTATGCGTTAATCCTAATTTTTGCGATGCAACTGAACAAAAGAACCAAGATGCACTTTTTGATGCATTAAAGAGTGTGCCAGGTATTATTGTGTACAAACAAGACTTTGATGTTCACAACAGCATGGCGGCAATCATCAAAGATGAAAATGATAAATTTGCACCAGCAAAAATACAACAATTAGCCAAACAACATGGTGTTGGTATTGATCTCGAAAATGATGTAAGTCAAAGCATGATTGACGATATTGTTACAAATAGGCTAGAAGGACTAACAGACTACTATGACACAGATCTAAACGAAGATCTCCGTGCATGGTTCGGCAAAGGTAAAAAAGGCGGCGCCGGTGGCGGCGGCTGGGACCGTTATAATACCAAAGGCGAGCGTATAGGTAAATGTGGCGACAGTAAACCTGGTGAAGGTAAACCTAAATGTCTAAGCAAAAGTAGAGCAGCAGCTTTACGTAATGCAGACTCCGATGGAGATGGCAAAAAAGATGGTAAGGCTGGAATTGCCCGTGCAGTTAAACGTAAAAAAACAAAAGATCCAAATGCAAACCGACGAGGCAAAGCCAAAAACGTAAGTAATAAGGCAAAATAAATGGATGATTATAAAGTTTGGCAGGATGTTCCTGCCTTTCGTCGTCTTTACAACAAGCTAGACTTGAGTTTACGACTGGGTTATAATTGCGGACCAGCAGGGTGTCCGGTAACCAAAACAACTGATTATGTCATACGTCCTGTTATTAATTTAAGTGGCATGGGAGCCACAGCATATATTCAACGTATAGAAAAAAACACTGATCATGATGTGCCTCCGGGTTATTTCTGGTGTGAAAAATTTCGCGGCAATCATATTAGTATCAATTACAGTTGGCGTAAAGGTCAACTGTATCCAGTAGATGCATGCCAAGGCTGGAATAATCCTGAAGAACTGTATAGATTTAGTAGATGGCAAAAACTAGACAAGGTACCAGAGTTTGAGTTGCCAAGTTGGATACATGAGACAATGGATGCACATCATATTAATATTGAATTCGTTGGTGGACATATAATTGAAATACACGGTAGACATGGTTTAGATTTCCCCAAAGGTGCAACTGAAATTATACCAGTCTGGAAAGATACAGAAATGGAACAACACATGATGTATAATGAAATGAAAGAATGGATATTTAAGGCGAATTTCGAAGATGCTGACGGAACACTGGCTAATCCACGCTTGGGGTTTTATTACAGATAAATAACTACATATATAAATGGAGGAAAGCTAATGAGTTTTGAATTCGACTTTAATGCAGACCAGGTAAGAGAGTTGCTAAAAGGCAATGGAGAAGCCGAGGAATGGTTCGAATGTATGGAGGAAATCCTTCCGTTCTATGACATCAATACCGTAAATCGTGTTGCGATGTTTATTGCACAATGCGCTCATGAGAGTAACAATTTTAGAATTACCGAAGAGAACTTGAACTACAGTGCCAAAGGATTAAACGCTGTATTCCCCAAGTACTTTGTCAAGGCAGGACGTAATGCACAAGATTATCATCGTCAGCCTGAAAAAATTGCAAACGTAGTATATGCAAACCGTATGGACAATGGCGACACCGCAAGTGGTGACGGATGGCGCTTCCGCGGTCGTGGTGTTATCCAATTGACTGGACGTCACAACTACACTAAATTTGGTGAGAGCTTGAGCCTTAGTGCAGAACAAGCAATCAAATATCTTAAAACTAAAAAAGGTGCGCTGGAAAGTGCATGTTGGTTCTGGGATACAAACGGACTAAACAAATATGCTGACAAGCAAGATGTTGTTGGTTCTACAAAACGTATTAATGGTGGCACAATTGGTTTAGACGACCGTAAAAAGCATTATAAACATGCATTGGAAGTGCTAGGCGGACATTGGAGTCCACCACCTTTTGAACACAGTACAGTGAAAAAAGGCAGCAAGGGTGAAACTGTTAAGGCAGTACAAAAAGTATTAGGTGCTAAAGCAGACGGTATCTTTGGTCCTGGAACTGAAGCGGCTGTAATGCAGTGGCAACGTAGTCGTGGACTAGTACCTGATGGTATTGTTGGTCCAGCTACACTACGGGAAATGGGCATAGTATAATGGCTTGCCAGAACTGTGGACATGAGTCACATTGTGGCACACAGTTATACAGACAGGAAACTGACTACGATAGTCGTGTATATAATATAAAAGTATGCGACTATTGTAGATGTAATGAATGCACAAGGGAGAGTGAAAATGTGGGAAATGATAGAGAGAATGGCCAGCGATAGGCTGTGGATTTATACAGCATTAGTAGGCAGTTTATTTGGGTTAGCATTTAGCACATATTTTCAGAGTACTCGACTTGGACTGTGGTTGTATGCTAAATTTGACTTAATAGTTGACTATCTAGTAGAACGTTGGGGATGGACTTGGTTACAACAACCAGATGATGCATGGCGTAAAAAATATCCACATGTAACTAAAAAAATAGACGAACTAGAAACTCGTTTAGAGAAACTGGAGAAGAAAAAATGAGTACAACTGGAGACGATAAAGGCAAACTAGAAGTTGCTGTAAGAATTTTAGGTAACGAATTAGTTGCATTAAAAATGGAAGTTGATGACTTCAAAATGAAATGGCTAGTATATGGAGTGATTACAATTGTAGCACTTGCATGGGCAGGCGGAACATATGGTCCTCCATTAATTGATATGATGGGGGACGGATAATGAATATGAAATTTGGAATAGGTGTAGTTATTGCAATAGTAATGCAAGTGAGTGCGTTTGTGTGGTGGACTGCACAACAGGCACAAACAATAGAAACACTCAAAGGACAAGTAAGCGAACTTACAAGTAAAATGGCTGTAGAAGACGAAGTTAACATGGCTCGTGACATTGCTGATATGAAAAAAATGTTACAAGAAAATAGTATATGGTTAACAGAGCTTTCACAAGATATTGATGACTTAATTGATTTTGCAGAATTTACTGAAAACAAATGGGCAACAGCATATGACGAAGATCCTGGTTATGATAGAATCTTTGGAAAAAAGCCAGCGCCAGCAAAATAAACATTTTATAGGAGTAAGAAAATGATTAAAAAATGGATTAACAGCAGAATTGAAGAACGTACGAGTTGGGATGGTGCAGTACTTATTGCAGTAGGACTAGTAATACTAATCGCAGGCCCTTTTGCTAAATTAGCAGCCTACGGTGCTATTGCTTATGGTGCTTGGACTATTTGGAAAAGTGAATAAAAACACTTGACAAACGGGCCAGATCCCATTATCATATGACATACTATTAACCCAAATGGAGTAAATCTCATAATGAGCAAAACTTTTACGGATGCAGATGTCCAAAAACTCAAGCAACTTATTAACGAAGGTATTCAAGTAAAAAGCGAAATGGAAGCATTGCGTGACGGTCTCAAAGACACAGTCGGTGCAATTGCTGAAGAACTTGATATCAAACCCGCAGTATTAAACAAAGCTATCACAATTGCTTATAAAGCAGAATTTACCAAGCAAAAAGATGACTTTGACGAACTAGAAACAATTCTCGAAACAGTTGGCAGAACTCTTTGAATAAAATCATAAATTTCTGGCGTAGCAGCTATGAAACTGATCGTGTTGCATTTTACTATGAACTCATCAGTTTCGTATTTACAGTAGCTGCTAGCCTAACATTGGCATTAAATGCTGATCAACCAGACATGCGTATTGTATATCCTGGATTTTTCATAGGAAGTGTAACAGCTATCTATGCATATCACAGACGTAAACTTGCATGGCCATTCTTGTTGACAGCATATTTTGCCTGTGTTAATGTATTAGGGTTCGGAAAGGCAATCGGATGGTGGTAGAAAAGAAACCGCATCAATGGCTAAGTTGGCTTGCTACAGTTGTACTTGTTAGTGCGGCTTGTTTGGCTAGCTTTGTGCCAGAATTATACTTACACCACTGGGCATTTATCGTTGGTAATGCACTGTGGATCGCAGTAGGCTATGTATGGAAAGAAAATAGTCTATTGTGGATGAACATTATTTTAACCGTAATTTATGTATTAGGACTTGTTACTTAATGAGCTATGTAGACGGCATCATTGATAGAGATCGTGACATTATTAACATTGTAGAACGCAAGGACGGTAAACGCAAGTTTTTGCAATATCCTGCACGTTATGTGTTCTATTATCCTGATCCCAAAGGCAAGTTTAAAAGCATTTGGGGCGAGCCGCTTACTCGTGTTGTAGCGACTAACGGCAAAACATTTCAACGAGAGAAAAAGATTTACAGTCACAAGCAACTTTATGAAAGTGACATGAATCCTGTATTCCGCTGTCTGGCAGAAAACTATAAAGATCAGGATTCTCCCAAACTTAACATTGCATTTTTTGATATTGAGGTTGACTTTAACAAAGACTTGGGCTTTGCTGATCCTAGCGATCCTTTTAATCCAGTAACTAGCATTGCTGTGCATTTAAACTGGCTTGATCGTACAGTTTGTTTGGCTATTGCTCCCAAGACCTTGGATAAAGAAACTGCACAAAAAATTGTAGATAAATTTCCAGACACATTATTAATGGACACTGAAGAAGATTTGCTGGGCACATTCCTGGATCTGATTGATGACTGTGATGTAATGACTGGCTGGAACAGTGAAGGCTTTGATATTCCCTACATGGTTAACCGTGTTGCACGTGTGCTGGGTAAAGAGCATACCAGACGCTTCTGCTTGTGGAATCAATATCCCAAGCGGCGTGAATATATGAGCTATGGTAAAACACAGGAAACATTTGATACAGTAGGGCGTGTACATTTAGACATGTTGCAACTGTATCGCAAGTATACATATCATGAAATGCACAGTTATAGTTTGGACGCTATTGGCGAATATGAACTGGGCGAAACAAAGATTGACTATGAAGGCACACTGGATCAGTTATACAACAATGACTTTGAAAAGTTTATTGGATATAACAGACAAGACGTTGATCTACTTGTAAAACTAGATAAAAAGTTACAATTTATTGATTTGGCTAACGTACTTGCACATGAAAATACTGTGTTGTTGCAAACAACAATGGGTGCGGTTGCACAAACAGATCAAGCAATTATTAATGCGGCGCATGCTCGTGGTATGCAAGTGCCTGACAAACGCAGTCATGAAGGCAACACACAGGCCGCAGGTGCGTATGTTGCAACACCAGTTAAAGGCATGCATGAATGGCTTGCTAGTATGGACTTGAACAGTCTGTATCCTAGTATCCTACGTGCAGGTAATATGAGTACAGAAACTATTGTAGGGCAAGTAAGGCATACGTTTACACGTGAAATGCTAGGGCAATTTAAAACTGTTTCAGAAGCATGGGAAGGTAAGTTTGCATGTCCAGAATACGAACTTGTTATGGACAAGGATCGTATTACAAAGTTGTTTGTTGACTTTGAAGATGGTACAACACTAGAAGCAACTGGTGCTGAAATATATGAAATGATATTTTTAAGCGGTCAGCCCTGGATATTCAGTGCTAATGCTACTATCTTCCGACATGATGTTAAAGGTGTTATTCCAGGTTTGTTGGAACAATGGTATGCAGAACGTAAAGTATTGCAAAAAAAGGCAAAAGACCAAAAAGGTGTAGATGATGAACAGTTTGCGTTTTGGGATAAACGACAACTGGTTAAAAAGATTAACTTGAACAGTTTGTATGGTGCTCTACTAAACCCTGGTTGTAGGTTCTTTGATCAACGACTAGGACAAAGTACTACACTAACTGGTAGATGTATTGCTAGACATATGAGTGCGGAAGTCAATCGTGTAATTGAAGGCACCTATAATCACACTGGGCCAAGCATTATATATGGTGATACTGACTCCGTTTATTTTAGTGCATATCCTATACTTAAAGAACAAATTGACAGTGGACAACTAGAGTGGACACGTGACAAAATTACTGAATACTATGAAGCTGTATGCGAAGCGGCAAATGAAACATTTCCTGGTTATATGAATAGAGCACATAATTGTCCAAGTGAATATGGTAGCATTATTGCTGCAGGTAGAGAAATTGTTGGTGTTGCTGGTATCTTTATTACTAAAAAACGTTATGCTATCCTAGTGTATGATAACGAAGGTTTCCGTGAAGATACTGATGGCAAACCAGGTAAGATTAAAGCAATGGGTTTGGATCTCAAGCGTAGTGATACACCAAAGTTTATGCAAGAGTTTTTACATGAACTACTTGTAATGACACTCACAGGCAAAAAAGAATCTGATGTTATTGAGAGAATCAAAGAGTTTCGCAAGCCATTTCGTGAAATGCCCAGTTGGGAAAAAGGCACACCCAAACGTGTTAACAACCTAACTAATCACACTGCTATATACAACAAAACTGGCAAGTGTGGTGTTGGGCATGCTATGGCGGCAATTAATTACAATAGGCTTCGTAAAATGAATGGCGATGCGTATAGTATGGAGATTACAGACGGTATGAAAACTATCGTGTGTAAACTAAAGGATAATCCACTTAAAATGACCAGTATTGGTATTCCTACTGATGAAAAACGGATACCAGACTGGTTTAAGGATTTGCCTTTTGATAATGAAGCAATGGAAGATGCAATTATTACTAAAAAGATTGAAAACCTTTTGGGTGTGTTAAATTGGGATCTTCAAAGTGCTCATGACAAGAACACATTTAGTGACTTGTTTGATTTTGGCTAGGAGATGACTATGAGCAAACAGCCTAATCCTGATAAGGTTTTTAAACATATACAAGAACTTTATAGAAAGAAAAAAGAACTTGACAGTCGTATTGAAGTTTGTTATGCTGAAAGAGTTAATGATGAAATCATTAATAATATGAAAATGAGTAAAGTCAAGCTAAACGACGAAATAGTAAAATTTAAGCACATGTATACAGAACTAACCGGAGAAAAATATGGTTAAGAAAATTCGACTTATCGAAGATGAAGAAGCAAAAGAAGCATCTGAGGATGCAATTGATGCTCCTTCCAGTTCAGAATTAATTGAACTAGCAAGGAGTATGGATTGGAAACTTTGGGAAATCCTACAAACTCTTCAACGTTTTGAAAAGAAACTTACAGTAGAAGATACAGATGAAAAAACTAAAAAGTAAAATTTGGGTCACATTTCAACGTGAAGGGGTACACTTGTATCCTGCAGCGGCCAGTGACCCTAAACTTGCAACCGGCGGGTGGGATGATGTATCGTTCCTTGGTGTTCCACACCGTCATATTTTCCACTTTCGGGTAGAGATTGAAGTATTCCATGACGATAGGGATATTGAGTTCATTCAGTTTAAACGCTGGCTTGAACGTCTTTACGGTGAGGATGCTGTATTGGATCTAAACCACAAAAGCTGTGAGATGATCGCTGATGATCTTGCAGAACAAATTAATGCTCGCTATCCAGGACGTGATATGACAATCACTGTCAGTGAGGATGGTGAGAATGGTGCAACTATTGAATTTGAGGCTAATAAAGATGGCACGTCATAATTTTATTAATATTAATGATGTAAAATACGATCTCCTTAAAATTATTGAACCTTGGGATGGTGTACTTGAAGAAGGTAAATCAGATCCAGTGGAGCGTTTGTTCAAATCATATTTGAACGATTTACGAAAATTTGGTAAAATCAAGGATTTTACTATTACAACAACAGACCGCGATACTGCAATCACATTTGATGTAGCAGTAAAGTTTAGCATTGACCGCAGTCCTAAGAAATTGAAAATCCATGTAGGCACTTTTCAGTTTCCTTGGACACATGGCGGCAAATATGCAAACGTGGCATAAAGACAAAGACGGCCAAAAAAGTCATTTTTTTGGTCGTTTTTCGTCATTTTTCTTGACAAAATCTAAATATTATCATATACTTAACTCAATAACATATAGGAGAGTCTAATGAAAGACGTTATTGCAGATGTTGTAAAACACACAGCAGGTTTGGGCTTTATTGAAAACGTTAAGGTTACTGGCACAGGCGATGAAACATTGCTTGATGCAATGGACAGTGATCGCACAGTTATTCTTAAAGCAAAACTACACAATGTACAGCCTGACTTTACAGGTGAATTTGGTTTAGGAAACCTGGGTTTCTTGAGTGGCGTGAGTAAACTGCCAAACTATGCAGTTGAAGATGCAACTGTAGAAGTTGTAAAACGTGAGCGTAATGGTGCTCAAGCACCTGATCATTTGCTGTTTAAAGATAGTGCAGGTAACACTGACCGCTATCGTTTTATGAGCAAAGAGATCATTGATCAGACACTACAAACTGTAAAGTTTAAAGGTGCTGAATGGGATGTTACTTTTGAACCAACAAAAGCCAAAGTGAGCGAACTAACACAAGTTGCTGGCATTTATGGCGGCATTGAACCTAACTTTACAGTAAAAACTGAAGAAGGTAATCTTGTAATTACAGTTGGTGCGGCAGATGGAAGTTACACAGGTAAGCGTACATTTGCACACAATGTAGATGGTGAGCTTAATGAAGGCTATGCATGGCCACTTGCACAGGTATTGGCAATCTTAAAACTAGGAATGAGCGGTGCGTGTGTGATGCAGATTAGCAAACGTGGTGCATTGCAGATTAGTGTTGATAGTGGAATTGGCAAATACGATTACATTCTTCCAGCACTAACAGTATAGGGAAGAAGCATGACAGCTACTACAGTAAATTTAACAGAACGTAACAAGGACTATGCAATCTTCTTGCCTAGTATTAGTACGTTCTACAACAACTATATTGCGAAACAGCGGGCTAATCCAAATGCGGTACCCGCTGATCGTGTTCCTGCAGGCTTTGAAAACGGCATTGAAGGTATGAACTTCCTTAATAAGGATAAAGCATACTTTCCATATAAATGGGGACTGTACTCAGCAGGACATGCACAACTAAATTTAGATAAAGCAGACACTGATGATGCAATGGTACAACAACGTGATCGCAAAGATACGTTTATGTTGTGTGACAGTGGCGGTTTCCAGATTATTAAAGGTGTTATCCAGTGTGACTGGGCTAACTTTAAAACTGATGACAGTCTGCGACAAAAGATCTTAAACTGGTTGGAACACACAGGTGATTACAGTATGATCCTGGATATTCCAACACTTGCCGCTGATCCTACTTTTAGTGGGCGTACAGGCATTACAAGTTTTAATCAGTGTCTAGAATTTACAGACTTTAACGTAGAATGGTTTAAACGTAATCGTAAGTATCAGACAAAGTACCTAAATGTTATGCAGGGCCGTAATTGGTCTGAAGCAGAACACTGGTATGAAAAAATGAAGCATCATGACTTGGAAGGCTTTGCTTTTGGTGGTAGTGCTAAGAACGATATCAATATCGTATTACGTACACTTATTAAAATGCGAGATGACAAGCAACTGGAACAAGGCAAACGTGATGTACTACACTACTTGGGTATTAGTCGACTTGAGTGGGCTGTTGCATACACTGCTATCAAACGTGCGTTACGTGAGCATGTAAATCCAGATGTTGAAGTAATGTTTGACTGTGCATCGCCGTTCCTGGCAACAGCGAATGGTACAATGTATACACAACACGTACACAAGAATGACCGCTTTGGTTATGTAATGGACAAAGCAATGGACGACAAGCGGCTTGCAGGTAGTACAAAGACATTTCCGTTTGGTAGTCCCATTGGTGAGCGTATGACACTTGGTGATATTTGTCACTATGCGCCAGGTATGGTTAACAAAGTAGGCAAAGAAGGCAAGACTAGTTGGGATAGTTTCAGCTATATGCTACTGATGTCACACAATGTTTATCAGCATATTGAAAGTGTACAACGTGCAAACGCATTGACTGATATGGTATCAGCAACAGTTGATACAAACTACAAACACTGGCGTAAACTTAAAAATAACAGTAAAGAAGAACAATTTAGTCCATATGTTCCACGTAATATCATTTACATGACACAATTTATTGAACAACTGTTTAAGAGTGAAACACCCATGCAGATGTTGGATGAAGCTGGGCCTATGCTTGCTAACTTTAATGGACAAAAGAGTTTAACTTCAAGTACTGATAGTTTTAACAGTTTGTTTGAAGTTGAGGATCAGTTTATTAATGAAACTGAAGAAATGACGCCTGAGCAGGAAGAAGCTGCTGAGGAATTTTTAGAAACATTGGAGGTATAAATGCGTAACTCGGATAGACTAATTTTCTTAATGGAAGAAATTGCAGAATTAACATCAAGACTGCAACCACATGATACTGGTCATATCAATACTGCTATTAGTGTATTGCGTGACCGTGTTCGTGAAGTAAAAGAAGAAATTGATCAGGTAACAACATGAATCGTATAGTACTTGTAACTGGAGGATTTGATCCTCTACATAGTGGACACATTGCATATTTTGAAGCCGCTCGTCGACTGGGAGATATGCTTATTGTTGGTGTTAACAGTGATGACTGGTTAAAGCGTAAAAAAGGCGTAGAGTTTATGCCTTTTACTGAAAGATCAAAAATTGTAGAAAGTTTAAAAAGTGTAGATAGTATTCTAGAATTTGACGACAGTGACGGCAGTGCATGTGATGCTATTCAACAAGTACTAGACATGTATAGTTACAGTGATGTAATTTTTGCAAACGGTGGGGACCGTACTAACGATAATATCCCTGAAATGCGTATTCAAGATGAACGGTTAACATTTGAATTTGGAGTTGGCGGAGAGGACAAGAAGAATAGTAGTAGCTGGATTCTTCAAGAATGGAAATCTCCTAAAACAGAACGTGTTTGGGGATATTATCGTAACCTACACAGCGATGGTCCTGAAGTTAAAGTTAAGGAGTTGGCAGTTAATCCACACAGTCAACTCAGTATGCAAAAACATAATCATCGTAGTGAACACTGGCATGTAAGTGAAGGTGTTGCAACAGTAAATTTGGATGATCCAGAAAATCCACGTACTGTAACATTACACAAACATGACACACTGGAAATTCCAGTTGACACCTGGCATCAATTATGTAATAATACAGACAATGAATTAAGAGTAGTTGAAATTCAATATGGGTCTAATTGTATTGAAGAAGATATTGAAAGACACGGTGTTGATCCATATTACGGTATGACGGAAGAAGAAAAGAATGAACACACTTTGGATTATTCCAATTGAGCCAATTGACCAGCGTTACACAAAACAATGGTACGACAACATTCCAGTAATACTGGAACAAGAGATTAAGATTAAAGAACTTGACTATCAGGTTGTTACAATTGATGGCGAGGACTTTGCTCCAGAACAACGTACTGAAGGTGCGTTTTTAGACTTTGGTGCTACTAATGTTTACAAGGCAACACAGACTGCTGAAGTAAGTAAACTGTTTAGTAACGGAAAAGTTAAACCAGGCGACAAGTTTTTGGTAACTGACGCCTGGAATTTTATCATTACTCCCATACGTTACATGAGCGACTTGTTGGATATTCCTGTGGAAATCCACAGTATCTGGCATGCTGGTGCTTATGATCCAACGGATATTTTGGGATATAAGATGCGTCGTGACTGGCCGCATCATGTGGAACGCAGTTGGTTCCATGCTAGTGATTACAACTATTATGCAACTGAATTCCACAGAACAATGTTTTTGCGTAACTTAAACATTCCACAAGGTGATCATTACAAGGCAATACGCAGTGGACAACCACATGAATTGATTATTGCTGATCTTGTAAAACACAAAGATACACCAAAAGAACGCAGTGTAATGTGGCCACACAGATACAATGCAGACAAGCAACCGGAAATTGCAGAAGATCTTAACAATCATTTTGATATGATTATTACACAAAAGATGAACTTGGGCAAGGCTGACTACTATGCAACAATGGGGTCAAGTCGTGCTATTTTCAGTTGTGCATTGCATGAAAACCTGGGTATTAGTGTTATGGAAGC
>Ga0255763_1004207_pt1 | contig 12363 bp, 15 predicted proteins | sample 041ome_2_FD_179963 | JGI IMG/M metagenome (GOLD analysis project Ga0255763, IMG submission 179963) | Coastal salt marsh microbial communities from the Groves Creek Marsh, Skidaway Island, Georgia - 041406US metaG (version 2) | ecosystem: Environmental > Aquatic > Marine > Intertidal zone > Salt...
TTATACCGTATAGATACCCCCCCTAAAACTGAGAGACTTTTATTTGCACTTCCCTACATAAAAAAATGGCAGAAAGTGCTTGACATTGTTATCATAACATAGTAGCATATAGTTATAGTGAGAGTTAAAGGAGATACTATGAATTTTGTCGGAACATCGGATGCATATGATGCTTACAAGGCTGCACTGGCAACTGAACAGATGGGGAATGATCTCGCAAACAAATATGCGAACTATGTCAATAAGAAGTTGCGTCAAATCAAACGCAATCGTGTCTCATTGACTGCAACAGATAGTGGTCGTTCTAAAGTCTATCAGAGTGAGTTTGCGGTGCAACGCAAATATCCAGACAGTTCTGCAAACATGAATGAGAAGGATTGTCAGAAGTATTTCAAACGTATTGTGAAGTCTAAGACATATCAGTCACTTGTTCAGAGTGGTGGTAACAAGAACCCTTCTCTGCGTTTCATGAAGGCCTCTGCAAATCCTCGTGTCGCTGGACTTGCAACTCATTGGGAAGTTTCTCTGCGTCCTGGCTGTGGAACGAACAAGTATACGATTATTCATGAACTCGCCCATACCGCTGGGAATATGCATCATGACGTTGGGTTTCGTCAAACCCTATTGAAACTTGTCTCTCGTTTTCTTGGAACGGAAATGGCGAAAGACTTAAAGAAAGAATTCAGAAGTCGCAAACTGAAAATGTCTGTGAGTCAAAACATTAAGTCTCCTCTAAAGTGGTTGGAAGACTATCGGAAAATGGCTGCATTGCGGTCAAAACGGTCAAAAGAGGTCTAAGGGTATGGAAGAATATCGGAATTATTATTTAAGATGTCGTGCTGCGGATTGGTTCTATGACTATAGTGATGATCATCGTGTATGGGAAAAAGGTCGAGAAGAGATTTATGGACTGATGCGTGAGGCTGATAAGGATGATGTAAAACAAAGAATCTATGATGAGTTTAGAAAGTATGTGCGTGGGGAACGTGAACGTCCTACGTCTGAGGAGTTTGGTTATGAGGTTTAAAGATTTGAAATTTAAAGACTTATACGATGGAGTTCAATCTATCGTTAAGTTTGGTGATGACTATGAGTTGTCTGTAGTAAGGCACTCTAGTTCTTATGGGGGTTCACAAGGCCTCTATGAGATTGCAGTGTTTCATAATGATGGTCAGATTGAACTGCAAGGCATCACCAAAGAGGGAGATACCGTTAAAGGGTATCTCACAGAGCAGGAAGTAGATGGGATTCTATTGAAGATGGTAGCCGCTACTGGTGAAGATGGAGTATCTTGTTAATGGGTGGTGACTTCGGACTTGCATGGGACTATCTACTTCCTCTCATTATGCTTGGAGTGTCAATCGGAGTGACACTCTCTGTTGTGTTTGGGTTTGCTAAAATCGGATTAAAGTTTGCTCCCTACATTGTTGTCGGTGCAATGCTTATTTGGTTCTTTTCCTAATCACATATTCATGATAATCCTTATAGAAATTATCACCTATGTGTGATAAGTATTATTGCATAGGATTACTATGCATTTTATAGGAGATGATTATGTGGACTAAACCTACAGCAACAGAAATGAGATTTGGGTTTGAGGTAACAATGTATATCATGAACAGGTAAGTTTTAAGCCTGTAAAGGAATCCTCTTTGTCGGTATAAATACTGCAAAGGGGATTTTTTTATATGGATAACTATTCTTATTTTATGGGTCGTGATGGGTTTGTCTGGTGGCTTGGTGTCGTAGAAGATCGTGATGACCCTCTCGCTGCTGGTAGAGTTCGTGTTCGCTGTCTTGGTTATCACACGGATGATCTAGAAAAGATACCAACTCAAGACCTTCCATGGGCGCATGTTATCATGCCTCCGAATGTTCAGCCTGGAACTCCTCATATGCTTACGCCTGGCATGTGGGTGATTGGTTTCTGGCGAGATCCACAATCCATGCAAGAACCTATTGTCTGGGGGCAAGTGCCAGGCAGTCCAGCAAATGCAGCGGATCCAGCAAAAGGTTTCTCTGATCCTAATTCTCCAGACGCTCCAGATTCTCAAGGCGACAAGTATAAGAAAGAACCAGACTTCGGCCCATACCCTCTACGTCCAGGCGCAGCGGAGATGTCTCGCCTTGCATCCAGTAATGCAATCCTAGAAGAACATCCAGAAATTGCAGAACGTGACGAATCATATACTTCAGAAGTTCCTATCGCAAACGAGAAGATGATTCTTCAGAATGCAGATGATACTATTAACATACTAAGTTCTGCACCAGTTGATACCGCTGCGACATGGACAGATAAGATTGCAACAAATACTGATACTACCGCAACTACTTGGCAAGAACCTAGAAGCACTGATGATTCTATTCGTGGACAACTTGCGGCTGGTGTGAATCCAGAAACACAAGAAGATAGAGTCCCCCCATATAAAAGACGCAATTCAGAATATCCCTATAACAAAGTTACGGAAACAGAGAGTGGACATATCTTTGAAGTTGATGATACTCCATATGCAGAACGTATCTATGAGAAACATAGAAGCGGAACATACTATGAGATTGATGCTGACGGAAACAAAGTCACTCGTGTAGTTGGACAGAACTATGAGATTATCGCTGGTAATAGTTTCGTCAACGTAAAGGGAGATGTCAATCTTACGATTGATGGTAACTGTAAGACATACATTAAGGGCGATTGGAATATTCAAGTTGATGGAAACAAGAAAGAAGTTGTAAAGGGTGATGTATCGGAAGACTATGGTTCAAACATTCTTACGGACTTCCACTCAACAACAGTCACAGGATTTAGAACCAAAACAGTTCTTGGGGTTGAGAACGAAAACGTCATTGGACTTGTTACGCATGTGTATGCTGGTTCTAAGATTGAAACCGTTACTGGTAACTCGACTGAGACAATATCTGGTAACTTGGATGTAGATGCAGCAAGGATTGATCTAAACTAATGCAAGGTAAGTTTGTTATTTTGAAAGATGGTAAACTTTGTGAGTATGATAATTTTCTAAAGATACCGCAAGTGTTTGAGAATCTTATTGCGTTTGAACCAATCTATCCAGAAGAGCCTCACACGGAAGAGGAACATGATTTGATTGCGACATATAACGATAAACTAAAAGAATTATTAAAGAGAGAGACAAGATAATGCCAGCAGCAACTAGAGTTGGTGACGCAGATGTTCCACATTGTTCTGGAATGGTCAGAGCAGTTGGAAGTCCAAATGTTTTCGTAAACGCTATTCCTTGGTCAAGACAAGGTGATGTAAACACAGGACACCTTCTACCGCCCGCACCATGTCCAGCCCATTCTGCACCTATCGCTTCTGGTTCTTCTACAGTATTTGTAAACACTAAAGGAGCAGGAAGAGTAGGAGATGGTATTAGTGGTTGCACTTCAGTTGCCGCTGGGTCTCCTAATGTATTCGCTGGAGGATAAACATGGAAATTATTTGGCACATACTATTAACAGTATGTTCTGGAAGCACTTGCATTGCACAAGATGTTCAGTGGTTTGAGAAAGAAGAACAATGCAGAACTATGTTGGTTCAGTATGTAGATATACCGGCCGATGGCCATTGGGATACAGTAGAGTATGTCTGTAAGCCTGTAGGAAGTAGGGGAACTTAGAATGTATGAGTATAGATGCACAGTCGTAAAGATTATTGATGGTGATACAGTTGATGTGGACATTGACTTGGGATTTGGTGTATGGTTGAAGAAAGAACGAATTCGTCTTTACGGTATCGACACACCAGAATCACGCACAAGAGATTTAGAAGAAAAGAAGTATGGACTTGCCGCAAAAGAATTCCTAACTGGTATGTTGGATGATGAGGGTGGAGTTGTTCTCAAAACACATAAGGATGCAGAAGGAAAGTTCGGTCGTATTCTTGGGGAACTGTGGAGAACTACCAGTTTATCTGACAAATCAATTAATGAATATTTGATCGAGAAACATCATGCAGTTCGTTATACAGGTCAATCCAAAGACTTGATTGAAGAGGAACATATCAAAAACCGTTCCTATCATAATCTTTAGGTTTCGTTATAAATACATGTAGGAGATAATCTATGACTGCAAATCCAACAGCATTTACTGATGCAGAGGCTACAAACGAATCGTCTAGAAGTTCATTCATCTATCGTGACTTGAACCTAAACTTTTCCAAGCATCCTATTACTGGAAAGATATCTACATTGAGCGATGTAGAGGCAGTTAAAAGAAGTATTAGAAATCTAATCAACTTAAACACATACGACAAACCTTTTCATCCAGAAATTTCTGGTAGAGTTCGTGAACTGTTATTTGAAAATGTAACTCCAATTGTTGCAGATATTTTAGAGAGTCAAATTTCATCTGTGATTGGACAGTATGAACCCAGAGCAGAACTAATTAGTGTTAATGTAATCGACAACAGTGATAGAAATGAATACATTGTTAAAATACAATTTTATGTGGTCAATGCGCCAGGCAATATTGAAGAACTTACTACATCACTAGAGAGACTACGGTAAAGGATAAGAGAGACTAAGATGGCAGTAAATGAAAAAAGAATTCAAGTCACTGAACTAGACTTTGATGATATTAAAAATAATCTAAAGAGTTTTCTGAAGGGACAGTCTGAATTTACCGATTATGACTTTGAGGGTTCTGGTATGAATATCCTTTTGGATACTCTTGCCTACAACACTCATTACTTGGCATACAATGCTAATATGGCAGTGAACGAGTCCTTCTTGGATACTGCAACACAAAGAAACTCTGTTGTCTCTCATGCAAAAACTTTAGGGTATACTCCTCGTTCTGCAAGAGCTCCTGTTGCGTATGTTGATGTTAGATTGAATGATAATACTCTTACGTCTGCTACTATTGAAAAGGGTTATGTATTCACAACAACGGTTAATGAACAAAACTATACTTTTGTTGTCAATGAATCCTTTTCTGTTACAAAGGTTGACGGACTATTACAATTCCGAAATGTTCCTATCTATGAAGGAACTCTCATTACTTCAAAACAAACTGTAGATACATCAGACGAGTCTCAAAAATTTATTCTTACTGATAACAGGGCAGATACAACAACTCTTAAAGTTTCTGTTCAGAATTCTGCTTCGGATACAACCACAACATCCTTTTCTCTTGCAACAGACATTACTCAAGTAGGACAAGATAGTGATGTCTATTTTATTCAAGAAATTTCTGAGGGAAGATTTGAAGTATACTTTGGAGATGGTGTTGTTGGTAAAGCATTATCAAATGGTAATATTGTAATTCTAGAATATATTGTCACTAACAAGACTTCTGCAAATGGTGCTAGAACATTTAAACCTTCTGGTGCTATTGCAACGGTTACTGACTTGAGAGTTTCTACAGTAGCTGCCGCAATTGGTGGCACTGAACCAGAAACAATTACATCAATTAAATATAATGCACCACTAGATTATGCATCACAAGGAAGGGCTGTTACTGGAAGAGATTATAAAACTCTTGTCCCAACAGTATATCCTGCTGCATCTTCTGTTCAAGTTTGGGGTGGAGAAGATAATGATCCTCCTAGTTATGGTTCTGTTTATATAGCAATCAAAACTAAGAATGGAACATCACTTACTGAGGCACAAAAACAATCAATCGTTACATCTTTGAGAAAATATAATGTTGCATCTATTCGACCAACTATCGTAGACCCAGAAACCACATTTCTTAGATTGACTACAACCTTTAGTTATGATGAACGTGTCACAACAAAGACGGCCGCCGATTTAGAAACTATAGTTAGACAAACCATAACTAATTACAATGCAGAACAACTTAGAGATTTTGAAGGAATATTCAGACACTCAAAGATAACTTCTTTGATTGATAATAGTGATCCTTCTATTACATCTAATATCACGACAATAAAAATGTCTAAAAGATTTACTCCTAGACTTAATACTACTGCACAGTATATACTTAAATTTTCTAATGCACTATATCACCCACACGATGACCACAATGCTGGTGCTGGTGGTGTGATTGCTTCTAGTGGGTTTAATATTTCTGGCCAGACAAACACAGTATATATTGACGATGATGGCTCTGGTAATGTTCGTCTGTTTTATTTAATTGGTGGACAGACAAGAAGTTATATTGATAATACATTTGGAACAGTTAATTATACTACTGGAGAAATAGTAATACCTTCTGCAAACATTACTGCAATATCAAATGTTGATAATACGGCATCAACGACAATAAGAGTTTCTGCTGTTCCTAATTCAAATGATATTGTTCCAGTAAGAAATCAAATTATTGAAATTGATTTGGGTAATACTGTAATTACTGGACAAGTGGATACTATCATTTCTGGAAGTTCTACTGGTGCAAACTATACAACGGCAACCTCTATATCAAATGGTTCACTTAATATCAACAGTGGTTACTAATGGCAATATCAGCAAAGCTAGAAAACAGGGTATCACCTAGTATACAACAACAACTGCCAGAATTCATTCAGGCAGAACATCCCCTATTCTCTACCTTCCTAAAACATTACTATGAGTTTTTGGAGGCGGGAGAGCTTAGCCTATCTGGTTCAAATAATTATATTGTTCAAGAAACAAACACCGTCAATTTTATTTTAGATGAGAGTGAAGATAAAGTTGTTATGGAAGACTCTGTTGGTAAGTTTACTAACGGAGAAACTATTATTGGTCAAAACACAAAAGTTTCTGCAAAAATTCTTGTAGAAGATTTTGATGATAATAATAGAATTTTTATATCTGCACAACAGTTATTTGAAATTGGTGAAGAGGTAGTTGGACAAACTTCTGGTGCAAGAGGAACTGTAAGTTCTTATCGTGCCAATCCTATTCAAAATATTCAACAACTTCTTTCTTATGCTGATGTTGACAATACAGTTTATAGTTTCTTAGATAAGTTTAGAGATTCATTTATGGAGGCTGTTCCAGAAACTCTTGCCTCTGGTCTTTCAAAAAGAAATCTTATAAAGAACATCAGAGATTTATATGCGGCAAAAGGAACTGAAGATGGACATAAACTATTCTTCAGAATTTTGTTTAATGAAAATCCAGAATTAATTTATCCTAGAGATAATATGTTGAGAGCTTCAGACGGGCAATGGACTCGTGATAAAGTCATGCACGTTTTGGAACAGGGTAATGCTGATTTTTCTGATGCTATTGGAGAAGTCGTTACTGGTTTAGATTCTGGGGCAACAGCAATTATACAATCACTTACAAAGTTTCGTGAGGCCTCAGTTCTCGTAACTGAGTTGTTGCTCGATCAAGATTCTATATCTGGAACATTCCAGATTGGAGAAACCGTAGAAACACTTTCAACTGTTTTAGACCTTCCTATTACCGCAACAACCACTGGTGTTGTGACAGAAGGAACAATCACAAACGGTGGTTTATATTATAAAACTGGTGACACAATTAATATTGGAGCTGGTGGTAGTGAGACGGTAAGATTAAGAGTTGAAACTGCTGGAACTGGTGGTATTAATGAAGTGTTTGTTGATAACGCTGGAACAAATTATTCACTAGATGATGATATATCTTTTAATAATGCAAATACAAATGGTTCGAATGCTTCTGCAAAGATTGTTGCACTTGGTGGCGCTTTATCTTTAGAACAAGTTACAAGTCCAGACTTTTTTATAACAGAGGATGGAGATTATATTGTTGCAAATCATGGCTTTGGTATATCCGTAGAAGATTCTGATGGAACTATTATTTCTGAAGATGCAACTGACATTATATTAGAACAGGGCGATAATGTATATCTTAGACAAGAAACCTCAATTGGTGAATCTGATAACCTAGTTCTGGAAGATGGTAGTCTTTTAATTATTGAAGATGCTACCTTTGCAGATTTGGGTGTTGCTTCAGAGGCTGGTTCAATAAGAAAAATTGAAGTCATTAAGAACGGTGGTGGTTATATTAATCTTCCAACACTTACAATTAATTCTTCAACTGGTTCTGGTGCAACAATCTTTGCAAAATCTACTTCTGGTATTGGACATGCTGAAGGCGTTTCAATTACAAATTTTGGTTTAAATTATTTAAGTCCTCCTACTCTAACATTTAACAGAAACATTCTTATTAAGTCAATCGCTGGTGGTTCTTTTGCTGCCGGTGATGAACTCTCAAGTCATGAAGGAACAGTAGTTGATTTTGATAGTAATAGAAACTTACTAGAAATAGAAACTTCAGTTCCTTTTATAAAGGGAGATATTATCACTACAGTCGCTGGTGTAACCGCAATTGTCGAACAGTCTGACCATGCTACTGCAACATCAGCTGTTGGTGTTATTGGAACAGGTGCCGGAAGGTTTGTTACTGACAGAGGTTCAGTATCTACTACGACAATGAGAATTCAAGATAGTTTATTCTATCAAGATTATTCTTATGTTGTTCGGATTGGTGAATCAATTAACTTCTGGAGAGATAGTTTAAAGAGAACAATTCATCCCGCTGGTTGGCAAGTTTTTGGTGAGGTTTCTCTTGCAACAAGTCTTGCAGAAGCACAGTCATTAGCACAAACTGCAAGAATCAAAACTCCTGCTGCTGGTAGTGTTCCATCATACACAGGTGATGATACATTTACTCCAGAACTTGCTTCACTCTTTACAAATCTCTTTACGACAGTATTTGGTAGAAGACTTGGTGCTGGTTCAATAAAGGTTGGAAGTAATGGATTAATTACAAGAACAGTAGATGTTGGTTCTTTAAGTGCGACTCCTAAAGTTGGAGTAGACAAAACGACTGATCTTGTTGATGGAGAAAGAGATGTTGTTGCATCATCTCATGTAAAGGTCAGTGTTGGACTTCAAGGTGGTTCTTTATGGACAGGACATACATCTCTAGCAAATCTTCCAGTATATGCATTTGCTGTTGAACCTATTATTACAGAAGAGCCTGCATCAAACTATCATGATACAGCTCTAAGAAGAATTACACGAAACAATGATTTGTCTCGTGACCTATATAATATTAATCAGTTTGGACACTACACAATCAAATCTGTATCCGATTATTATTTCCTAAGACTTGAAAATGCTTTGGATTATAATGGTGATAAGATTACATTGGAAGATGGTTTAGGTTCTCTTCAAGGTGAAGAGATTATTATTCCAAACTCTGCGTTCACTACTAAAATTAATGTTCCTCCACCATCACAAATTCTTGTTAGTAGAGGTGGATTGATCAATGCATTTGATAATGACTTCTTAACCTTCGATGATGGTATTCAGTTGTTCGATGAATCCGTTTCTGATGGAACAGGTAGAGATACTGAAGGTCGATATGCAGAATCGTTTGATGATGGTTCAATCAATATGGATTCAACCACAATCACATTTGATATTGCATCTGGTAATGAGGTAGACTTTGAGGCAACATTTGATACCACTGTAACTAAACTTGACGGTGCAGTTACAATGGATGCTGGTGAACATACATTCGATCAGGCAACGCCTGGAACTGTAACAAATGAATTGTTCAGTGGATTGGATATAAGATTTGATAGTGATGATGATAATCTAAGATTTGATGATTCAGAATTATCTACTACTCGTTATGGGTGGGCAATGTTAGACTTCACATTTGATAGAACACAAACTATTGGTGAAGACATAACTTTTGATAAAACAACAAAATAGTCTGTAAAAGGATTATAAATAACTAAGTAAACAAACTTTAGGGGAAACCAAAATGGCTTATCAAACAATTGGGCGTGGTGCTTCTGCGAATGACGGAACAGGTGATGACCTCCGCACTGGTGCAGGCAAGATCAACGCCAACTTCGTAGAACTCTATACACTTTTGGGTGATGGTTCTGCTCTAACTTCAGATACAGTTGTTCTTAGAACTGCTGGACAAACACTCACTACAAAGAGTATCTCTCTTACAGATAATACTCTTACTGGAACGACAGCTGAATTCAATACTGCATTGTCTGATGATGACTTTGCAACATTGACTAATACAGTGACGCTTACCAATAAGACTATTGATTTGACAGATAATACTCTATCAGGCACAACTGCTGAGTTTAACACTGCATTGTCTGATGATAACTTTGCAACACTTGCTGGAACAGAGACAGTTACTAACAAAACAGTTAATCTTGCAAACAACACTGTATCAGGCACAACTGCTGAGTTTAACACTGCATTGTCTGATGATAACTTTGCTACATTGACAAATACTGCTACTCTTACAAATAAATCAATTGATCTAACTGACAATACTCTTGTTGGTTCAATTGCAGAGTTTAATACTGCTCTAGAAGATGATAGTTTTGCAACTCAGAATGGAACTGAAACTCTTAGTAACAAGACACTAAACCTTCCAGTTCTTGCAACGCCATCACTTTCAAATCGTGATATTGCGTTTACAGGATCAACAGAAACAACTACATTGTCTGCTGTTGACCCTACTGCTTCAAGAACAATCAATCTTCCAGAACCAAACAACACTGGTAGACAGATTGAGTTGACAAACGATTGGGTAACAATCAACGCTGACGGTTCAACCGCATCAACAAATGTTAATACAAATACAAAATACTTTGTTGACACTTCTGGTGGTGTGATGACACTTAATCTTCCTGCCGTCTCTGGTTTGACTGATGGTGATACAATCACAATTAAAGACACTGGTAGTGCTGGAACAAATAACATTACAATCTCAACGAATGCTTCAGAAACGATTGAAGGTTCTGCAACAGATGTAACAGTTTCTACAAACTATACTTTGAAGAGATATGTTTACTCTTCAGATGCTGGTGAGTGGTTAGATATTTCATAAGGTGATTAACAAATGGCAATAGACAAGATAGAATCCGCCGCAGTAGGGGCGGGGGGACTTGTAGAAGATACCTTTACTGGTGATAATTCTACAACTGCGTTTACTCTGACACAAGATGTGCCAGAAAACATAGAGTCTGCCCTTCTCGTTACTGTCAACGGTGTAACCCAATCCAATGATTCATTTTCGATTAGTGGTAGTGGGGGAAGAACACTAACACTCTCAGAAGCACCAATGACTGACTCTGAGATTCGTGTTCTTCATTTGAACCCTGGCGTTTCTTCAACTTATGTTGTTGCCTCTGGTTCTATTACTAACGATAAGATTCAGTCTGGAACAATTCAGACTGCAAAACTTGCTGACGATGCAGTAACTTCTGCAAAGATTGCTGCTGGTATTGAACTTACAACTCCTAGTTCTGGTTATTCTTTAACAGTAAATCACAATTCAATTGACACTGGTATTCAATTAAAGGATGAACTTAACCAGACTGGAAATATGGGTATATCTAATGGCGGTCATTTTTATATTCAGAACGATCAGGCAGATGCATCTTTTATTTTTGATACTGCATCAAAATCAAGTGCATTCAGAATTTATGATGAAGGGTATGCGGTTGCTGGTGAAGCTGTTGGGTATTATGTTAGAAACAATTCAGCCATTGACATTCCACACGGAACGGGCTATGTTGCACTTCAAGACCTAACAGGCGTTCCAGATCCAGTTTTTGCTGTATCTAATGGCTGGACTGATGGAAATATGAACATGTCCACTGGAGTATATACTGCTCCTGTAGATGGGGTTTATAGAATTGGATGCAATATTTTGATCAATCATGGTGGGCAAACCGCCAACACTTATCATAGTCTCGTAATCTATCTCAACGGAACTACTCAGATTGGACACACTGGATTAAGTTCTAGAGGGTCTACTCTTTCATGGACATATCAAAGATGTATCACGGAGGTTCAATATGAATTGAGTGCTGGGGATTATATAGACTATAGAATTGGCGCAAGTGATACGGATTCATATATCTATTCTGCGTATTCTGGATGGTATGCAAATTTAGTAAGTTAATTAGGAGTTATTATGACACAAACAATTACAATCGAAATGGATGACACAAACTACAAAGCATTAGAGTATGTGGCAATTCCAAACGCATGGGCAAAAAACTTTATTGATGTCCGAGCTCAAAAAGCAAAAAAAGAAATTTTAGATTTGTTGATTGCACATTGCAATGCAAATGAAATTGCACTTGCGGTTGGTGAGGCTGCTCAAGTTCAACAGGCATATGATTTAGGTATTGTTGAGACTGCTGCAATTCGTGCTGCAAATCAACAAGACGAAGCGGTTCCAGAATAGGATAGAAACTTATGGCTTTAGTAAAAGTAAAACAGGATGTAATTTCTGATACAGTAAATCTTGGACGCAGAAATCTTATCATTAATGGCGCTATGCAAGTAGCCCAGAGGGGGACGAGTGTTACTGGTATAACTGCTTCTCCCAACTATTGCACAGTTGATAGGTATTT
>Ga0255763_1004213_pt1 | contig 12355 bp, 11 predicted proteins | sample 041ome_2_FD_179963 | JGI IMG/M metagenome (GOLD analysis project Ga0255763, IMG submission 179963) | Coastal salt marsh microbial communities from the Groves Creek Marsh, Skidaway Island, Georgia - 041406US metaG (version 2) | ecosystem: Environmental > Aquatic > Marine > Intertidal zone > Salt...
GCATATTCTGATAAAAAATTTTTAAAACTATTCTTATTTTTATTAAGTCTTGGTTTTTTTTTAGAATTATTTCAATTGTGGATACCTAATCGATATTTTGAATTATTAGATTTAGTAGCTAATTTTTTAGGAGTAATATCCTCCTTTCTTATATTTACAGTTTTGCAAAAGAGATATTTGCAAAGATAATTTTATAAATTACAAAAAAAATTTTAATCATTTATAGTTCTAAAAGTGATTCGAATAAAAAATTTATTTTTTATTATTATATTAAGTGTTTTGTTAGTTGGTTGCGTTTCTATTCCAAGAAATACTGAGAATGTTTGTTCTATTTTTTCTGATAAGTATTTTTGGTTTAAAAATGCTGAAGCTACTGAAAAAAAATGGGGTGCACCGATTGAACTTCAAATGGCTTTTATTAAAAAAGAAAGTGGCTTTGATTGGTTAGCAAAGCCAGAGAGAACAAAAATTTTTAAAATTATCCCTTGGAAAAGACCATCCAGTTCTTTTGGGTATTCTCAGGCTGTAAAAGGGACGTGGGAAATGTATAAAAAAGATACAGGCAATACACTTGCGTTAAGAGCAAGATTTTCTGATTCATCCGATTTTATTGGATGGTATGTGCATAATACCTATAAGCGATTAAAAATAAGTAAAACAAATTATTATAGACAATATCTTGCTTATCACGAGGGATGGGGAAATTATAAAAATTATAAAAAAAAACCTAATGTAGTTTCTTATGCTAGAGAAGTAGATAATTTAGCTCGAAAATATAGAAGTCAATTAAAAAACTGCAGAAAAGGCCTTAGCCGAAATAAATATATTTTATTTTAATTATAATTTTTTAGCTGTTTATTAAGCTCAATTTCAATTGCATCAATTCGTTGTGTATTTTTCCCTATCATTAGGTAAATCACAGGAATGATATAAAGAGTAAAAAACGTAGAAAAGATCATGCCTGAAAAAATAACTACACCAATGGTTAATCTACTTGCTTCACCAGGTCCTGAGCCAATAATTAATGGAACAACACCCACGATTGTGGACAAAGATGTCATTAAAATTGGTCTTAATCTTAGTTTACATGCATTGATAACTGCCTTTTCAATATTTTGACCTTCTACACGTAATTGGTTTGCAAATTCTACAATCAAAATTCCGTTTTTTGCAGCAAGTCCTATAAGAATAATTAACCCTATTTGACTATAAATATTTAAAGAGCTTCCAGCAACTAATAAACCGATTATTCCTCCAAAAATAGCAAGAGGAACTGTAAGCATAATTGTAAAAGGGTGTCTCCAACTTTCAAATTGTGCAGCCATTGATAAATATGCAGTAAGTAATGCAAGAATAAATATTAAATAAATTCCAATGTTAGTTTTTTTATATTCCTCTGACTCACCCTTGTACGCAATTCTGACTTCTGCAGGTAGTTTTTCTTTAACTACATTCTGTAAATAATTAAGTGCTTCATCAAGTGAATAATTTTCAGCTATTCTAGCTGAAATCGTAACTGCTCTTTGTCTATTGTATCGACTTAAGAATGGTGCTGTAGCATTTTCAGAAATAGTAACTATAGATGATAGTGGAATTAATTTACCTGTTGATTCAGATCGAACATAAATTTTATTTAAATTAGAGGGCTCATTTCTGTTTTCGATATCTCCTTGAAGAATAATTTTATACTCTTTGCCATCATTAATAAAATTTGTAACTCCTCTTGATCCAAACATTGTTTCAATGGATCGCCCAATAGATTCAATTGAAACACCTAGATCTGCAGCTTTTTGGTTATTAATTTCAACTTTAAGTTCAGGTTTTGTAAGTTCATAATCATCTTCAACGCTGATTAAACCAGGATTTTTTCTAGCTTCAGCTTTTACAATTGATTTCCAATTTTCTAATTTTTCATATGAGTTTCCTAATAATACAAATTGCACTGGTTTTTCGACACCACCTGATCTAATTGATTGAGGCATGACTGGAAATGAAACAACACCAGGAACTTTTGAGATTTTTCCAAAAGCTTCTCTTAAAATAACTTGACCAGATCTTTTTCTAACACTCCAATCCTCTAGTAATACAATTATAAATGCCGAATTTAATTGTTTGCTACTTTTGCCAAATCCTGGAACACGTAAAAGCAATCTTCTTATCTCTCCTTTTCCAACCTCAGGTAAAAATAATTTTTCAATTTGTTCTGCTTTATTAGAAGTGTAATTAAAACCAGACCCCTCAGCTGCTTTAACTATAATAAAAAAGACGCCCCGATCTTCTTTTGGTAGTAGTTCTTTTTTTGAGATAGTAAATAAAAAAACATTTCCTAATAGAATAATTATTAAAAAAGCTATAACTGATTTTTTTCGTTCAATTATAAAATTTAAGGTTTCTAGGTAAAATCTATCAAATTTTTCCAAATAAGAATTAAATTTTTGAACAAGTTTAGGCTTATTTTTTTTAATTTTTAAAAATTTAGACCCAATCATTGGTGATAAACTTAGTGCCACAAAACTAGAAATAATAACTGCAAAAGATAATGTGACTGCCATTTCCATAAATAGCCTACCAATTAATCCTTTAATAAAAACGAGAGGTAAAAATACCGAAACAAGCACGACTGTGGTTGCTATAATTGCAAAAGCAACTTGCTTTGATCCTTTGAATGAAGCTACAAGAGCGCTCTCGCCTTCTTCCATTCTTCTATAAATATTTTCCCCCATTACAATTGCATCATCGACTACAATTCCAATTGCAATAACTAGCGCCATTAGAGTAAACAAATTTAATGTGAAGCCAATTAAATATATCGCCAAGAAAGTAGATATTAAACAAACAGGTATTGCTACTGCTGGGATAATTACACCGGTTAAATTTCCAAGAAATAAATAAATAATTATTACAACTAATAAAACTGCTATAAATATTGTTTTATAAACTTCATCTATTGCTCCTTTAATGTAAGTCGATCTATCAAACGAAACATTTAGACTTGATCCTTGTGGAAGGGTTGGTGTTATTTCTTTAACTTTTTCTTTAATTCTCTCTGCTACTTCAATGGTATTCGCTGTAGATTGTTGGTAAATACCAATTCCAACAACTCTATTTCCATTACCCTTAAATAAAGTGCTAGAATTAAGAGCTCCAAATTCTATTCTGGCAACATCACCTAGCTTAGTTAAAGAACCATCATTATTTCTTTTTAAAACAAGTTCTTTGTAATCTGTTAATTTTTGGTAAGCTTTTTCAACCTTGATTGTTAGATCAATATTTTTTGATTCAATTTTTCCAGCTGGAAATTCGACGTTTTGCTTACGTAAAATGTTTTCTAATTCTTGAACAGTTATGTTCCTTGCAGCCATTGCAGTTGGATCTAGCCATACTCTTAATGACAATTCTCTTTCCCCACCCAATCTAATAAGGCCAACTCCATCCACATTAGAGAAATAGTCCTTTAAATATCTATTGGCATAGTCTGTAAGTTCTAAGTCAGACATATTTGGACTTTGAAAGGCTAACCACATAGTTGTAGTTCTTGCAGCTGAGGCTTTTGTAATTTGTGGAGGCTCGGCTTGATCAGGAAGATCATCAACAATCCTAGCAATTCTATCCCTAACATCGTTTGCCGCGATATCTAAGTTAATATTTAGATCAAATTCTAAGTTGATAGTTGATCTTTCATCCTCACTTGTAGAGTCTATTGAAACTACTCCAGGAGTTCCTCCAACTCTATCTTCTATTTTTTGAGTAATTTGAGCATCAATGATTCCAGCACTAGCTCCTTTATAGTCAGTTCTTATAGATATTTTTGCTGTTTCTACATCTGGCAATTCTCTTAAAGGAATTTTATTAAAAGTTACTAGTCCAAATAGAACAAGCACAATACTCATCACTGAAGCAACTACGGGTCGTTTAATAGACAAATCAGTTAAAAACATTTTAATTTATGGTTTTTATAATTTTAACTTTTCCTTTAGGTCTTACTTTATTTGTTCCTTCTGCCAGAATTGTGTCATTTTCATTTATTCCAGAAATTATTTCTACTTTTCCAAAGTTTCTTCTTCCAATATTAACTTTATTTTTTTCAATAGTATTATTATTAATTTTATATACAAATTTATCATCTCCTTGAATTAATAAAGCTTCTTCAGGTATTCCTAATGATTTTTTTTCATTAAAAATAACTTTCACATTTAACAACATTCCAGGAATTAATTGTTCGTTCTCGTTGTTAATTTTTGCCTGCACTAAAATAGACCTAGTAGTTGGATCGACTCGAGAACTTATAGTTTCTATTTCTCCATCAAATATTTTAGGAAAAGCATCTGTAGAAACTTTTACTTTTAATCCCCTTTTAATTACACCAAGATAATTTTCAGGTAACTTAATATCTATTTTTAAAAATTTAATATCATCTAAATTTGCAATAATTGAGTTTTCACCCCCTAATATACCTGGAGTAATTTCTCTTTTTCCAATTCTGCCATCAAATGGAGCAATAATTTTTTCATTATTTGTTAATGTTGCAATAGTAGATCCTTTTTTAACGTAAGGATATTTGTCAAAATTAATAGAACTAACCAGGTTATCTTTTTTAATTCTAATCGAATATGATTGATTAGAAATTGCAGTACCAAAACTTTCTATTTGATTGTAAAACTCAAAAAATTTTACATTTGTAGCAATAACGCCTATTGGCATTTTTTTTCTTTCAGCAACTTTAGCAGTGATTTTATTTTCTATTATTGCTCTACCACCAATTATAGAGGCCAAAATTATAACTACGATTGATAGAAAAATTATTATTTTGGTTTTAGTTTTCATATTTAAAGATGCTACTTATCATTAAGTAAGGTGGTTGAATATCTAGATAATATGGCGTAATTTTGAGTTTTTAAAGGAATAAAGCCTCTTTGGTAGCCCATTCAGTCCAAGAACCATCATACACATAAATAGTTTTGTTAGTAACGATATTAAAAGCTTTTCCAACAATGCAAGCTGTAACACCAGAACCACATGAAAATACAAGGGGATTGTTTAAATCAATTTTTAATGATTTAAATTTTTTTTCTAATATTTTTTTTTCTAGAAAACATTTTGTTTCAGTATCGATACATTCATTCCAAGGTAGATTGATACTATTTTGAATATGACCACTTCGTAAATTTTTTCTAGGCTCAGGTTCTTTTCCTAAAAATCTTCCAGCACTGCGAGCATCAATTAATTGGAAATTGTTCTCTTGAATATTATTTTTAATTTCATCATAGTTTTTGGTCATTAATTTATTCTCTTTTGACCGAAACAAAGCTTTTGTATATTTTTTTCCTTTTCCCGTTTCAATTTCTTTTTTTTCTTTTAACCACTTTGGCAATCCTCCATCCAAAATAGATACTTGGTCATGACCATAGTAATGAAACATCCACCATACTCTTGGCGAACTAAAAGCTCCTAAGCTATCATAGACAATAATATGATCATTATTAGTAATACCAATTTCTCCAATCATTTCTGAAAATTGTTGGTCAGGCAGTAATGTGTGAGGAAACACATCTCCTTTCATTGAAAATTCATCTAGATCAAAAAAAATTGACCCTGGTATATGAGCTGTTTCAAATTCGTTTTTTCCAATCCTAGCAGTGTCCGGCATATGCCAAGAGCAATCTAAAATTTTTATATTTTTATTAAATATATTTTTTCTTAACCAATCAGTGCTAACTAATGCCATATTTTTTTTTCATTTTACGATTATAATGCTGATGATATTCTTCAGCAGGAAAAAAAGTAGTTGCCTTGGTAATTTCTGTAACAATTTTTCCCTCAAATTTCTCTTTATTTAAAGTATTGATAGAGTTTTCAGATATTTTTTTTTGTTCTATGTTAGTATAAAAAATTGCAGATCTATACTGAGTTCCAATATCTGGACCTTGTCGATTTAAAGTTGTTGGATCATGAATTTCCCAAAAAGTATTTAGTAGTTTCTCAAAGCTAATAATAGTTTCATTAAATTCTATTTCGATAGCTTCTGCATGATTGGTACTTCCCGAGCATACTTCTTCATAGGTAGGAAACGGTGTGTGACCTCCAATATAACCAACTGTTGTTTTGGTCACCCCCGACATAGATTCATAGATTTCTTGAATACACCAAAAACATCCTGCAGCGAAAATAGCTTTACTCATATGAAATTACTTATACTAAGATCTTGAACCATGGTAAAATAAATCTACAATGCTCTCTTCAAATCAAATAGGCGCCATTTATATGGCTATAAGTGCTTTGAGCTTTTCTATCATGGATGTTTTAGTGAAGCTTATGTCCACCTCTTACCCAACTGGAGAATTAATTTTTTTTAGAGGTTTTTTTGGACTTATTCCAATTATTTTTATTATTCCAAGAGACAGGTATAAAAATTTTTTTCAAACTACTAAATTAAAGCTTCATTTAACACGAGCTATTATTGGAGCTATTGCAATCATTGGAATTTATTTGGGAGTAAAATTTTTACCATTAGCAGATGCAATCACGATTACTTTTGCTGCACCTGTGTTTGCAACTATTTTCTCAATGATTATTTTGAAAGAGCAAGTAAGGATGTATCGTTGGGCCGCAATTATCATTGGTCTGTTAGGTGTTACAGTGGTGTTAAAACCGGGAACAGATATGTTTTCAGTTTATTCTTTGTTTCCTATTTTATTTTGTATTGGATTTGGAATTATAGCAGTTTTAATTAAAAAATTGTCTGAAACTGAACCTGATTATTTAATAGCAATTTATTTTACGTTAACATTAATTGCTGTTGGAGCATGTTCTTTATTTTTTCAATTTATACTTCCAAAATTTCAAGATTTATTACCTTTAGTAGTAATTGGTATTACCGGATCTACTGGTAATATATTTTTAACCATGTCTTTACGAAAAGGTTCAGTTTCGACTGTCACGCCTATTAAGTATTTAAGCTTAGTATTTGCAACAGTGTCCGGAATTTTTTTCTTTAATGAAATTCCACATGTCTCAACTTTATTTGGTGCTTTCTTAATTATTTTAAGTTCAGTAATTATTTTTAAAAGAGAACAAATTAAAAATGTTAAACCAGTTATTACTAGGCAAATATAATTATGACCAAACCTAGTTATTGGAGTCTAGCAAAAAAAACTTTATCTAAGAAAGATAAAGTGTTAAAAAAAATTATTCTTAATTATTCAGGGAGTTTAGTTTCAAGAAAAGATCCCTTTTATTCATTGTGTAAATCTATTATTGGTCAGCAAATTTCTGTTCAAGCGGCAAATGCCGTATGGAAAAAATTTTCTCTGGTAGCAAAAAAAATAAAACCAAAAAATATTTTAGATTTACAAAAGAGGCAGCTTGTTGCTTGTGGTTTATCGAGGCAAAAAATTGAATATCTTAAAATTTTAGCAAAAAATTTTTACAACAAAACAATTGATATGAAAAAATTAAAAAAAATGAATGATGAAGATGCAATTCAATACTTAACTCAAATTAAGGGAATAGGTAGATGGACAGCAGAAATGTTCTTATTTTTTAATCAATTAAGACCTGATATTTTTCCTATTCAAGATATTGGTTTATTAAAGGCTATCTCTAAAAATTATAAAACTAAATACCCACCTTCTGCAAAACAACTGAATAAACTAAAAAATACTTGGTCTCCATTTGCTACAGTTGCAACTTGGTATATGTGGCGAAGTATAGACCCAACTCCAGTTAAATATTAAACGCCTTCAACAATTTCCAAATCTCTTTCCGTAGTACTTTTTGCTAGACTCCAAGCATCCTGGTATTCCTTTGAATTATAGCAGTTAATTGCAGCTTCAAAATTTGGAAACTCCCAAATAACTGTTCGTGATATTTCTTTTCCCTCAAGAGTTCTGTATTTACCACCCCGAACCAATGCTCTGCCACCGTGATCTAAAATTGCTTGAGTGGCTTTTTTTCCATAGTCTCCAAGATTTTCTTGATTTTCAATTTTTTTATAAATTGCGATCCAATATCCTTTCATTTATAGAATTCCTTATGGTTAAAAAATTATTAATAAGTTGGGAAGATTATAATCACACAGTTGAAAAACTTGCAATCCAAGTTCATGAGAGTGGTTTTAAACCAGATTTATTAATCGGAATTATGCGGGGTGGCGCTCCTATCATTGACGTTTTAAGTCGTATATTTAAACTAAAATGTGCTTACTTAGCGGTTGAATCTTATTCAGGAGAAAAACAAGAGGATCAACAAGGTAATATTATTTTTTCACGTGAGATGAGTTCAACAGTTCATTCGATGGGCGGCAATATTTTATTGTGTGATGATTTATCTGATACAGGCGTAACTCTTACTAGAAGTATTGAGTGGTTAAGTAATTATGAACCAATTAAAAATAATATTAAACATATAAAGACGGCAGTTCTATGGAAAAAACTTCACTCAACTTATGAGCCTGATTATTGCGCGAATCGTTTAAATGACAATCCCTGGATTGTACAACCGTTTGAAAACTACGAACTTTTATCTATTGAGGATATAAAAAAAATTCACTCCAAACCTTAAAAAGCCACTTAATTTTTAAGCGGCTTTTTTTTTAAGAAATTAAATTGCAAAACTTATAAATCCAAGAATTGCTATTAACCAAATTGCAGGAGAAACATTGCTCATTTTTCCGCTAAAAATTTTGATTAAAGCATATGAAATAAAAGCTAAAGCCATCCCGTTACTTATGCTGTAAGTTAGTGGCATTGCTATCATTGCAAGTACAGCAGGACCTGATTCAGAAATATCATCCCATTCGATGTCTACAATGTTTCTAACAAATAAAAATGATACATATACTAAAGCTGCTCCATCAATTTCTTTTGGCAATGAAGTTGCAAGTGGTGCAAAAAATAAACAAAGTAAAAAACAAACACCGATAACAATTGAAGTCATTCCAGTTTTTCCACCAGCTTTAACTCCAGAACCAGATTCGATATAACTAGTTACATTAGATGTGCCAAGCATGGATCCAGCAACTGTAGCAACACTATCTGAAAGCATTGCCTTGTCGATGTTTTTTACATTTCCTTGTGCATCAACTTTTCCAGCAACATTGGCGACAGAGGTTAAGGTTCCTGCTGTATCAAAAAAGTCTACAAAAAATAATGTAAATACAACTGTAATCATGCTTGCCGAAAGTGCAGCACTTAGGTCAAATGTTAATAAATGTGTCATAGGAGGAATGGATCCAACTACGCCATTAAATTTAGATATTCCTGTTACCCAACAAATGGCACTAAAAAATAATATTCCAATTATTATATTTCCTTTAATTTTTAATTTTTCTAGTACAATCATTGAAATAAAAGCTAGACATCCTAGAAGAACTATCGGACTTTTTAAATTTCCAATTGTAACTAACGTAACAGGATGATTTGCGGTTACACCCATAATTTGAAAACCAATAATTGCTAAAAATAATCCTATGCCTGCTCCAATTCCTAATTTTAAACTTTTAGGTATCGAATTAATGATCCAAGCACGAAGTGGTGTTAGGGAAATAATTAAAAAAACTACTCCAGCTACAAAAACTGCCCCTAGCGCTTGAGCAGGTGTATAGCCCATACCCTTACAAACACCAAATGCAATAAAAGCATTTAATCCCATTCCAGGAGCAAGACCAATTGGCCAAGTTTTCCCGTAAAACCCCATGATAAAGCAAGCTAGAGCTGCAGCTAGAATTGTTGCAGTAAATACTCCACCGAAATCAAAACCACCATCAGATAAAATGGCTGGATTTAAAAACATAATATAGGCCATGGTTAGAAAAGTTGTAAAGCCTGCGGTTACTTCAGTTTTAAAATCTGTTTTATTTTTTTTATATTCAAAATAGTTTTCAAGCATAAATTCTCCCTTAATTCTTTTTGAAGAACTATAAAATGATTCATGCAAAACGTTTTCAAAATAATTGAAATATATCATCTATTTTCAAACTAGAGTTGAATTTAGTTGAAATTAACAACATATAGTTGCATCAATTCATTTTTATGAGCATAAAAAATTTTATTGAGAATAAAAAAGCTTTAATAGTTTTAATTGCCGCTTCTATGGTTGTCTTAATATCTATGGGGATAAGGCAGTGCTGGGGTCTCTTTTACCAATATTTTGAAACTGATTTGGGTTTTTCAAGAACACAATTTGGTCTGGCTATTGCGATTCAAATGCTTTTTTGGGGAGCGTTTGCTCCAGTCTTTGGTTTCTTTGCTGATAAGTATGGAGGAGCAAAAGCCGTATTTATTGCTTTCCTTGTTTACATTATTGGAATTTATCTAGTTTATATTGAACCAAAATCAGTTTTTTCTTTTCAGCTAGGTCTTGGTTTGATGATCGGAATTGCACTGGGTGGCACAGCGATGTCCGTTCCCGTATCGTGCGTAGGAAAATTTTTTTCTAATAAAAATAGAACAATAGCAACTGGAATCGTAACAGCAACAGCTTCCTTTGGCTATTTTTTGTCTCCGTTATTTGTGCAGTATTCTAATCCAACTTATGGATGGAAAAATACACTACTTTTTTTTATCGCTTTTTTAATTGTTGGTGCAATTATTTCATTATTTCTTTTTAAAAAAGAATATGTGGATGAAACTAATAATTCATTCACTCGTGATCAAACAGCGTCTAATGCTTTGCAGGAAGCTTTCAATCACAAGGGTTATCTTTTATTAGTTGCTGGCTTCTTTGTTTGTGGTTTTCAAATTACTTTGGTTGCAACTCACTTGCCTGGATATATTCAGCAAAGGGGCCTACCAGATTGGACAGCTGCTGCAATTTTATCTTTGATTGGGTTATTTAATATTATTGGCACACTTGGCATGGGATATTTATCTACCAAATATAGTAAGAAAATTTTATTAAGTATTTTATATTTTTCTCGAGGAGTTATTTTAATTTTATTTATTTTTACCCCTCCGTCAGTTTACATGGCTTTAACATTTGGTGTGGTGTTTGGAATGTTGTGGCTTGCTACCGTTCCCCCAACCAACGGAATTGTTGCTCAGATTTTTGGAACGAAATATTTAACAACTTTATTTGGAATAGTTTTTTTTAGTCATCAGGCTGGCTCTTTTTTGGGAGCTTATCTTGGTGGATACTTTTATGACCAGTTCGGTAATTATGATTATGCTTGGTATCTATCAATATTTTTATCAATTTTTGCAGGCTTAGTTCATTTACCCATTGATGAAAATCCGGTTGTTCGAGGAAAAGTTACGCAAGCTTAGAATTTTTTTTAAATAAATTGTTCTGGAGAAACAAAAGGTAATTTAAAACTATTGGCTACGGCTTCGTAGGTCACAGATCCTTTGCAAACATTTAAACCAGCCAGTAAATTTTTGTCTTTTGCCATTGCTTGTTTATATCCATCATTTGCTATTTTTCTTAAGAAGGGAAGGGTTGCATTATTTAAAGCTAAAGTAGATGTTCTTGGAACACCGCCTGGCATATTCGCAACACAATAATGAACAACATCATCAATGATGTAGGTTGGTTCTGCATGGGTAGTTGGTCTACTATTTTCTGTGCAACCTCCCTGATCAATTGCCACATCAACTATTACGGATCCTTTTTTCATAGATTGAATCATTTTTTTTGTAATTAATTTTGGAGCTTCTGCACCCGGTATTAAAACACCCCCAATAAGTAAATCACATTCTGCAACTAATTTAGTTAAATTTTCTGTAGTGCTTTCTACGGGAATAATTTTGTCTCCAAACTTATTTTGTAATTGCGATAATCTTTCTTTCGACTTGTCTAAAATAAAAACTTTTGCCCCCATTCCAGTTGCAATAATTGCTGCATTTTCCCCAACAACTCCACCACCAAGAATTAATACACTTGCTGGACCAACGCCTGGTGCTCCTCCAAGTAGTAAACCTCTACCTTTTTGATTTTTTTCTAAACAGTGAGCTCCTGCTTGTACGGACATTCTTCCTGCAACGGCACTCATTGGTGCAAGCAGCGGCAGTGCTCCCTGATCATTGGTAATTGTCTCATAAGCAATACAAATAGATTTTGATTTGATAAGTGCTTCGGTTAATTCTTTTGCTGCTGCTAAATGAAAATAAGTATAGATAATTTGATTTTCTTTAATCATCTTCACCTCATTTAATTGAGGCTCTTTCACCTTAACAATCAGTTCAGCTTGATTAAAAATTTCTTCAGCACTATTTAATATTCTTGCACCAGCAGATTGATAATCCTCATTAAAGAAGCCTGCTTCAAATCCACCATTGTTTTCAATTAGAACTTCGTGGCCATCTTGTACAAGAGTTTTTACACTACCCGGTGTAAGACCTATTCTGTGCTCTTGAAGTTT
>Ga0255763_1004215_pt1 | contig 12351 bp, 9 predicted proteins | sample 041ome_2_FD_179963 | JGI IMG/M metagenome (GOLD analysis project Ga0255763, IMG submission 179963) | Coastal salt marsh microbial communities from the Groves Creek Marsh, Skidaway Island, Georgia - 041406US metaG (version 2) | ecosystem: Environmental > Aquatic > Marine > Intertidal zone > Salt...
CATCAGCATTAACCTCAATAGTAGAGTCATCAACTCTAACATTAAGAACACCAGAATTCAGAGATAAAGCATCTCCAGCAACACCAGAAGCCAAAGCAACTGCATCACTAACGATTGCAAATGAAGCTGTGTCAACTTTAACATCAAGAGCACCATTGGTAGCCAAAAGGGCATCACCAGCAATAGCTACTGCATAGTCAGAAAGAGAAGCTCTTTTGGTAGAACCATCGGTAGCATCGATAAACAAATAGTTATCTTCAGAGACAGCAACAGTTCCTGTGTTGATCTCACCCAAATCTACATCAAGAGAACCAGAGTTTAAGATAATACCAGAACCAGCAATACCAGCATCAAGTTGAATTTGATCGCCAGAGATTCTGAATGAACGTGTATCAACGGCAACATCAAGAACACCACCATTATCAACTAAAGCAGCACCAGCAAGACCAGAAGCATCAGCTAAAGTAATGTCACCAGCAGAAAAACTACCATCAGTAGTGATTTCACCAGCAGCCATGAGAGATGCAGACATCATGTTAGAAGCAGCAATGTACTCAAAAGAACCAGAACGAACTGTTGAGAAATCTTTATTGCCATCAACAACAATTGCTTTGCTAGCAACAACAGTGCCAGCAACAGCACCACCTAAGAAAGCATACTCAACATCAGACAATGCAGCAGCAGCAGTTGCAGCAGCAGAAGTCATTCCAGAAAGAGTATCCAATTCAGCATCCCAAGCTTGAACGTCAGTACCAATTTCCAAATTAACAGTTGCCTTAAATGTTGCTTCATCAGCATCATCAAGAAAGCTTTTTGCAAAAGTAGAAATAGTTGTATTGGCAGGTAAAGAAAGGGTCTTAATGTCCTCATCGGCACCAGCAAGATAGTTCAATTCAGCAGTAGTAGCCGTAACACCTTCCATAATATTCAATTCAGAAGCATCGGCAGTAATGTCAGCCAGCTTTTGAATATCGGCAGAAGTCAAATCATCATTATCAAGATAATTCATCTCAGCAGCAGTAGCAGTAATAGCGGTTCCACCATAAGTGAGACCGTCTTGTGGAATTTGAGCAGCAGCCGCTGATATTTGAGTTGTAAATTCACCATTTACAGCTGTAACATCAGAACTATCGGCTGTAATGTCGCCTTCCTGAATGAGGGAACCGGACAAACGTGCGGAACCCAATTGAAATTTATAAGCCATATTAAATCCTCCATAATATGTTATATGTGAATACGGGCAAGATGCCCATCGACACTAAATAGTTTCGAAGTTATCTAATGTTCTCTAGTAGATGAAGAATTTATCCGAACCATTGGAATAAAGATTTATTCCTGAATACGGGGACTGTAGAGAAACCGAGGCTTGACCGTCAATAGTCTGAGAACCAGACGCTCTAATGGTAATTGTATGGGTATCGGCATTTCCGCCCTCATCTTTGATTAAAAAATGTTGCCCGGATTGATAATCACCTGCGGAAGGTAATCGCACCTCAAGAGAAGCTGTTGCATTAATACCTAAGATCACATCGCTCACTGATGCTGTTATGGTCTCGACAACATTGGTTCGAGAATAAGAGAAGCTTCCTGACCCGATACCTGTGAGGTTAGAACCATCACCATAGTAAGCCGAAGCTGAAATAGGTGCTGATGATGAGATAGTATAGCTTGTGACAATCTTGTGTGCTATGCTTGAAGGTTCAGTAAAGTCTTCCCCTGCAATTGCCAAGATAACACCGTCAACACCTTCTCTACCTTCTTCTTGAAATAGCAAGTGCAAGTCAGAGGTCGAACCGGTTAAAGCTATTGATTGAGAACCTAAATTAGGATTGGGAATCTTTGATACTGCAAGTGAGCCTTCAAAAACATGTGTTGAAGCACTAGAACTTCCAAAATAGGAGCCACCATGAACCCCAAGCGATCCCGTGAAAGTATGGGTGTCGTCTGACGTGTCTCCAAAGTTTGTTGACCCAGTAGCAGATAGGTTTATCACTTCCTTGTTGGTCACATTGATGTTTAATTCATTTGCATTGATTGCTCCGGAAACATTCAGTGTTCCAGTAAGATTCATGGTGGAGCCATCAAATGTTAGATTCGCTTCGGCATCCATTTGGGTCGTGTCGGAAGCCACAGTAACCAAGCGATTTTCAACCGCACTATTGACAGAAACGGCTGCTGCCGAGGCAGAAAGCTCGGATAGCTTATCGTTTAGGTATTTTCCGACATAGAGATAGGCAGAAGCAGACACGGGAACAGTTGACGAATTGTAATCTTGAATGAAGATTGTTCCTGCGTAATAATCAACCTGCCAATCAATTGCATCTCCTGATGTAATCTCATTAGCTGGATTGGTTGGGTCTCCCTTGTATAACTTGAGGAAGTATTTATTTGGACTTGCGTTTGAGATCAACGGATGAACTAACTGCAGTCCCCCTCGAGAATCATAAATTCTTTTACTGTTTGTGAATACTCCAGAACCAGCATTTGGATTAGATGATGATGTCTCGTAGTCTGAAGGTAGCTTTAGATAATAACCATGAGGACCGCTTGTAGAAGCCTCATCACCACCACCACCAGTGTCATTAGCATCATAGATTGTATCTGAAATTGAAACAACATCAAGGTAGATACGTTCTACTGTTGCTGGATCATCAACCGAGGCACTATAAAGAGTGTAGAAGGAATCGCCGGGAGTATTAGGAATAGATTCGGCATAAACACCATCTGAAGGTATCGAGACATTAGAAGGTATAGATTCGTTAACATCGCCTTTCAAATTAGACGTGTGAGCTTTACCAAGAAGTTTCTTGGCTGCGAACTGTGTTGATGTTAGATTCGTTTTACCTGTGCTCATGTCTTACCTTAATAACTTATGTCAATTCGTGTTAAGTAGCCTGTCCAATCCTTGTGAGCCGAGATCTTAATCACCAAGAATTGTCCTGCTCTAATTTGCTTTTGTTGTAGTTGAAGTTGAAAACTTGTCCCTGCTGATCCAACAGTTTGAGTCAGTCCAGAACCACCACCGCCATAAACACCAACACCATCAACATCGGGTTGGGTCCCTGCTGAGTATGGTTTGACACAATCTCCCCAAGCGGTTGAGGTATCGTCAAGACCAGTATAGTTTGGATCGTAAGACACTTTCATTTCAACATTAATATTTTTATTTGCCCCAAGAGTTCCCGTATAGAATGCTCCAGACTTGGCTACCAAGTAGGCGTCACCATAAAGTGTGATCGTTGGAGTCACAGAGGATAATCCCGAATTGTTCTCGAACAAACGGTAAAATTCTCTTGTTGAGATTGATAGGGTGCTATAATCTGGGTTACCCGTTGGCTTAACAAAACCAGACAAACTACCTGCACTTCCTATCTTCGAAGGGGAGAACATGAAGCCATTAACTGTAAGCAAACCTGTTCTATGTGATGGGTAGCTAGCATTATCTACACTCAAAGAAGAGTCCCAAGAATTCACAGAGGATGTCAAGTCTGCCTGAGTAGCATAGTTTCCAGAGATAATTCTGTAATCCTCAAATCCAAACCTCTCTGTTGTGTTGGCATTTGATCCATTTAATGTTCCGCTGTGATATAAGAACACATTGCTTTCATATGATCCATTTGAGCCTATTGATTTTGTGGGATGCTTAGCCGATCCAGAATAAGCCACTGTTCTTGTTGTAAATAAGCTTAGATCATTTGGAATGGAGTCCCCACCAGAGTATGATGCAGAAACTATTGCATATGCAAATTGGTTCTGGCAGTTTGCTGTGTTGTTTAGATCTGCCAATGATGTGTATGAGTTCGTTGAATTATCTGTCTTTTCAACCACACCAGATCCCGAGATGGTAATTGAATCTACAGTAAAGTTGCTAACATTAACCAAACTAACGGCATCATTGTCAGGCGAATAAACATTTTTATATACACCACTCAGAGTGAATGACATTGACCCAGAGGTATTACCAGCAAAGTATTTAACTCCTGATTGGTTGTAAAATGTATCGGAGTTGAATTGTTCTACTAAGACATAGCTTTGCAAATTGAAAGCATCTACATTGGTGTCGTTTACCCATTGAACAAAATTGAAAACCTTATCAACCCCACCTATTCTATGTAACACTCTTGCATTGTTCCACCCTAGTCTTTGGCCTGCTGCTAAAGAGGCGAACCAACTACCAGTTCTGTAAGGCTTGAAGTAGTCAGGAATAGAGTCCGAAGTATTTGAAAAGGACACAGCAGAAACGCTTAAGCCTGTGTTAGATGTTACGTTGCTCAGTGCATCCATAGAAGAGGACAACTCAAGAGTTGAGATTTCGACCCCATTAAGTTCCAACACAAGACTACCAGTCATTGCATCATTGAATGCGAAGTTGGGATAGTTTAAGCCATTGGCAGAAATGTCCGAGTTGAGAGTTCCACTAAGGTTTTGAAACGAAGTCAAAATCCCTCTATAATCTCCGGATGATGGGAATAGATCATTAGAGTCTAGGTCTAGTTCTCCAACGTCAGGTAAGGATGATGCTGTAACGTTGGTGTAGCCTGAGATTATATTCGAGGCTCCAAACGATAAATTTGCTTGTGGTCCAGAAAAATCTCCATCAATGAAGTCCATGTCAGGTGCTTCCAAGGCAGAAGATGCTAGAGAGGCTCCTAGTTGGAAGTTCATTTGAGAAATGTATCCTCCCCATGACGATGAAGCTTCAATTTTAAACAAAGCGTAATCGCCAGAAGCAAGACTGGCTGTCCCAAATGTAATGTGGTGAATGTTGTCTCCGCTATCGGTGTCATTAGAAGCACCCGAAATCAAAGCTCCATCGCCATCAGAAACATTTCCATAAGAAAAGTTTTGAGAGACATCCATCCAGCCTGTGCTTTCAGGTATCTTAACGAACAATCTTGCCTGATTGTTGCTTATTAATGTAGTAAAGGTTGTATCAATTTTGCTTGTGGTGATCTCCATATCGTAGATCGGAGAACCCGTTGTGTTTTGTACTTTACGATAAAAGGACTTTACTCCTACCTGTCCGGAATAATCAGGGTTTCCTGCGGGACCCTCTGTAATGGCCGAAAAATCCCCAAACAAGATTGAGCCATAACCACTTGTAAGTTGTGGTGACCTTAGAGTGCTATTGAAAAACAACAATCCATCTTCATAGCCTGCTTCTCCAGATGCTGTCATGTGGACTGTAGAGTCCCAAGATGAGGATACATCTGATTGTAGGCCATATGACGATGATAGAATTCTATAGGTTTCATCGTCAAACTTCTCAACAAGATTGGAGCTTGGGTTTGTGACATTATAAATTAGTGTAGGGCCTGTGGTCACAGATCCAGTAGAAGCTAGATCATTTTTGATGGGGTGAGTAAGGTTGAGAGATCTTACAAAGGTTGTTCCCAACATCGGGTTTGTGCTATTGGTAGAGGAAGCAGTAACTTCCACTATCTTGTTGTAGTCTTCTCCTACACCTATTTCTTCGAGTGCTATCGATGCTGTCGTGTTTAATCTTGTCTCATTGAAACTCAAAACGTTACCAGTAGGATAAGTGTATTTGTAGACATTTAGGATTTCTGCATTATAGGTCGTGTTAGCAGAAGTGAAGTATTGTACTCCCGATAGATATTTGGAACCTATCCCACTAACGGTCATCCTAGGATTAGCAACAGACATTAAGCTAGATTGAGCGTCCCTGTCGTAAAACCATTGAACATGATTGGTGACATATGAGACATTTCCGTACTCATGTTCTACTCTGGCAACATTCCATCCTTTTGCTTGATCTTGATAACTAACAATGAAATCTGCCGTTCTGTGTTGAAATAAGCTAAATTCCGTTCCTATTTGATCTCGAGCAGATGCTGTAGTTGAAATGTTAATGAAACCAGACCCACTCACATTTAAGCTTGTAGCTGATCCTGAGTTCGGATTACCTACTCCAGCAAGAGCAAATAGTGTTGTGCTATGGATCATAACGTCGTTCAGATAAAGCTTCAACGATCCACTCTCTGCATTTCCAAAGGCGTTGTTGGAGTAGTTTATCTCACTACCCTTTGTCTCTTCGTTCACATGGAAGTTGACTGTTCCCGTAACATTGGCATCAGAGGTCCCAGCAAGAACACCTATTCTAAAGTCTTCTCCACTTGTCGATGCTGAGTATTGTGAGTTAATACCTAAAGAATCGCTAAAAGAGCCTGTATTGGCTACTCCTACATAATCAACCGGCTTGCTTGTTCCATCCACAGAAAGTAGCAAGCCATAGCCGTCGGAACTTACATAGTTTGCTCTATCTACGGCAGGGGCAGGTCCTGGAACAAGAAGCTTAAAGAGCTCATTGAATCTGTCGACAGCTGTTCCAACGGAAGTATCCGAAGTGAAGTCGGTAAATAAACCATCGGTGTACGTTCCATCTTCAGCAGCACCAATAGTCCCTTCAGAAGATGAAGTGAGAACTATGTTGTTTCCTGAGTCTAATGTTAAAAATCTGTTTTGTGTTGGGGATTCTCCGGTAGTGACAGAGGTTAGATTCATGTTAGAGGCTGTCATAGCATTTGTAGTTGAATTGCCGTTGTCAGTAACTTCCTGTAATGTTGTTGCCAAACCTGTTAAGTTTGATCCATCGCCATAATAAGTGGAAGATGAGACAGACGTACCAACATACATGGAGCCAGTAAATTGATGAATGTCGTCAACGGTGTCTCCAAACTTTGTCGATCCGGTCGTAGAGATGTTGACGACATCCTTGTTTGTAACTGTGATGTTTAATTCGTTTGCATTGATAGCACCGGAAACATTTAAGGTTCCTGTGAGGTTCATTGTTGAGCCATCAAACGTTAAATTTGAGCTTGCACCCCAATTACCAGCATCATTGTATTGAATTTGTGTATCACTTCCTGCTGGATTAGTCGTAATACCTGAGAGGTTAGATCCATCTCCATAATAGGTGGATGCAGAGATTTCCCCTTCAACACCCAAATTACCAGTTAGTGCTAACTCTGTTGTTGCTCCTTGTTTGATTGTAAGGTCGCTTGTACCAGCAAATTGATTGCTTCCATCATTAAATTGAATAGAACCAGAGGGCGTTGAAGCCCCAGTTACCAATCCACCTTTTACAAACGCCCAGCCAAAATCAGCCATAGTCTACTCCTTGACTGATTAACCAACACCAACAGAACCAGACCAGTTACTTCCAGAAGGACTAATATTATTTACTCTCTCAACAGGAATATTTGTCAAACCAGCAACTATATCGAACTCTACCGTCGCAACGGAATCGGAGCAAAAGTACAACTCTGTAATCTTCAATTCCAATCCTGGAGGTGGAACTGGTTCTAAGTTGGTATTTTGTTTAGCAGATATTCTAAAGTAGTTACCATTCTTTACACCATTTTCTGAAAAGCCAACCCTTAGATGAGTAGCTGCCCCGGAAGATCCAGTTATAGGTAATACTTTGACCCACCTTGTCACATAAGGAAACTGAACCCTAATGGGATCGCCGCCTGCTGCTGGTGCGGTTATACTGCCGCTTGCATAAGGTACACCAGAAACTTGATAAGACCCTACGTTATTGAGGCCGACTGTATAAACATTTGATAAACTCATAATTAAACTCCTAACTCCCTATAACTAGTTCTGCTTTCGCAAATTCTTCTTGTGTCTTGCAATTGCCCTCTTTTTAGCTAAGCGTTTTTTTACTGATGGTTTTGTGAATTGTTTTCTGTCTTTGACCTCATCGATGATGCCAATCTTTTTACATTTTTTAATAAATCGCTTGATGAAGCGTTCTGGACTCTCATTCTTTTTTGGAGTCGCTCTATGATTTGTTGCCATTGTTTACCTTACATTTTCCATTTCATTCCACCCAAACCAAGGGCAGCTAAATTAACTCCGGGATCATTTGGGTCGATGCCATCTAAAGCGTTAGCTCCATGTGGAACAGCATGTCCCTCAACCACCCTTTTTCTTCCGGTTTTTCTTCCTTCTCTCAAAGGCTCGGTTCCTGCAAATAGATCGACACCATTGTACGCATCCTTACCAATTGCATCAAGCACTTTTCTTTTGTTTTCTTTGAGCATTCTTTGACGCTCTTCGTAATCTTGTTGGTGCATCTGTTGATAACTTGGTTGTTGTGGTTTTCTGGTCTCGACGATTTGCTTTGTTCCTGTTCCTTTTACGACTTCGGAAATGATACCAGAAAGAACACCTTCTTCGAAGATGACCTCTTTGATACACTCTTTAATTAGAGGCTTTAATGTTTTCTTCAATTGTTCTTTATTCATTCTCTTCTCTTAGTTCTGATTCAAATAGATTGTGGAAGTCGTCAGGCTTCACTTTCCCTGCTTTTGCAAGCTCAATAGCCTTTCTAACTTGTTGTGCTTTGTCGCTCAAGCCAGACTTTTCATATTTAGCTGCTATTCTCTCTGCATTATCGAGGCTAGATTGAGACACGGCAGCTACTCCGGAGGGCTTAAGTTCTTTTTGTTTTGCTCTAAATGGCTCTTGTTTTGGCGGTCTCTCTTCTTCTCCACCTCCAAAAATCTTGCTAAAGAAACCTTCCTCTAGTTCTTTCTCTGATAATACCGCCTCAAGTTCTTCTTTTATAATTTGTTTCAAATTTTCTTTTGATATTTTCATTTTAGTCTCCCAAGATTTTCTTAAATAGTCCGTCGATGTTTCTTATTTTCTGCTCTCGCAACTTTGTCGAGAAAGAAAACTTCTTTCCTCCACCCTCTCCGGGATAGACATATGCATCGGGTGTTGAAGGCTCAGAGACAATGTCAAAGCAAATTAGTTGGAAGTCGTCTTCCACCACTGTCTCCCCCATAGACTCTCTAACTGAGCCTAGGCCTCTAGAGGAAATACCAAGCTTTACTCCGGCGTTGATTAGGTCTTTTAAGATACGTCCGCTAGGAGTGTCGAGAACCTTGATTTTTCCCATTACGTCCATTCCTTCCCACCAACACTCTACTACCATGTGAGAAACGTTTTTAAGGTTGATTACAGAGTCGTCAGGGTGATCTAATTCACCTGTTGCTCTGTTGTCTTTTACGACCTGCGTGTATCTGTCTATTTCTCTTTTGAGAACTTTGCTTGGATACTTGCGACCATTGCCGTTCTTCTTGTCGGCTGTTTGCAAACGTCCAGTCAAATACATTGCTCCGTTCTCGGTAATGTCTCTCTTTTCCATTTCCGTTAAAAGGTCAGGACACATTCCGTCAGGACAAAGTGCATAAAACTCTCTTAGTAGCTCCTTAGACATTTCCACCCCTCTTTACTAGTTGCTTGTCTATGATATCGTATCCTTCTACAACACCAACATTTATATAGTCAAATCCCGGTAGGATGGCAGCTTTTTGCTCGCAGTTATTTTTTCCATTTTGATAAAAGCAGCAGATTTGCCCAACAACCTCAGTAAATAATACAGGAACCGCTTCTCTTGGAACCATTCTTGCGTGAGCATTGTACGCAGCAATTTCTCCCTGCAAACTAAAACCCTTTCCTTTTACAATGTGTCCCTCCCAGTCGTGCCATGCTCTAAACATCGTGTTGGTTATCAAACCTTCCTCTCCAGTCCAAACAGGGTGGTCAGCATCCAATGTCGAAACATACATTACTCCCTCTGACTTCACTCTTCTTTGTAGATCTTTTGCTGAGGTATATACGTGTTCTGGTACAAACTCAAAACGAACATCTTGACTAATTCTGCCAAAGTGCTTATGTAGCCACTCCTCTAGAATCTTGTAACCTTTGACTGCTTCTTGATCCATCATCGGTGCCGCTTTGTATGCCTCTGCTACAAGTTGGGAAAATTTCCACCACCCATTCTTGCCTTTTTTAAGCATCAACTTTTCATTCAGCTGCTCTTCTTCTAGGAAGTTCTCCAATTCTTCGTTAATAATTCTTTTCAATAATTTTGTAGTAAGTTCCATTCTCTCTCCTCAAATAAAAAAGTGGGCGGGCGTTACCCGCCCGAGTCACGATCCGCTGCAACAGCGTCGTACAGGCTGTAAAACCCAACGCTTAATCATCGACATGCTCACCTCCGGGTCTCGATGATAGTCTTAAGCCGAAATCATCGACCAAGACCGAAATTAAATATGAAGTTCCTGCCGAAAGACAAGAAAGACAAAATGCATTCCCGAGAGAACGCTCGTAAGTAAATAGTTCAGTATAAGGCGAAAGGAGCATTAAAACCCAACCTGCGTGGAAGCCTGCTAGAAATTCCAAATTTTATATCCACAGATTTTTCCAACATGCCCTTCACGCAGGTCAAACATTCTCGCTATTTCTACTATCTTCTTCCCTTCTTCTTCTCTCAACCTTCTTATTTCGATAATAACTTCTTTAGTTAAATGAGATTTTTCTCTCTTTGTTTTTGCATTTGATTTGCCTATTTTTTCAATCTGCTCTTTGCTCAACTTTCTTCCTTTGTTTTTACCTTTGCCGTTTTTAGACATCTTAAGTCTTGTTGCTTCATCATGTTTCTTTCCGTAAAATGGATTGTTTACTCCTGAGTTTCTTTCTGACATCGCTTGTTTTTGCTCCTCAGTATACTTGTAGCCAAACATTGGATTCTTTTCCCCCATTTTAGATTTACTAATGTTCTTTTTTGCCTCCTCAGATAGTTTTCTACCTTTAACCGCACTAGACACTTTCTCCCTCATTTCTTTTGAGTGTTTGACTCCCAATGTTGATCCTGCTGTCGGAGAAATATTGTATCCAAACTCTCTATCAAAGCTTCTATGGTGATCAATCCATTTCTGCTCGATCTCTATTAACATTTCTTTTTCTGGTACAAACTCTAAAATTTCAAAAACAAATTTATCTCTACCATATTTCTTCCAAGATCTTTGTAGGTGTTTTGAGTGATGACTTCCACCTCTCAGTAGAGATATATGTTTCTTCCACCTGGCTTCGTAGTTTACTGCACTACCAACATAAACCTTCTGATTTGACAGGTTTCTTATTGCATAGATTGCTGATTTCATTATTTTCTCCAACTTTCACCAATAAATAGGTCGTGGAAGGGTTTTTACTTAGGGTTTTTGTTGTGTTTTATTTGAATTCCATCATCTTTTATTACCATCGATAAAAGATAACTTGTTCCTGCCGACAAGCATCCGAGCAAGAACATGTTGATAAACGTAACGTCAAAACTCCACAGCTCTGTGTGTGGAGACAGTAGGGTCAAAAACCATCCTACATGAAATGATAAACAAAGCGGACAATTCCACAGGGTGTTCCATTTTTTTGAGTAGTCCTTCTTTGGCCTTATGTCTTCGAAGATTTTGCCATAGACAATAATAAATGTCATTCCATAGGCTGTCAGGAGAAATCGCAGTGTATCCAAGAGTACCTCTTTCTGTTTTTTAAATAGTTCTCGTCATGCTGATTAGCATAAGCTTCTTTTTCAAATGGAATGTTCATGTAAGCCCATTCTCCATCTCTTGATAGGATCAGCCCATAAAGCCAAGTAAGAAGATAGAATACGATAAACCCTATGAATAGCGTCTCAAGATATTGCTGATAGTGGATTGTCTCATGTCTTCTTGTGGTCTCGTCAATTTCATGTCTCGAGATAACGATAGGTCCGAGAGTTATTGCTCCAATTTCAATGGGGGCAATCTTTGAGAGGTAGACGGGTATCTTGCTCTTCTCAATGAATAGTGGCTTCCAATGCTTCATTTTTCACCCCCCAACACTTGTGAAGGATAATTCCTAATGAAGCCCTCTCCATAATTCTTGAAGATTGCCTTTTTTATTTCACTTGAATTTGGAACCGCTTTCATAAGTTTTTCGTGCCTTGCGGTCATTTTGTCAAATAAAGGTCTGACTTTTTCCATGTCTTTTAGTTTCCAACTCTTGTTTGTTGCCGTTGTTCCCTTTGGCCTCTCACAATCATCTTGTGTATCTTCCGGTGTCTGTTGGCCACTGTAGTCGAACTCGTCATTGCCCATCTCTGTCTCTCTTGGTTCGACTTGTTTTTTGTTAATAAACTTTCTCCATCTATCAATAGCACCGGGCTTGGAAGAGACATTCTGGTCTGAGGTCAGGCCACCGTCCAATTCCTCATTTGCGACATAAAAAGCCATCTTATAAATGAGCGGACCCAAACCTTTTCCTCTGTGCTCTTTTTCTACATAGACCGAAGCCACTTGAAAAGTATCAGGAACACAAGGAAGTTCGGTAGGCTTGATCCTACACCCAGCAACAACATCAACCACCACTCCCTTAATGGTGCGGCTGGGCTTGTAAAGAATCAGGAGGACACCACCAGAGTCGACCTCCATAGATAAACAGAGTTCATCATCATATGCACTCTTTAGTGGTTGCTTAGCGAGTCCAATGAAATGCATG
>Ga0255763_1004220_pt1 | contig 12344 bp, 9 predicted proteins | sample 041ome_2_FD_179963 | JGI IMG/M metagenome (GOLD analysis project Ga0255763, IMG submission 179963) | Coastal salt marsh microbial communities from the Groves Creek Marsh, Skidaway Island, Georgia - 041406US metaG (version 2) | ecosystem: Environmental > Aquatic > Marine > Intertidal zone > Salt...
ATAAAAATCTCTGATTCGGCGACCAATAGCTCGAATGCCGTCTCCTTTTCATCACCTTCTAATAAATAGTTTATTTCCGCCCACCGCAACTCTATGTACTCGACGTCGTCGACGGTGTCGGCAAATGCGCTACTCGTCAACGCGCGCAAAATCATTAACGTTATCAACAGGTGTTTAATCATGATGTGTTTCTCCATCAGAAACTACGAACTTAAGATATGGCCTCAGCGTCTCGCATAATGCTTAATTTTACTTAGATTTTTGATCAGAGCAGATCCAACTACACCGGGCAGCAACGCGTTGATCTTAACAAACAGCTTCTCTGGCCAACCGAGGTATTCCACCACTGAGTTGTTCTCCAGCATAGCTACTATTTGATCTGCTACCAGCTCCGGATTATCGGATTTATTACCTAACTCCTTATTCAGCGCATTAACTCTATCGTCATTTAAGCTAGTTTTTGTCGCTCTTGGCGCGATATAGGCGACGCGGACCGGCGTATCAGCAAGCTCCCTTGAAAGCGCTTCGGTAAACCGCATAAGCCCTGCTTTCGTCGCGCAATAAGCGGTGAATCCCGGATGCCCGATGCTGCCGAATATCGACCCCACATTAAGTATCACTGCTTCGTCTCGACTCGTCAGTTGATCGAGCAGAAGACGAGTAAGTAAAATTGGCGCAGCGAGGTTAATCGTAATCATCCTCTCTAAAAGCCCTACCTCCTGCTGCGCGAACAGCGCGAAGTCGAGTATCCCAGCCAAATTGACGATACCGTCTATTCCACCTGCACCAGCACAAGCGCTGACCATCGCCTCGCGCCCCTGTTCGGAAGACACGTCGGCGCAAACGACTACGTGATTGCCATTCAATTCGGCACTCAGTTCGGCGAGTGCGTCCGGAAGATAACAGCTAAGCACAATACAAGCACCAGCCGCGTTCAACCTTTGTGCAACCAGCTTTCCGATGCCTCCAGTCGCACCGGTCAACAACAGCGTCTTTCCATTCAAATTCATGTTAAAAATCCTTTTGTCACTGGACTAATCATTGTTTTTACGCCACTTTCGGGACGCCATGATCGCTATCCAGTGAGCGGAATATGTCACCGTAGAGTTTATAAAAGACTTTGCACGAATGAATAATCGCTGCCTGATCTTTGGTGTCTTCTACTTTATTCATTAAATTTTCGAAAAAAGCGACGTGGTCCTGATCGAGAGAGCCATGAGAAATAAGGTAGCTAAACGCGTTCGGTGGCAAGCCCAGAGTCGACTTCACGGCGCCTGCGACTTTGTCCGCGAGATTTATACTCGTGCCCTCCAACACATGCACCATACCGAAGAACCCCATGGGATTAACGCGCTGAATAACGTCGTAGGCATAGGCGACCATGACCTCTGTCGCTAACGAGGGGCAATTGGCACGAACAAACTCTTTATCGTAACCACAAGCAGCAATATCGTTAAGTACCCATTCCTGATGCCCTATCTCCTCTTCGATATATTCAGCTATAGCCACACGCATCCATTCCTTTTGTTCCGAAAGTTGAGAACCGACTGCCATCATTAAAGGCACCGTATGTTTTACATGGTGGTAAGCTTGCGTAAGGAACGCAACGTAGTGATCTCGGGTAATTTCACCCTTAAAAACCAATTCTATTATCGGCGCTGAGAGTAGATGCTGACGTTCCGCCTCTGTTTCTCTCACTAACTCATCAAAAAATGACATCTTTACCTCTCTTATTCATAAGCGTCTCGCGCTTCTGGCTAATTGGCTTCCTGTGCATAGAGATCCTCGACCTCTTTTGCAAATTTTTGGGCAATGGCTTCTCGTCGCGGACGGCCATTATCTGTCATGAGAGTCGGGTTTTGTTGCAGCGGCTCGGACAAACGATGCCATGCTTGAATCTGGGCGTAATCCGGCAGTCCCACATTAACCTTTCTAATCCAATCATTAATTCGGCTGTTCGTTTCTGTGACGCCTATAGAGTTATCTTCTCGTAACCAAATCAGAGCGACGCAGTACGGTTTCGCATCACCAAGTAAAATCACCTCTGCAAACATCGGATTGGCTAGCAATTCGCTCTCAACCCACTCGGGTGAAATATTGCGACCATAGCTTGATATCAGCAGATTTTTCTTCCGTCCTTCGATGTGAAGGAACCCTGCGTCATCACAACACCCTAAGTCACCGGTTGCGATGCGATCGGGATACCAGCTTGCTGGTTCGTTGACGTAACCAAGCATCGCATTGCCCATGACAATTATCTCTCCCTGCTCGAGCGTGACCTCTAATCCAGGTAACGGGCGGCCACAGCTGCCCGTCAAATGAGCCGCTACAGCGTTGAGACTCACAACCGATACGCACTCAGATAGGCCGTAACCTTCGAATGCAGGAATGCCAGCTTGATGGGCTGCTTGCATTAATTTTTTGGAAACCTTACTTCCTCCAACCGCAACAAAACGCAGTGAAGAGGGGACCTTCCAGCCTTGTGACGCAGCGCCGACTAGGAACTGCAGAAGCTGGGGAATCAGAATCATCGAGTGAGGCTCGACACTACTTATTGAATGAAGGAGCTTTTGTGGATCCGCCAGTACGCTGCCGCGAAAACCTAATGATTCTTGTGCGGGGACAATTACCTCGCCGCCAACTAAAAGTGGCGCGTACAATCCAGCCACGTTTTCGAGCAACGTACTGAGTGGTAAAACACACAAATGTCTTGGACTCTCGATCGCGACCATGTCTGCTAAAGTCTGTGCTTGGCGTAATAGTTGTGCATGGCTTAAGCAAACGCCCTTCGGCGTGCCGGTGGAACCCGAAGTAAAAGTGATCTTACCAGTCCCCACCGGCAACTGGAGAACATCGATAGCTTCAGTTTTTTCTTGCTGCAGAAAAAAATCGATGCCCGCAACAGTTCCAACAAGGCTGTCGATTCTGACATCCGAAAACACTGAATCGGAGTCTATGGCAACAGCTTGAAGCGCGCAGGTATCAACAACATGATCTCGCTGCTTTTTAGAAAAAAATGTTGGAATCGGCACGAGGCAAACGTCACCGATAAGGCAAGCGAGATCTACTGTTACCCAACCTAGACTATTGCCCGCTAGTAGCCCTATTCTCGACAGTTTTGCCTCTTGAAGTCTGGCCGCAAGGGCTTTGGCATTGGTTAGGAGCTCTTTTGCACTCACTGAGTAATTGCCGTCGCTCAGGGCTGAACTATCCGAAAAGCGAAAATTCATGGAGCTAAACTACTCCCATTCAATGCGGGCGGCGTTAGGTGCCTAGCCATGTCTGCAATAGTGCTCGCGTAATGTTCTCTGATCGCGGCGAACTGCGTTCTCTCCCGAATACTCTCATTCGCACTACTTAGCGGTGCAGCGACGACACGCGGTTGATGTTCATAATAACTTCCCCAACGGGATCGTTCGGCGTCATCAAGAAAGGATTCATCGGCATCGCCTAACATGCAGTGCTTCAGTCCTAAGCGCTGCAAACTAATAAGCAGCGGTCTCGTTGCAGTAAACACCATCCATTCGATCCCTATCTCTTCAAGCACCGAGGCAAGAACGATATAGAGCAATCGACTCGAGCCGATATGTTCACCGCCGAAAGTTGAGCCTGCAAGATTTCCAACCTCAGCGATCTGACCACGGGTAATTGGCATTCCGCAATTTTTACTCACGAGCGACTCAATTGATGAGGGGAGATACCGCTCTAAAAATAGTGGGTTTTTGTCTACTGCAAAAGCAACGCCAGCGCAGGCAGAAAGTTGGCCTTGCTGACGCATAGAAATGAGCCAGGGCATGTATTCGCTGTGCTGCGCGCCATAGCTATTGAAAAACTGCTGATCGATAAACCTTTCGGTTTCTTTGCGACCAATTTGGCCTGAGGAAAATAAGGAAAAGACAGGAAGCTCGAAACTAATTTTTGGCGAGGGTAAACCTTCGCTTTCCGAGGCTATAGGCTGTGAGGGCTGTGAGGGAAGCGAGTGTTCGGGTAGCACACGAGCTGGAGATTGCTGATTCATAAAGGCGTCCATCGCTATTAGGATGAAGCCAAGTTACCAGCGCTTTCTTAACGAAATCTTAAGGTTCGAACGGCTGTATCAATAACCTTCGGGTGCTTGGCGCAGCGCACCTGTCTCCTCAAGCTTCACGCCAATATCTATTAACCGCTGCTCCTGAAACGACGGGGCATAAAACGTCACCCCTACTGGCTGGCCCGTTTCTCGATAGCCGGCCGGGATAGTCAATGCTGGATAATTGGCGAACGCGCCTGCGCTCGCCCCGCTGTTGTTAATTCGCACTAGCGCGTCGAGGTTATGTAGCGAGAAAAGGCCATCAAGATAACCACCAACCTCGCCTACAACCACCTGCTCGAGTCGCGCTATCTCTCCCTCCCCCGCTTGCGCGTCTGACTTAAAGAAGGTTTCGAAGCCAACCATCTGGTCGACTAATGCCTGCCCATAGGGGGAGCGCTCATCGGGGGCTGCGAGGTTGAAGGTCTGCAAATCACTCAGGCTTTCGATTACCACGTCAGGGCTCGCGTAGTGTTGTAAATAGCTCGCGAGGTCACGCACCATTTCCCCGCCCATAAATTGCACCTCCTCTTCCAGATCAGGCGGCGTAAACTCTACTGGCACTATTATCGCCCCCGCCGCTTCGAGCTTCGCGACTGCCGCGACGATAAGAGGCTCCAAGGCGAGCGCAGCTGGAAAGCCAAGACGCAGACCAGACAGGTCAGCATCGCGTACGAGCAACGTTAGATCTTCGGTAAGGCGAGGCATCGCTGTATCTGCTTGATCGTAGCCTGTCATCGCATTGAATAGCGCAACCGTATCGCGCACGGTGCGTGCCATCGGGCCGGTGGTATCCAAAGTGCTTGAAATCGGCACCACCCCACTTCGACTCAGGCTTCCTGTAGTAGGCTTGAGACCAACCAGAGAGTTGGCGCTCGAAGGCGACAATATTGAACCCGAGGTTTCGGAGCCCACAGCCGCAACGGCAAAGCCGCCGGCAATCGCCGCGCCGCTTCCGGCGCTCGAACCACCCGTAGTAAACTTAAGGCGTCCATAGGGGTTAAGTGTTTGCCCCCCCAATGCGCTATAGCCAGAGGGGCAGCCGGTGCAGAAAAAATACGCCCATTCACTTAGATTAGCTTTACCGAGAATAACAACCCCATTGGCTTTTAAGCGCTGTGTAACGAAGGCATCGGCGGCAAAGTTTTCGGCGAGCGCCGCAGCGCCTGCTGTGGTCGGCAGGCTTTCGAAGCCGATATTGTCTTTAAGTAAAATGGGTAGGCCAAACAGCGAGTCTTGTGCGACGGCTTTACCTTCATTGCGCTCTCGATCGGCCAATATGGCAGCATCTATAGCACGAGGATTGAGGGAGATAACCGCGTTGAGATAGCGTGCATCGTCGGTCTCGACAGTATAAATGCGCGCGATAAAGTAGCGCGTTATCTGCTCGTAACTGAGCGCACCCTCGGCCACTAATGCTTGCAGCTCGCTCGCGCTTTTTTCATGCACGAGCGCTTCGAGACGTGCATAGTCATTAATACCGCTGAGCAGCGCGTCGATCTCGTTTTCTAGCCCTTCCCATATCGCCGCTTTAGGACGCAAAGGAGAGCTCAACCTCTGGTAATGCATTCTGGTATTGGGCAGGCCGGCGAGTATTTCGAGGTCTGTCGACTCGTCGTAGTCCGTGGACTGGCCATGCGCAGGCGTCAGCGTAAATGCGCACAACACAACTAAAGAAATGCTCATAGATAGACGGGTTATAAGCCTATTCCGGGACGCTAAGCTTTCACTCCTACTGCCATATATGATTCTATTACTCATGTCTTAATGCCTCCACTGGATCCATGTCTGCAGCTCGCATTGACGGATAAATGCCGAAAACAACGCCGATCAAGCCCGAGATCGTGAAGGCAAGAATCGGTGCCAGCGGGGTAACGATCGTTGTCATGCCCCATACCGCCGAAATAATAAAGGGAATGATAATGCCCAGCACGACGCCAATTAATCCGCCCACACCCGACAAGATGACCGCCTCGATTAGAAACTGCAGAATGATGTCGCGCTTCTTCGCCCCGAGTGCGCGGCGAATACCAATCTCTCGCGTTCGTTCGGTCACGCTCGCAAGCATGATATTCATAATACCAATGCCACCGACGAGCAATGAAATACCTGCTATTGCCCCCGCAACGATCTGATCACGCAGGGCGCTTTCTTCCGCCTGACGCAGCAGTGCTAGAGGTACCTCGATCGCATAGTCGACGTCTTTGTGCCGCCGCGCGAGGATGCTATCGATAACCTCGCCCACCTGAATCACCAACTCTTGCGAATCGACTTGTATAATCGCCTCGTGCAATTCAACGGTTTCAGACTCAGTGCCGCCCGCGGTCTGCCGCGTCGTAGTCTCACCAAAGCGTGACTTCGAAGACGTGAAAGGAATAAAGACACGACTTGGCGCAGCGTTAGAACTCCCCGCCTGGTTCTGCCCAAGATTGGAGTATCCCTCTGCCTCCATGATGCCCACAATATTGTAATAGTCGCTGTCAATTCGCACAGACTGTCCGAGAGGGTTATCGATCGGAAACAGTCCGCGAGCAACCTCGTCGCTAAGCACGATTACGTTGGCGTTGTCACGCACCTCGGACTCGCTGAAGAATCGACCAGCGCGCAAATTGTAGTTCCGAGACACGGGGTAATCGACTGCAGTGCCGACAACATCGGAATTCATTTGGTTGCCGCCGTTCCACAAATTCTTCTTTACAATACGCGAAGGGATCACATTGTTTATGCCCGGAATCGATTCGCGAATCGTTGTAATATCAGCAAGCGTAAGGCCATAAATAATTGCCTGTGGTGGACCAAAGCCTTGGCTGCTTGACTGCTCTACCTCGGCAGGCTTCACGCTCTTAAGCAAAATATTGCTTGCACCTAAATCGCGAAACTGACGCTGAGCCTCAAAACTAGCCCCCTCACTGACAGCCAGCATAGCGATAACCGCAGCGACGCCTATCACAATCCCGAGCACCGTAAGCAACGACCGAAGCCCGTGCGAATAAATGCTTTTGATACCAACCTGCGTAATTTTTTTAAACCGGGTTGCCGTAAACCCGCTTGCGGCACGCGCTGCGATTGGCTTACCAATAGATAGGTTAGCAGGAGCACCGTTATCAGTAATCGAATTAGGTACGTCGTTCATCGCTCTCTACCAAGCCGTCGCGGAGGCGAACCCACCGTGCAGAGCGTTCAGCTAGCTCGTCGGAGTGAGTGACCATAATGAGTGTTTTACCCTGCTCGTGAAGTTCGTCAAAAAGATCGAGAATTTCGGCGCCGGAGCGCGAGTCTAGATTTCCTGTCGGCTCGTCAGCGAGAATAATCAGCGGATCGACGGCCAACGCGCGGGCAATCGCTACGCGTTGCTGTTGCCCACCCGACAATTCGAATGGCTTATGATGAACCCGTGTATCTAGCCCGACGCGCTTTGCCAAGGACATCGCAATGTCATGGCTTTCGTCTTCGGCGTAACCCTGATAGAAAAGTGGCATCTCGATATTTTCGAGCACGTTTAACTGTTGAATCAAATTGTAAGATTGGAAAATAAATCCGAGACGCGCACCGCGCACGCCCGAGAGTTCGTCGTCGGGCATTGTCGAGGTGTCGTCGGCGCCAAGAAAATAGCTGCCAGAAGTCGGCTGATCTAAGCAGCCAAGAATATTCATTAACGTCGATTTTCCGCAGCCCGACGGGCCCATGATGCTCACATAATCGCCGCGCAAAAAGTCGAGGCTAATACCATGCAACACCTCAACCGAGAGCGCGCCCATCGTATAAGTCTTGCGAATATCGGTCAGGCTCGCCACACAGTCGCGAGCTGCAAGCTCCGTATCAAGCATCGGTCTGGCTGTTTCCTTGGCCTTGCTGAGGCGGAAGTAGGAGCACTTCGTCGCCCTCTTCAAGCCCTGAGACAATCTCGATAAACGATTCGGAGAACGAACCCACCTCTATTGTGCGGCGCTCTGGCGCCCCACGACCGGCGACATAAACCACCCGTTGATCGTCGAAATAAGTCACGGCCTGCACCGGCACATAAATGACGTCTTCCAATCGGTCGACCACTATCTCAACCTCGGCACTCATTCCCGGCCTGAGCCATTCGTGAGTCCCGTCGATGTTAATCGTCGTCGGATACACTTTAAGGTCAGGATTCATAAATGAGTTAGCAGAATCGGCAACGACGGCAACGCGGCTCACCGTGCCCATAAGCGGGTCATCCGGAAAAGCATCCACTGCGACGCGCACGCGCTGACCCACAGCAACTCGCTGAACCGCTGACTCATGGATATTGACCTTCACAGCCATCTCGCGAAGATCAGGAATAGTAAGAATGGCTTGGCGCTCGCTCACTGTGGCGCCTTCTTGGATAGCCTCTTGATTACTGCGTCGCCAGCGGCTCGAGTTTTGATTCGCTGCGCCATACACTACAAGCCCCGGTCGCTGTGCCCGGATGGTAGCGAACTCGATCTGCTGATTCACATCGGCAAGCTTCACCTTCTCGAGATTGAACTTGCGCTCTGCAGAACTGAAGCGCGCCTCTTCTTGCGCCTGTTCGGCAATATTCTCTTTCACCTGCCGTTGATAGCTCATCACCGCATTTTCGAAGTCGGAGAGTTTTTGCTCTGCCTCTTTCGGGAAAGAATATTGTATATAGAGCTTGAGCGCTGTTTCTTTCTGCTCCATTTTGTTATTTGCTTTATTGAGGTTCAATTCCTCCGCTTCAAGCTCGGTTGGCGTTATAAAACCGCGTTCCTCGAGTCTCCGCTGACCTGCGATCCTGTCTTGGGTAAGCAACAGTTCTTCCTGCGCAACCTGAAGCTCGTCTTGCAGCGATCTCAACTGCTGCTTGGCCTCCCCATCTTCCAATAATTCGAGATCGGCATAATCACTAAAATCGAGCTGGTCGCGGATAGCCATGTAACCTTCGTCCATTAGAAGATTGGTAGTGGCGCTCAATTCGGTTGTAGGCGTATTGGCGGCGAGCATCAGCAGGTCGTTCGACTCGTTTTTATCTGCACTGATCGGGCCGTCAGCAGGAGCTGGACGCCCTGCGGTTTGCGGCGAACCGCTTCGCCGCTCCTGTCCTGCACCGGGTTCGCCATTTTGTTGCACGCGTGAGCCACCCCCTTGAAAACGCTGCATGCGCTCGAGCATCTCGGGAGGAATCTCGCCCCCGTTTTCGGCCATAGCAGCACGCAGGCGCTCTTGTACCTGCGGCGGCATTGAATCGATGTCGATGCTTTGCTCACCTTGAGCCGGCTTTGCCGCTCGCCTTGGCCGCTCAATAATCGTCGGCGACTCGGCGGCCACGCGATCGGCTTCTTCAGCAAGCGCTAGCCGCTCATCTATTTGGAGCTGACCGAGTATCTGCCCAACAATTTTCCCGCCTAAAAATTTCTCAAAATCTAGCCGAGCGAAGCGCATCGTCTGCCGCGCGTCGTTAAGGTCGCTCGCGTTTTGATTAAGCTGGATCTCATACTGCGCCCGGCTCTCGATATAGCTCGCCTCGGCTGTCTCTACCGAAATCTCTTGATTCAACTGCTCGTCGATCAATGCCGCGGTATCAAGCTCGACAAGGACAAGGCCCGCCTCAACATCTTGCGGGCTAACGCGATACCCTTCCTCCACAATAGAGAGAATTTTTACACCCTCGCGGCCCTTAATCTGCGAGCGTAGTTCCTGCGACTGTGTGGCCTCGAGAGCGCCACCTTCGAGCACGGTTATTTCAAGATCGCCGCGCAGCGCGGGAAAAGTAATCGCATTGCTGGCTTCGTCATTATTTCCCGAGAAAAAAAACAAAAAAAGCAGCACTCCGGCGCCCCCAGCGATAACGGATTGTGTTCTGCGAGACGCTGCTCGCCACCGAGCGCTAAGGTTCACGAGCTGCAATCGAACTGGCTCTGGGAGTTTGCTTTCGAGCGTGAGGAGCTGCGATTTTATTCGATCCATTGCTGTTCTGGCCTCATAGTTATTGCCTGATTCTGGCTCTTGACTCATAGTGATTGGCCTGCGGAATTATCTGTCACCCCTTCCTCTAAGCTACCATCATCGCGCACGTAAAGAAGTCCAACGTCGCGCCAAAATTCGAGTTTGGCGATATTGTGATTCACGATCGATCGCGTCAATTCGGTTCTGGCAGCGGTAAGGTCGTTTTGCGAATCTACCGTGTCTTGCACGTCGCCCAATCCAAGTTCGGCACGAAGCTCCGCTTCTTCAACACGTCGCTCGTTTATCTGCACACTAGTCTGATTAATCTCGAAACTCTTGCGTGCTTCGGTCATCCGCCGCCACGCATCTATCACGTCAAGCTTCACATTATCCGCGGCGAGAAGATACGCCCTGCGAGCCGATTCATAGCTGATTAGTGTGCGCCTGTAATTATTGCGCTCGATACGCCTATCGAGCCCCAGGTCGAAGTCAAGCCCTGCCCCGTAAACCGCATCTTCAAAATCTAAGTCACCCAGCGTGTCATTACCACCGTCGGGGACAGACACAGCAAGGACAAGGTCTACCCCAGGCCTTAGGGCATTGGCTGCAACCCGAATTTTACGCGCAGCGTCTTGCACGAGATCGAGCTGCGTGTAGAGATCTAATCGCGTCTGTAAGGCAAGCTCGACAGCTTCGTCACGGCTTAATTCAGGACTCGCCATTCCAGTCTCAGCTATCAGCGTCATCTCCATCGAATCGAGCACAATATTGTCATTGGCTGTAAGCCCGAGTAACAACTTAAAGTTATCGAGCGAACGTTTATATCGCGTTATAGATGACGTCCAGCGTAGATCGAGTTGCAGAGACGATTGCTCTAGGCGGCCAACCTGTAACAACGTCCGTAGCCCCTCTGCCTGAAAAGCGCGCTCGCGTTCGAGCTGCAAGTTATTCGCATTGAGACCGGCAAAATTATTGATTACCGCCTCCCGATTGAGCAGCACCGAATAGTACTGAGAGGCAATATTGACGGCGAATTGCTTGCGATACCTAGTGAAACTCCTCAGCTGGTAGAGAAGGTCTCGCTCGGCTTGCAATAGTGTCTCTGCGGCAACCGCCGACCCTGCCCCACGTAAAAGAGGCTGCGTAAAAGAGCCGAACAACGCACTACTGTTAGCTTCGCTGACACCGCCGGTCAAGAACCGCGTAAAGTTATTCGTGAGATTCAACGCGATCTCGCCGCCACTACGAAGGAGATAGCGCGCTCCTAAACTCGTCTGCGCGTTAATCGCCTCGCTCTGCGAGACTAGCGCCGCCTCACTCATTCCTGTTAACGCCTGCATATCATTCACAAACTGATCGCGGTTGTCCCATTGATAGGCGGCGCCACCACGCCCATCGAAAATGGGCGTGAATTGATAACGATCAAGGGTAAGCGCAAGCGCTTCTAAGTAGAGTCTTTCTTTCTGCGCTTGATAGTCATCATTGTGCTGAAAGGCTAAATCCAGCGCCGCGCCAAGCCCGATAATCTTAGCTCCGACTTCGCTTGTGGCCTCAACTGCCAGAAACTCATAGCTCTCTTGGTTGCTTGCGAAGTCATCAAGCACTGCTACGTCTTCGTCATCGATGAAAATCTGCTCTGTCATGCCCGGCACGAGAGGCGCCTTAGACACAATCGCGGCATAACTCTGGGAATCCGCCCGCCCTTCGTAAGCGTTATTAGTGCACGCGACAAGTAGTAATGGTGCAAACAGAATGGCGAGAATGCGGAGCGGCGCCATTGAATGCAAGATGTTGAACAATCGACACATGGAATCGGTGACCTGAAAGCGAGGAAATCCACTGGAGGTGGCTTTTAGTTATACTAACCAGTATACGCCTGACGACCCGATTTCCGTCTAGTTGGAATATTGCTGTTACTCTTCGTTACTTTTGAGCACCTAGCGCTGGCTATCCTTGAAATCTTGAACGGGCACCAACGGGCGGGGGGCTGCTAAGCGGGTCATGAATAGCGCTCTGCGCGTTATTCTGAGTAGCTCGCTGAATCCAACTCGAAACCAAGCTAACTGAGAGGAGTTAGGCCGAAAACCGCTGTTAGACGCCCTCTCAAGAACCCCTAATGGCTTACATTTTAACTGCGAATGCCCTACATTTAGGAATTGTCTGCGCCCAAGAAGCTGTCAGGCGGAGAGCGTTCTTTTGCCGCCTCGCCTAGCTCCTATTTTTTCTACGACCTACTGAGGCCGATTGTCATGCTTTTAGTCGATGCATTAAATTTCAAATCCCTTATTCGATCTGTGCGCTTTGTAGCCACCGCGGCTATTGATAGCAAAATCAATTCAAAAGTACTGTTTGGCGTAGG
>Ga0255763_1004223_pt1 | contig 12335 bp, 8 predicted proteins | sample 041ome_2_FD_179963 | JGI IMG/M metagenome (GOLD analysis project Ga0255763, IMG submission 179963) | Coastal salt marsh microbial communities from the Groves Creek Marsh, Skidaway Island, Georgia - 041406US metaG (version 2) | ecosystem: Environmental > Aquatic > Marine > Intertidal zone > Salt...
ACGAGTGCGCGCACGTCATCGCATTGCGCGTCAGAAGAGTACTTTAGATCCTTTCACTCGGATATCTCGCTATAAGGGTTTTGTTGCGCTTCATCGCACGACTTTCACTCTGCGGAATTCCCTCATAAAGAAGCGAAGAAGAACACACCATGGAATACGTCTCCTTGGAAGGCTTGCGAAACGACGGCCGCCGTCCGAACGAGTGCAGACACACGTCCTGCGCGTTCGAAAATCCAATATCCGCGAACTCGTGCTCTGGGTCCGCGGAGTTTACGTTCGGGCAAACGACTGCCGTGGCGGCGGTTTTTGGTCCACATTCTTCCCTGAGTACGAGTACGATCGATTCTCTGTCGATGGAGCGGTTGAAAGTGACCGTGGAAATTACCAGCGCGGCGTTTGGAATGGATGCGATCCCAAAGAAGCGAGCGACGAACGCGGCGACTCTGATGAAGTCCTCCAAGTCCTCTCGGAAGAACAAAGAATTAGCGGTGAAGTTTGAGCAGATTTTAAGGTGTTGCATAGACGCGAAGCGGTATCCTCGATCGGAGGTGTACGTCTCGGCAGCGACGATAAACGACGACGGCTCGGCATCGGCGGCGTTGTTCAATAGCATAGTATTGGCGTTAGTGGATGCAGGAATTCCAATGTTGGATGTGTTCGTGGCGGTGTGCGCGACGAGGTTGGACGGCGAAACGTTGTTGGACCAAAACGAAGTCGAGGAGAGAGGGCGAGGGGTGGAATGTTTCGTCGTCGCGGAAACGAAAGAGAGAAGGAAAACGGACGGATTGCAGAAAGGAAACATCGGGTTCAATTCGAAGATGAACGACGACTACGGCGACGACGACGTGAAACGAATCGTTTCCTACGACATCAGCGGCGGCAAGTTGGCGCCCGCAGCCGTCGACGACCTGCTTCGCGCGTGCGCGAAAGGCTGCGACGAGGTCTCGCGCGTCGTGCGCAAAGCGATGAAAAAACGGCTCAGAAAGCTCGCGAGCACGACCAGGAACCTCGCGTGACATAACGCAGAAAAGAAGAGAAAAGAGTTAGAGAGAAAGAGAGAGAGAGAGTAAAGGAAATGTTCCTCGTAAAGTTTAGTACATTCGTAGACACCCGCAAGAAAGCGCATCATAGTTTTAGAAAGTAGTACACACACAGCAGCGTTTTTCGCTTGCACATGAATCCTCGTCCTTAAAGCGTTCATGTTGTTCATCCTCCTCTGGCGACTTTACTAAATCTCGAACATATGCATCGATTTTTGTGATGGATAAAAAATGTTCCTCTCGTTCGTTTTATCTTCAGAGTTCAACCCCTTCGTTAACACGCATAACACGACACACATCTTATTTAAGAAAGAACTGTTTATTAAAGGTGGTGAAAAGGCGAGGACTCAGACGACGTGCTCGTAATAATAACACTCATGCACGCCGGGTTACACTCCCGCTTGTCGTCGCACCATCAGCGCGGGAAACATAATCATCATCGACACAATTCGTCGTCGTTGGAGGAAGGATTGGCAAACTTGGACGAGACGACGAATGGCAACGCTCCTGCTCCTCCTGCCAGGACGAGACGCGGAAATTACAACAACAACAACAACAACACTAATTCCTTCTGGAGCAACGGCAAGAACGGAGGAGGACAAACGAATGCGTTCTCGCGGGATGGCGCGATTCCAAGCGTTTTGAGAGATAAATTTGGCACCCACACAGGAGGCAACAAGAACAAGAAGATATCGGCGTGGAAGCGCTGGCAACCACTTTTGTTCGCGGCGATTTTAATCGGGTTTCCGTTATCTAACGCGGTGTTTTTTTTCGGCGCGCACGTGATGCCGACGTTGTTTTCCTCGGGGTCGTCGTCTGGGTTAGAGCAGAGCGGGATGATGTCGCCTGCAACGTCAAAGTCGCCGAAGTTTAGCGGGAAGCAGAAAGAAGGCGTGTTTGGCGCGATTGGGAGCGAGTACGAAGACGAAGGAGACGAGGACGAGGACGAGGAAGTTTCCGACGATTTTATGGAAGGGTACGACCACAAGAAGAATAAAAAGAAAAGTTTAGATAGAAAGAGAAAGATGGATCCGTCGACGACGGAACCGTTTCCGGCGCTGTCCGATTTCTTGGACCCGTACCGGGAACATTACGAATCGTTTTTCGATGCTTCCAGCGAAGCTTGGAGGATAAAGAAGTACGGGCGAATTTGTATAGTTTCGGATTACGTTTTAGGATTATCCACGGGTTCTGGACCAGCGACGGCGGTGACGACGTTAGCCGAGGAGTTGCACGAAAGCGGCTTCGACGTGACGATTTTGTACACCGGTTACGCGATTCATAAACCACCGGATGTAGAATTTTGGACTGGGTATTACACCGCGAAAGGGATTAACGTGATCGCGTTACCCGAAACTGGGGTTTCGTACGATGTTCCCGTAGACGTTGCCATTGCGCACAGAGTATTCATGTGGATGAATGACCAAGAGTGGTACGATTGCGTCCATTTCTTGGATAATCGCGGAAGAGGGTATTTCGCGTTGACTGCGAAAAAACAAGCGTTAGCGTTTAAACACACCGAATTCGTCGTTCACGCGCAACAACCTCACTTGTGGTACAAAACAAACTCGCTGCAAACGTTGGACACGTTGCACGATTTAGTCATCGATTATTTAGAGAAAGAGCAAATGAAAATGGCCGATCACATCGTCGCGCCGAGTCAGTACATTTTGAAATGGTTCGCCGAACAAGGTTGGGAATGGAACAGAACGAAATCAACCAGAGTGCACACGAACCCGCTGCCGAAGTGGGTGAAATCGAAGAACAAAATAGCGCACGAAGCGAGCACAATCAACGAGATTGTCTTTTTCAGTCGATTCGAGTTGCGCAAAGGTATCGTTTTGTTTTGCGACGCTATGGACCAGTTAGCTTTGAGAGGGGACACGCAAATTATGAAAGGCGTGCGAGTAACATTTTTAGGCCACTTGAGCAACTCAGCGGAAGAAAAGTTGACGATTAAAGGTGGCGCGAGAGCGAGAGTCGATCAATACATTCGCCAACGCGCTAAGAAATGGTCGTTCCATTGGCAAATTTTGAAAGACATGGACGTGAAGCAAAGGTACGAGTACATCGAGGAAGGGAACGCGAATAATAAATTAGTCGTGTTGCCGTCCTTACTGGAGAATTCGCCGTACACCTTAGTGGAATGTTTGGTCATGGGTATTCCAGTGGTCGCCTCGGACGTCGGTTCGGCGCGCGAGTTTATCGACGACGACGACGCCGAGAGAGTATTGTTCGTACCAACGCCGAAACCGTTGGCGGGGAAAATCAGAGACATTCTCAAGAACGGATTCGTCCCGGGGAAATCGAAAATCAAACAAGACGTGGAAAAAGACTGGACGATTTGGCAACACCACTTAGTGCACCAATCTAAGGATTCCTCGAACGCCATGTCAACTTTACAAACGTGGGAAGAACCGCTCGTTACGGTGATAGTAGTCACGTATAACAACCCTAAGTTGTTGAAACAAGCCTTGCAATCGATTTACGAACAAGAGTATACGAAAGTTGAAGTCGTGCTGATTGATGATGGTTCCACGTTACCGGAAGCGCAAGCGTATTTACGTGAGATCGACGCCGAATTCAAACGCAAAGGGTGGGTCTATTTGCAACAAGACAACAGAGGTCCCGGGGCGGCGCGTAACAACGGCGCCAAGCACGCGCGCGGCGAGTTCATAATGTTCATGGATGATGATAACTTTGCCAAACCTAGAGAAATTGCCACATTCGTGTCCGTTGCCATGCATACTAAAGCGGACGTTTTGACTTGTACGAATGAATACTTTTACGGATTAGAGTTACCCGGAAATAGACCGCCGATTGGACGATGGGTTCCGCTCGGCGCGGCTACCACCGTCGGCATGTTTCAAAATCTCTACGGAGACACGAATGCCATGATTCGACGAAAAGTCTTCCTCGATTTAGGCGGTTTCCCTGAAGATTACGGTTACGCTCTTGAAGATTGGGAGTTGTTCTCTAAATCTGTCTTGGGCGGTTATAAACTCGAATCCATTCCTTCTCCGCTGTACTGGTACCGCATTCGTGATACGTCGCACTCTCACGAAACTGCGAAATATGGGAACGCCGCGCGTACCATCCGTCCGTACCTCAGACAAATTCCTCAAAAACTCCATCACATCGTTCTTTTCGCGCAAGGCATGAAAGATTCGCACGACGTCGCTGCCGGCCAACTGGAAGAACAAAACGGCCAAATGCGCGACGTTCGTAAAATGTTGAAAACGTTAGCTACGAGTCTGAACGATTTATGCGACGATGGGTTAATTCCAACCACCGCAAAAAACCAAGTCGAAAATTCGCAATTCGCGTTAGACGAAGACGACCCGTCAATCGTCGAATCCCCATCGTACGAGCGTCTGGAAGAGAAGAATAAACGTTTCAAATCCTGGTCTCCGTTCGCGGACGGATACAACATCGATAAACGAAACGGACGCATCTCCGAATCCTCCTCGGACACTCGCGCCTTGCGCATGCAAAACCCAGACTGGAAAGATGCTCGAGGCGCGGTTCAAGAAATCCACTTGCACCAAAAAGAACCGTCCGCAGTGATCATCTCCGGTTGGTCGAAAGCCCGCGACGTCTCCGGCGCCTCCGACGGCGGCTACTCCATCTACGCGGACATCAAGTTCATCGACGGAAAAATGATGTACGGCTACTCCGTCGCCTTTGACGTCGGCACGCACACTTGGCAGTTCAAAGCTGGAGTCATCGATCCAATCGTAGCCATCGAGAGTATAACCTTATACGCCATGTTTCGTTGGCACGCCGGCACGGCTTGGTTCGACGACGTCACGGTGTCCTCCTTGAAAGAAGGTTTGTGCGATTACACTAAATTGACTTTGGAAGGGTTAGGGCCGGATAAAGGAAACGGTGGGAAAATTGGACCTGGTGGCAACAGAGACGAGTTATAACGTCTAGAAGAACAACGCCGCGAAAAGCACGCGTATTGTATGTATTTGTGTGTACCATTATTAAATTCATCGTCGCATTCGCCTCGTCGTCGTAACTCCGTTTTCTTTCCTTCTTTTCTTCTTCTTTTCCTCTCGAGGCTGCTCCTCCACAAAAAAAATTTCCATTCGAGAGAAAAAGGTCACGCTCTGTTCTGCTTTAAGACAAATGGGGAGAACGAAATCAAAAGTCCTTCTCACGACGTCGATTCTCGGTTCCTCGCTCTTAATCTTTGCCACGTTTGGGATTCTCGGCCCGAACATTCCAAACTTGACGACGGGAACGACGACGGGTTTGAAGCGTCGACATTCTTCGTTTCGAATCGGGAAGAATGCGCTGCGGGAAGATTACGAAGCCCATCATCATCATCATCATCATCATCTGAGAACGACAATAAGAGAAGATTCGGAGCAGAAAGACGAAGATATGATGGCGAATTTAGTGCCGAGTTTAGAAAAAGAGGAGGAGGAGGAGGAGGAGGAGGAAAACGTTTTAGTCGTCCCGTTCTCTTCCTCCTCCACCTCGAAAAAAGAAGAGGAGATTTTGATAAAATCGACGTCAGCGGACATGGACATCGAAACGGAGGAAGATCTGCATCCGTTCAGAGGTCGGAAACCGAGACCTCCGCCGGAGAAGTTTACGACACGAAACGAAGCGACGACGACCTCTCCGGAACACGTGCTCGATCCGAACAGGATGCAAATAATCTCTCTCGATCATCCGCGAGCGTTTCTGTATAAGCGGTTCATGACGGACGAAGAGTGCGATTTTTTGATCGATCACAGTAAAAGTCGGATGTCAAAGAGTGGCGTCGTGGACGCGGAGACGGGTGGGACCGCGAAATCGGACATTAGGACGAGCACGGGGAGTTTTGTTGGGATTGGAGCGAATGACTTGATGAAAAAGTTAGAAAAGCGAGTGGCGACGTTTTCGATGTTGCCGGTGAAGCATCAAGAGGCGACGCAGGTGTTGAGATACGAGGTTAAGCAGGAATATAGAGCGCATTACGATTATTTTTTCCACAAAGGAGGCATGGCGAACAATCGAATTGTGACGATTTTGATGTATTTGCACGAACCGGAATTTGGAGGAGAGACGGTGTTTCCAAATACGGAGGTTCCATTAGAGAGAGCGGAGAAAGGATGGGGGAAGAATTTCTCGGAGTGCGGGAATAGAGGGAGGGCAGCGGTGGTAAGAAAAGGCGACGCGTTGATATTCTGGTCCATGAAACCTGGCGGGGAATTAGATCCCGGGTCGTCGCACGCCGGGTGCCCAGTCGTGAGAGGAGAGAAGTGGACGGCGACGAAGTGGATTCACGTAAATCCAACGAACCAATGGAACCAGAACAATCACAAGGTGCACTACGCAGGGGGACCGGCGAATTCAGAAACTTGTAAAGATACGAACGCGGCGTGTCCGGGATGGGCAGAGGGTGGAGAGTGTACGGCAAATCCGGGATTCATGGTGAATTCGTGTAAGGTCTCGTGTAGGCAATGCGTAGGCGGCTGGCGGGACGGCTCGTATACGAAACCAGTGCTGAGCTGAGCTGAGCTTTATGCTTTGTTTTTGCTGTTGTACCATTGTATATTATGTTGTATAGCTACTAGTATAATTTTACATCGTTTCTATCTTCGCGCTGATTTCATCCGCGTGGTTGACAAACATTTCCCACTGTTCGCGATTAAACGCTAAACCTTTAAATCCCGGCGCCCACTCGCCGTTTTTGTTTTGGTAGTACTCGCGAACGTGTACCATCGGTTTCCCTTGATATTTTGACACCGTCACTCTCTTATTCCCTCCGATTTCGCACACCGCCTCGCTTTCCGAGTTACCCGCAGCGACGATATCGATTTTAATCTCCACATCCGCTATCTTCTCTCGTAAATTCTCAAATTGTTCCGCGTTCAAGTTCACGCCTTTCTTCCCCGGCAGCCACTGGCCGTCTTTTTGATAGTACTCTCTGAATGAAATCGTCGGTGCGCCTCTATACACTTGCACGGCTACGCGCTTCGCGTTAGAGAGTCTGCACACCTCGCCATCTACGGCGTCTTCGGCTTGTTGTTGTTGTTGTTGTTGTTGTCGTTGTTGTTGTTGTTGTTGCTGCTGCGTTCCTCCCGATTTCGCCGCCGCGGCACCTCCGCCACTCCCTTTCTCCTTGGTCACGTCCAATGCCCACGTCGGTGGCGCCTTCTTGCTATCGTGCGTCAACCTTAAATCCATCCCTCGCTTCAAGCACAAATACAACACCCGATTGACTTCCGACTTGTCCATCTTCGTCGCTTCCGATATAACTTTCGCCGTCGTCCCGTTCGCGCCGTAATCTTCTAAAGCGTCGAAAATCGTCTCCAGCGTTTGTTTCAAACTTTTCTCGGCGTCCTCGTCCTTGACCGTCTCCTCTTTTGGAAGGACACGTTCAGCGGCGGCAGAAGGAGGAGCTGCTGCTGCTTCTCGCTTCACCGCGAAAGCAGCCTCTTTTTGTGCAGCAGGAGGAGGAGGCCCTTCCCATTTACTCCTCAACAGGTCCTCCTCATCGACACCACTAACTTTCTGCTTCTTCGTCAACGGTTGTGGTGGTTGTTCTCCCGGGGAGCGGAGCACTTCTTCTTCTTCCGCGCGTTCCTTTTGCACGAACTCGTCCACGAGAGACACAATCAACGGTTTGAAATCATCAACGGGAAACCCGAGATCTTGGGCTAATCTCTCGCGAATTTGACGCTCGGAGAGGGTTTCCACATCGACCGTGCGTAAAAGTTCTCGACACTTTGCCTCCACCGCGGCGAGTTTGAAGTCAGACATGTTATGTATGTGCGCGTGTTTGCGTTTTTGATCTGTTGATTTTGAAAATGATTTCTTTTGTATCTGTGTTTTTCCCAAGGGTGCTCACTTTTCATATCTCTTCGTGTGAGAATGTAGCGGCGCGTGTCTCTCTAACTCTCTCTAAACTCTCTCTCTCTCTCGCGTGAATAGTAATAAAAAGGAAAAGTGGTAGTCGCGCTCTGCTGCGTGTGCCGCTAAGAAACGACGATTCTTTCTTCTTCTTCTTTTTGTTCTTTTTCTTTGTTGTCCGCAGGCGCCATTTTTTCTTCCTCTCCTCCTCCTCGGCGAGGCGGCAAAGGCGCTTTGTTGTTGCGGCGGTCGCGACGACGATCCCAGAAGAGATGATGATGATGATGATGGTATTTCGAGAAGGATACAAACGCGATCTCGAATTCTCTCTCCCAGGAACCGAAATCGAACGCGTTGACGGCGGTCGCTTTGACGAGCTTTTTCACGTCCGAGACGAACGAGGCGTGTTGGCGTTCGCGCTTTTGTTGTTTTCCTTCTTCTTCTTTTCCGTCTTCTTCTTCTTCTTCTTCTCGAAGGTACTCGAACGCAGATAAGGCGACGCCTAACGTCGCCGCCGCGGCGCCGATAGCCGACGCTCGAAACTGCGGCGATGTTGGAAACGAGCGTAAACTCGCGGCGACGATTACGCACGCGTGTTCCTCTGCTTTCGTCCACAACCGTTTAAACTCCTTTGGCCTCGCGCCTTCGGTACCGAACGCGACGATTTCCACGTTCTTTTTCATCGCGTTTAAAAACTCATTCGCCCACATCGATCTCGTCGGTTTCGACACGCGATACTCCAACGTCGTCAAAATAACCGTCTCCATCTTCGCCATCGTCTCCTTATCGAACGTAATCGTTGATATCGGAACGCTAAAGTTGTTCTTCTTTTCCTCCTCGCACATCTCCTGCTCGTAGTCCACATCGAACTGGTCTCTTCTCTCTCTCGTTTTCAAGCTCAATCGAAAGCACGACGCGCTCAAAACTTCGTACGCCCACGCGCTCTCCGTCGTGCACTCCCCGCTCGCAAACGCTCGAACGACTTCTTCCGCGAAATCCACCGCCGCGCACGCGACGTCCACCATCGCAAACGACAACATTTGAGTTATTCTTCTTTCTGAATGACCAACACCACCACGATGAAAACGGTGATTTTCTACCTCCTCCTCCTCAAAGTCGTCGTCCTCATCCTCGTCGTCGTCGTCGAAACCAGAAGGCACCACCCCCTTCGTTAAAGACAGAAACTCTTCGTTTTTGTTCTGAAACAAAAAGAACTGTTCCGCTCGCGTTAAAACGCCTTCGACGACGGCGTCGCGAACGGTTTTCCATCGCTCCTCGCATTCGAAGTGAATCAAAGACGTTTTTTGTGTAGGATTTTGCACCGCGAATTTATCTTCGTTTTCTCGAGCGAGGAATCGCGCGAGCGTCGTCGCACACGTTTCCGTCTTTAACGTTTTCCTCTTCAGCTTCTTCGTCTTTTCTTCTTCGTCTTCTTCCGCGTTGTAAAAAGCGACTCCTTCTTCTCTCTCGAAACGTTTCATTCTTCTTTAAAACAACAACAACAACGAATTATTATATAAAATCCGCGAATGGAAATCCTTCTTTTGCCGGATATTGAGCTTCGCCCCGCGAAGAGTGCGTTCGTCGTTTCCGCGCGCGTGGTTTTGAGGTTTTTTCCGCTTATTTTAGAGGACTGTTTTCGTCACATTTTGGCGTAAAACGAATCACACGAACAACAACACACGACGACGAACAAACGCGACCATGTCGGCGAGATGTACAAAAAGAGGAGAAAGTCTTCTTCGCCGAATGATACAAACGACGACGGCGAAAACGACGGCACCGGCATCGAACGCGCGTTACTTTCGCAGCGCTTTGAGCAACAACGATATCGCCTTTACGAATGGTCGACGTGTTTACTCTTCTTTCGATTGGTTCTCTTCCTCTTCTTCTTCTTCTTCTTCTTCTGAGTCGTCGGGTGCGGCTTTTGCGGGTGCGGCGGCCACGGCGACGATGATGATGGCGTACTTTTTGCCCTCTTCCTCTTGGTCCTCCTCTTCTTCTCTGGCTCGCTGCGAAGAGGCGAAGAAGGAGGCGAAGATGTCGTCTTCTAAAGGAGGAATGCCGTTCGAAAGCGTCACGTTGTACCAATACGACGTGTGCCCGTTCTGCAACAAAGTGAAAGCGTTTCTCGATTATCACAACATCCCGTACGACGTGGTCGAGGTGAACCCGCTGACGAAAACGGAGATTAAACAGTTCGAACACGAGTGGAAGAAAGTGCCGGTGTTAGTCGTGGACGGGAAGGCGACGTATAACTCGCGCGATATTATAAATGAAGTGGACGAGCGAGTGAGAAAACATTCGGGTTTGACGAAAAGGTGGTTCGGAGAGAAGAGCAAGAAAGAGAAGGAGAAGGAAGAGGAGTGGTGCAAATGGGTGGACGATAGGTTCGTGCACGTGTTGACGCCGAATATTTATAAAACGTTTCGAGAGGCGATGGAGAGTTTCGATTACATCACGGAGAGAGGCAATTTTGGGTTTTTCGAACGGCAATCGGCGAGGATTACCGGAGCAGTGAGCATGTACGGGATTTCGAAGATGGTTTTAAAGAAAAGGCACGGGATCGAAGACGAGAGAGCGTCGTTGTTCGAGGAGACGAGGAAGTGGATGTCCGAGGGAGTTGGACAAAGCGGCGGCAAATTTTGCGGCGGGGACGCGCCGAACATCGCGGATATTTCCATGTTTGGCGTGTTCAGAGCCGTGAAGACGTTCCAAACGTTCGAGGACGTGTGTAAAGAGGTACCGGAAATGGTGCCGTGGTACGAGAGGATGCAAAAAGCAGTAGGAGAGAGTTCTAGATCGGACGGGTTGAGTAATTGAAGAAATTGGGAGGATTGTTTAAATGTATAAAAGTAATCAAACCGCAAAGGTTTGTTGTTGGATTCAGCGTAATACTATTTGAACACATAAAAGTACATTTCTGACTGCTACTACTATCTATTTTGAGTTTACACCCCTTTATTCGTTACATTCGTGGTACACATACAGCGCCTTTTGGTCTTACTACTTACTACCAATGGAGGAATCGCGGGTGTCGCTGTCCCCAATGCCAGTAGCGATGATGACCCTGTCGTCGCTGGTTACCTTCCGCTTGTGCCTGCGCTGCTCTCGCGCGCATGAGATGAGCTTGTTGGTGTTCGTGAATGGCGTTATGTTGCGTGAACCACATCATGGTTAAAATAAACGTCCACCAAAGAATATTCCCAATCGCCGTCGCGACTGAATTCGCGGCGTTCTCGTTGATGTACGCCCTGACTTGTTCGTCCGAACTCGCCGCTGTCAACGCCGCGGAAGGTTCCAATCCCGCCGCACTGACGCGTCCAGTGAGCAAAAATAATATCCTTTGGACGACGATGAGAAAGGCGACGAGAATACCTCCGACAGCGGCGCCGAACGAGGCTAAAAAGAAGGATAAATTCCTCGGCGACGACAACGCTATCCGTTTCAACGCGTGAAAAATAACAATAACGTCTCTGTGTAAAGCGTTGTGCACGCGTTCTGCGAGCGCGGTTAATCTACTCACATTGTTTCGCGACGATGAGGACGAACTCCTTCCACCTCTCCCGTCTCTCCCACCAACGGGCACGCCGTATTTATCCGTCGGTTCTCCCGTCGCCGGAGGCGCTCCGCTGGCGCATCGCACTAACGGCCATTTCGGTGGCGGTAGCGTGGTCGTATATTTCTGTTTCTGTTTCTTCTTCTCCTCCTCTCCTTTTCCTTCGTTGTTCTCGTCTGAATCGTCCTCGTTTACGTCTGAATCGTCGTTGTTGTCGTACATCCTCTTCTGAAAATACTCGCTCGCGCCGTACCCTTTCTCTTGCAACCAAGCTTCCACCCCGGCTCGAATCTGCCAATTCGGCACCACGTCCGTGCACGTCACGATTGCATTCGTCGTTGGATCCGTCGGTTGATTCCCGAACCTTTTACTTCTCAGCCATCTCGATATCGCCTCGCGTTCGTACGTGTACCCGGTTTGCAACAACACCACGGGATCCTCGAATAAATCTTGCGTGATGACGCACTTTAAATGTTCCGGAGGTTCCTCAAATTGCGTTAAATGTTTCGAGTAATACATCGACGACGAGGTGCTGGATGCAAAGCCGCTCAGGATGGTTTTCTTGACCACTCCGGCGAGACCGGCGAGGCCGAAGAATAACGCGTTTTGGTTGTTGTTGTTCGTGTTCGACGACGACATATTTTAGACGATTTCTTTCAAGATGATGAGAGACTCTATATGCTAACAAAACGGAAAAAACGCGCGACAAAAGGACACGAACCGGCGGAAAAAGAGTTCTTCCTCTCTCTTATTATTCCGCGTACTCTGTGCTCTCTCTTTCGCTCTCGTCGTCTTCAAAATCGCAAGAAAGCTCTTCGTCTTTTTCTTGCGTATTTACGAGCCAAAATATTCGTTTTTTTCCAAAGTGGCAGCCCCGCTCGATT
>Ga0255763_1004231_pt1 | contig 12321 bp, 19 predicted proteins | sample 041ome_2_FD_179963 | JGI IMG/M metagenome (GOLD analysis project Ga0255763, IMG submission 179963) | Coastal salt marsh microbial communities from the Groves Creek Marsh, Skidaway Island, Georgia - 041406US metaG (version 2) | ecosystem: Environmental > Aquatic > Marine > Intertidal zone > Salt...
TGGAGCGTAGCGACCCCAAAGTTCCTCGAACATCCAGTAACCCTTACCAATTCGCGGGCCATGACTGGAGCGTAGCGACCCCAAAGTTCCTCGAACATCCAGAGACCCTTACCAATTCATGATATCACCCGCGTGTGTGGTAATCCCATAACCTATAATAATGTTTGATGATTTGCGGCCGTGACTGGAGCGTAGCGACCCCGGGGTTCATGAAACTTTGAACTCAACTTACTCTTGAAACTTCCTGGAAACTTTGGGAGAATTTTCAAAATGAATTTACTTTTACTTTTCATAACAAACTTTCTACAAACTTTCACATGTATTCTGAAATCAAATCAATCTTGAAACTTCCTGGAAACTTTGAACTCAACTTACTTTTACTTTTCATAACAAAGTTGAAATAAACTTTCGGATGAACTTACTTTTACTTTTCTCCTGAAACTTCTTGGAAACTTTCACATGTATTCTGAAATCAAATCAATCTTGAAACTTCCTGGAAACTTTGAACTCAACTTTCTCCTGAAACTTCCTGGAAACTTTCGGATGTATTCTGAACTCAAACCGATCTTGAAACTTTCGGATGAACTTACTTTTACTTTTCGTGACAAAGTCGAAACAAACTTTCTCATGAAACATGAACCTGAAATTAAAACACGAAATCTACATCAACCTGAGAACCATGGCCGCCGCGACAGCCCCCACCATCACGGGAACGTCCCACCCCGGCGGGGACTTCTCGCCCCACTCCAACGTGAAATAGACACTCAGAAACAACGCGAACGCACGCAGAGTCGCCTCAAGGCGCACATCCATCTTCATATACCACCTGCTCACAGAAAATATCGTTGGGACTTATGTGTGCGGGACGGTCAAACGCCCATCCACCAAAATCCGTTCCTTTCCTGGCTGAATCATGTACATTTCAGATAAAATCTGGGCAGTTTCCGAACGAATTTGTGCAGCATCTTGGTAAACACTCGAAATGTCCGACTGAATATCTGAAGTCTGTATATTAATCTCATTTGCTTGGGCGTTTATATCCGCAAAAGCCGCGCTACTTTCCTGATCCGCAGTGGAACGCATAGAAGCCGCCTCCTGTTCACCTGTAGCACGTACATCGGCTGTCTGGAGATCCAAAGCCTCCTGCATTCGTATACTTTCACCCACGATGTCAGCCGCATCCTGAAGACCCTGAGCCGCGATACGAGCAGTCTCTTTCGCCGATTCTTCTGCGACACGAGCAGCTTCCGCATCATCCCGAGCCTTCAACAACTCTTCCTGTGCGATAGAATCATCCGATTCTGCCTTCTGAAGTCTCGCCGTCGCAGCTTCAAGGTCTCTCGTCGCCTTTATGAGTTCCGTTTCAGCCCTTGTCTTTTCTGTGTCCGTCGAAAACTTGGTCGTCGCAGCCTGTAATTTTAAAATCTCAATACGTTCCTGTGCCTTTTCAAAATCTGTCTTGGCGTTCTGAACCTCAGCCCTCGACGCTTCAGCTTTTGCCTGAGCATCTTCTTCCATCTTTATTTTTCGTCGCATCACGAGAACAGCTTTTCGTGTTTCGGACGCATCTTCTTTCGACTTGAAATAATAAGCAGCAGTTCCACCACCAAGGATCAAAACGAGTAATACGGTCACTATGGCAACAGTGCTGATACGTACCATACCTACTTAGTACTACGATTTTTTTTAGTGTGAATAATTTTGTGAATGTATATCAGACATGATATTGATACCACTTTCTATATTCATCCTATTGTGTATCGTGATCATGTTAAAACGACCCACGAAATATTCATGGGAGGACTTTTCTAATAAATTTGGAAATTACATTGGAGAGTTTGGTGTATATGATTTAACGAAAAAAACCGAAGAATGTACGTATGTCGATAAGAAGATTACCGATAGATACGATACCATATTCAAAGTTCGCAAAACAGATGATATAACATACATGGCTAAAATAGCATCACAGAATGCTAAGGGGACTGACTTGGATATTCTAAATTACGTGAAACCCATTGCCGATAAATATGAACATAATAATCTAATCATACGCATTCAAACAAATCCATGGAGATATGCACCTCATTTTGATGCCATGAATCAAGTGGCTTATATGTTAAGTGGAACAAAACGTTGGTTATTGTGGAATGTTGACTTTGATAATACAAAAGATGCGAGAACTTTCAGAGATGACGTAAATAATTTAAATTTTAACCAATTACAAACATATCTAGAAAATAAAAAAATTCCATTTGAATGTAAAACAATGAAACCACACGACTCATTACATATAAAACATGGAGTGTGGCACTATGTAGAAAATGTAAATACAACAAAGGGGTGTATAATGTTGAATTTACACTCGAAAATCATGAGTGAGGAAGCTGAAAAAAACTTTTATGAATTATGGCCTACACAATATGCGCGATGTAAAAATAATCAATTTTATTGACTAGTTCCCGCGGGACCACCACCACCACCACCGCCACCACTACTGGGGCAAGCTGGTACCGATCCAGTACCAATCTTGTACGACGTCATATCATCGTTTTCCCTACTCGCCAAGTTATGTGTACCGGGTCCATACGCTTTACACCAACCCCCGTAATTGTGATGCTCGAATAACTGTGCCCACATACCAGTGGGTACATATAAGGAAGACATCTTGTCATTACCGACCGCACCCTTGTCATTTCCACTCGTCGTCATTTCTAACATGTTACCCGTGAGGTTCGGGTGTTCGTATCCCCGAACAATACTAGCCAGTCGGTCAGCCTCATCTTGAGCTGCGGCGTCGGCAGCGGCTTGGGCGGCCTCTCTCGCCACCCGCGCCACTTCGATTTCAGCGGACGTTTTCCACTTGTAGTCAGACCCTTGAGCATCACACAATGTCTTGGTGACGTAATTACTTGGAGATGGCTTTATTTTACAGGTAATGTCCGCCCATCCACTACAATTCCTGAAACACGCTCCATCCGTTTCGGCAGCCGCTGCGGCATCCCGAGCCGCCTCCGCCTCCGCAGTCGCGAGTAGGGCAGCCTCAGTTCCCGCCACCGCTTCGTCGCGGGCCGACTGAGCAGCGGCGAGTTCCGTGTTCGCGGTCGAGACCGCTGCCTGAGCTTCAGAGAGATCCTCGTTCGCGGTTTCAATCTGAGTATCGAGATCAGCCAAGATATCTTCCTTTTCTTTTGCCCAATCCCTGTTGGCCTTATCTATTTCACGTTCGATCGCGGCCGTTTCGGCATCGGTCGTGGCCGCAGCCAGACGAGCATTGGCATCATCTATTATCTTCTTGCGATCAGCTTCACCGCGCAGGAGAACATCATCGGCGTATGCCTGCGCAGCCTCGATGGCCGCCGCTGCGTCGCTCTTAGCCTCCTCCAGACGAGCATTCGCCGCTATCAGGCGAGCAGCAGCCTCACCTTCAGCCTTCGTAACCGCAGCATTCGCGTTCGTGATTGCCACCTCGAGAGCGCTATCAGCGTTCTTCTCAGCCACGTCGCGTTCAACGGCCGCCTTCTCGGCATACGTTTCAGCTTCGTCGAGACGTGAGATAGCCTCTTCAGCAGCCTTCTCCGCCTCGAAAACCTTCGTGCGAGCCCGTTGCCTTGACTCTTCATCCTCAAATTCAAAACCTTCGAATTCAAGTTTAGCGATTGCCAATTGTTCCTGAGCCTTTTCAAGATCAGTCTTGGCAACCTCAACCTGTAGATTAGCCTGTTTCTCAGCCTCGAGTGCCCGGACAGCCTCCTGGTATTTCAGTTCGAAATTCTCACCAGTAGCCTCGACAATCTCTTCTTCCTTCTTACCGGTCGTGTAAAAGTATCCACCGGCACCGGCAGATGAACTCGAACACAAACATAATAAAAGTATGACGATAAACATCATACCACCACCTGAGCCACCTTGACGTGCCATGTTTATATAGTAATATGATATTTTTTATTCGGGACATCCCGTGAAGATATCCTTTTTAAGATCGACACATCCAATCGTTCGAATTTTATCATTCTCTTTCTCGTCGAAATCATCAAAGGCACCTTCCGTATAATAAAAACATTTGTTTCGCTTATTCTCTTCGGGATGGTTTTCGTTTCTATGACCCCATACCGGGTACCCGAGGGAGATGGCCTGTTGCCGACAGAATTCAGGGGTTCCGTACCCATATGGAATAGGCCTGGGATCTTCGACAAGACCACTCTGTACATATCCTTTGGCACTGTACAAATCCTCTGGTAATTCGGATTTGTATTTTTTCATCAGGTACGCCTCAACCTTAGCAATCTCATTCAAATTGAGAAGACGGTTGTAAAAAATCACCTCTTTGATCGCCCATTCACTCGAATCACTCTCATAAAATGCGCCCATGTTCACAGTGATTTGAGATGTCGAATTGTACACATCCTTATTGATTACCCGATCTTCACCGAATGTCCTGAACTTATTGGGGGCATCTGTCGCGATAACCCACGCGTGAGGACCGTGAACAGATGTCGCCGCCTGTGTCAACCATGCCTTATGATGCGCGACACCAGTTTTACCACCCCAAAATCCAGAAAGCCAGTTATTATCCACGCCGTCGAAGATACGCTTTTTATTGGGTCCGTCGTAACGAGCGACGTAAAACATCGTGTATGCGTTATCAGGTCCAAATATTTCAATGGGGAATTTCAAACCAACCGTTTTGGAACCGTGTACATGATCATCGGCACGTTTGAGATCACCCTTTATATCCAGAATATGATTTCCCATGGGAGATATATCCGCCCATGAATTATTACTATCATTGAAACTATCGGTCGTGTACCGCCCGGATAGACCGGATATTTCCTCGGGAAAAACCCCTTCGACTGGTGGGGGTGGAGCCGCTGGTGGGGTATCCGAGCTCCTCGCAGGTGTCGTCACCGGTGTGACTACAGGTGTCACGGTGGGCATCGGCATCGGTGGTTCCGTCTTTATGAATTTATCGAGGTACCCCAAATAATAGGCAGCGATGATACCCGCGACAATCAGGAATAAAACGATCAACGCGACAACCATCGTCTATATTAAGATGTGTATATATTTTTTTTCATGATACATATTAAATGACTAGACCTATCACGACCGTTCTGGTCGAATCACTCGTTATCGGTATCATGAATCTCGTGCTCATCATGGGTCTCGAAAAATTAAATGTTCCTATGGTTGCCCTGATTGCCGGTGCCCTCATCCACATCATCTTCGAATATACAGGTGGGAACAAGTGGTGGTGTACCCAAACTTATAAGTTGTAATGCACCCTCAAGTAACTTTGCCTCTCCCTCACGTCATTAATCTCAATCTCCAAATTCCTCTTCAACTCCATCGCTTCGTCCCGCATAACACCGATGCGATGGTTTTCGAACATCTTGTACTCGTCATAAATCTTCTTCTCGAATTTCTTACTCGTGAGTTCTTTTCGGTCAGCCGATGACAAGTATACCCAGTTTGTAAGACGCACGTAGTTTTCGAACGTAGCATCTTCTGAATCAACCTCTTCAAAAATGTCCATGTCAAAGATTGGTGTATGAGAAGTAAAATGCTTCATGGCAGCTCCCTTCACCTTCTTAGTCATGCGCTGAATAGGCTTCAAAGTTGTCAGTGACCTGTTCGCAATCCTCAAATCTGCCAGAAGTCGTCGAAGACACTCCTCATTCTGAGCCCACTCGTCGTACCACTCGGGGCGCCAAGGCTCGTCTTCCTCATCACTTTCACTTTCACTTTCACTCTCTGTGTCACTTTCAACGACAATGGGCTGGAAAGGAACTCGGCGTTCGGTCCGTTTCGGTAAAGTTTTGTGTACCTGTTTCAGGTTGTCACACATTTCCAAGTAGGTGCCCTCAGGGATCATCTTGGAAATGTCGTCCAGACATTGCATGAGATTTTGGAGATTCTCCATTTTTACATATATTTTTTGGTACCCCGGATTCACTTAGGTTTCACTACATCAGCTAAGAGATACATCGCTGGGGGTATAGACACAGATCCCATCGCCGTCATGAACGCAGCACTCGCATCCTCAGGTGTCTTGATTTCTCCATTGATGACCTTCGATATGGAAGTCTCCATCAACTTATCGACTGTCGTATCGATGGGTTTAATGATGAGGGGGATTGCAGCCAGTCCGACAAGTGTGGGTAAAAACGGTTGGTCATCACCTGCCATATGAGCCGCCATGTTTACGATTACACGGATGATTGATCCTGGCCAAAACACAGACGCCAACATCTGCCACGTCAGAGTTTCCGTAGATATTCGGAGAGTGTCTATGATTTTGTCCTCCTCTTCGGCAGCATCAAACGCTTTCTGTCCCTTGTCAATCGTGTCAAACATGACATAGGACGCGGCGACACAGTAGGACGCTGGGAGACCCCAGTCAGGGAGATACGATGTAAAAGCTTCACCAAGCTCATTCGCGTACCCCATGTACCGTAAGGAAGTTTCACGATAAGGGTCAACATTCTTATATGCTGTAGCGTATATTTTAAAACGCTTCGTGTGTTTTGGTGTGAGTATTGGTCTACATGTAGCTAGAGCTAACATTATATCTTGAGGATCTCAAATCTTTATACATCGTCAAGTCTGTCATCAGACTGCTCCAACCATTCAAGTCTCTTTTCTATGGCCGTGCGATACCTCAGTCGAAATTCATTCTCTGTATCCACAAACGCTCTACACATCGATTGTAAATCCTTCTCGGGAAACTCAATCTCGACATCCTCATCACCGAGTCCATTCATATAACAATAATGTTTGATGACTCTTTCCTTCACCCTTTTCGTAATACGTTTGATAGGTTGTGCCTCCACAAGTTCCTTCCGTAGATAGGTTATTTGACCCTGTATGAAATCGCTATCTATGTTGAGAGCTTTATCAAAGTAATAGTCATAAAAATATTGAAAAGTCTCTTGAGTTTCACCGATGCGGTGTATCCTAAAATCCTCGTAATCAAAGAAGTACACTGGATCTGCCCTCTTATTGTACGCATTCTTCAAATGCTTACACAATTCGAGGTAGTCCCCTTCGGGCAAGACATTCGAGTGACTGTCTATTATCTGCATGACTCGAAGTAAATCATCCATCCTTAAAGATACTGATTTTAATTTGTCTAAGTAACTTAACGAATGTACGACAAGTCCGAATGTCAAACTGGTGTAGTACATATAGGGTATGGCAACTTCCATCGAGCACACCAGGCCATGTATATAGACGAATACATGGAAAAGACGGGTGACCTCAGATGGGGAATTGTCGCCGTTAATCTCAGGAATGAAGGATTTCGGGAAATTGACAACTACATCGTCAAGACCCCATCGGAGTACAGGATTGTCAGGTCACACCTCGACTACATCGACTGGACGAAGAACAGAACCATCGCCAAACACATGCTCACGCTCCCGAGTGTTCATCTCATCACCGTCACCGTCACAGAGAGTGGATACGCACCGGGGTCTCCCCTCTTCGAATATCTAGCGTGTGGTCTCAGGAACCGCAAGACACCTGTCACAATCTTGTGCTGTGACAACATAAGACAGAATGGCCTCGCCCTCGAGACACAGTTTCTCGCATACCTCTATCATACAAACCAACACGAACTCGCTACATGGATTCGTGAAAATGTCAAGTTTCCCTCATGTATGGTTGACCGAATCACACCAAGGACGACAGATGCTCTTCGTCAGGATGTTGAAAGAAGGTTTCCAGGTTATGGTTACAACGCCGTTCAGACAGAGGAGTACAGGCAATGGATCATCGAAGATAAGTTCGCATCCGACTTTCCAGACCTGACCCAAGTTGGTGCTGTTATCACGAAGGACATTGAGCCATACGAAGAAACTAAGATTCGTATCCTCAATGGTGGTCATACATCCTTAGCCTATCTCGGTGCGCTCTCGGGGTACAACACATTCGATGAAGTCATGAATGACCCGACACATCGTCGTCATTTCAAACAACTCCAACATGAAGAGATTGTACCATCTATTGAGGGTGAACTCCCCTTTGATATTTATGAGTACGTCGACAAAGTTGAAGAGCGCTTTTCAAACGCAACCAATGTCGACGAACTTGATAGAATTTGTATGGATGGCTTCACAAAGTTTCACACTTTTGTGGTACCCTCTCTTCAGAAGTGTCTCGAGCAGGGTAAGAAACCCATAAACATTTACAAGGGTATTGCGGCATGGTACATATATTCGAGGCGGTTCGCGAGAGGGTGTAAAAAAATCAAATACAACGAACCCAATTGGACACTTCTCGAACCCCTATTGAGGGATGGGGCTGTTGATGCGTTCGTTTCTAATGAACGATTGTGGGGTGACATTCCAAAGAAATTTATTTCATTTACACGAGACTTGAAAACTATCCTACTCTCCCAAACATACGAACACGAAATTGACCTACTCGTGAATGATTAATCCTCGTCATCTTCGCATGCTTGGCAAGGTGCATCAAACATGTGACACGTGTGTTCACCATTTTCAACCATCTCACGGACATCGGGGTCATGCATGATATCGTCATCATCATCTTCTTCACGTGTAACCTTTTGAGACTTGAGTTCTTTGATGCGTTCATGAAGTCTTCTGATCTCATCATCAAAATCCTTCTCAGTCCAGTCATCAATCTCAACGAAAATTCCAGGGGGGAGTGGATGTTCCATATTTTCTTGAAATTTACAATATTTTGATTTTACTTAGGTAAATTTATCTTCCTCAACTTAAAACGTACATTTCCATTCGAGGGAGGAAGTTGAATCATACCATTTCGCATAGGTAAACGCTTACCGTTTGAGTCGGTCGTTTCCATGATGTATAGAAAATATTCTTCAAAATATTTCCATTGAGCCGTCCTACGATTCGACTTGGGAACATACTCGTGAATCACTCCCCAGATAAACTTTTTAATGTATTCGAGACGTTCACGTGGGTCTTTGGGACCAGGTCTAAGGATACCAAGGTCAGTCATCATGACGAGAAACGACTCCATATAACAGAAATGGTGTTGAGAAAGTTCATCATATTGAGAGATAATAAATGCCTCCTCCAACTTCTTTTGAGAAAGACCCATCGAGTTCTTATTCTTAAAATTGGCAAACGCTTGCGAAACAAAACCACCAGTGGGTTGTGGGTAACAACCGTTCAGTGCTTTCATAGACAGTTTGTACCTACGACCGAGTAATGAGCGGAGTGGTTCTTCGAAATCCGAATCTGTATCCGTCATCGAATCATAAATTACAGCCGTCTTATCACCATGATTAACTTTAGCCATACCATAGTGTCCCGAACCATCTGGGTAAGAATGCTCCATCAAAATATACTCGATACCACTGGCTTCATTGGAGGTTGTACGCTTCCTTTCCATCGCACTGGTCTTACGATATGAAAATTTGAAATCTTTCCCAGATTCCTTTTTAATGTCTTCTGCAAATCGTACAAAGAAACCCTCCCTGTGAAGGTAATCCTTTGCCATCTCGGAAGCATCCTCTATAGCCATGAGATTACGAGCTCTCGCATTTGTAGTCATTCTCGATTCGATGTAATCATTCTTGTCAATTTCTGGGGTTTCATCTTTGATTTTCAAGAGTCGGTTTCTTGTTGGAATGTCCTTAATCAACTTGATGGGAACAAGTGACATCTGTAATTTATTGACATTATAATTTCTAAGCTTGACTTAGGTATGGAACATGTACGAAAGATAATGGAAATCATGGATGATGAAATGTTCCCAACAAAGAGGGAGTGGGTGTACGTGAAGATATGTAACGAACTCAAGCAGATACACATTCAATTACAAGAACTTGTGAGACTGAGAGCAATACACGCACCAGCTACTATCGACCCTTCGGCGTACATAGAATCACGCACGTCGGCTAGGGTAGATCCATCAGCACCATCATTGGGCTGACCACAATTGTGTGTAGAACTCATACACTTTACGATACGTCTCTTCGGGTAAATTGTGTTTAGTCCTGTCAGTGATAAACTCGTCTTTGAATTTCTCGATGATGTCATTCATAGAGTTCCCATCATCGGTCGCACTCCATTCCGCATGTAAATCCTGAAGAAATGCATTGAGACCGGGGTGAGCGAGTTCTTCTTCGTCATCTACATCGACCCATCGTTGAAGAAAGGTCATGGGTTCATTCTGGTCGATGAGGAAAGGTGGAGGTTGCACCTTTTCTCGCAGTTCTTTGATGGTATCACACAACTCGAGGTAGTCCCCTTCAGGGATGACACTCGAGTTCTTGTCGACAAGGTCTATGATTTTGTGGAAGAGATCCATATTGACTTGAAATTACATTCTTTCTATTGAACTTAGGTGTCTATAGTGTCGCTGTGCGATTGTACCTCGGTGTACAAACCACATGAGTTCTTCGTACCCATACGTTTGGGTAAACTCTCGCCAATATGACTTGGTAGCTTCTCGAAGTTGTTTGAAAATTCCCGTCTTCACCGTATCTTCGGGGTCTTTCTCGTGTTCGATATAGGCATCTTGGAGTGCATTTGTCGCTGTAATCCACCTGTGACAGTGGTTGAGGGCATCCGATGTCATGATGAAGTCTTCACCGACCACATCAGGGGTTACGAGGAGGGTCTTCTCACTCTTGTGAAGTTCCTTCATGATTCGACACATCTGTAGATAGTCCCCCTCGGGCATCTTGTCCGCATTCTTGTCTATGAGGCTCATTAAACTTTGCATGATTCATCTTGGAAATTACATACTATCGAGGCTACTTAGGTTCATTTTAGATTTTGAACTCCCCTTGAGAAAGTTCTCAACATTCTCAAATTCTTCAAATAGATGTGTGATATCATCATTCTTGTACATGGAGAGGCGAACCTTATCAGTTAGATTTACAATTCGAGAGTACATGGTCTCGTCCCACTTCTTCTTCCTTACGAAGGACATTAGTCTGTTGCACTTCGTAAAGAGGACTTGGAGATTTTCACGACGGTCGACAACCCTTTCGATTTCAATGTACCTCTTCTCACCACAGTCGTTGATAGCTTCAATCAACACTGGTTTAATAAAGGTAGAAGTTCTCGGGGCAAAGAAGCCGACGACAGCCTGGAATAGGTTGGACATTTCTTAGGAGCAGGTGGGGGTTCGATGGGCTGGGTACAGTACAGAACTTCGTCCCAAATAAGACGCTGGACGTCCGGACAGAGAGCTTCAGTCGCCCGAAGGAAAGTGATGCGGTACTCGTCGGTAACAAGGGGGAAGTGATATTCTTTCATTCTTGCTTTTCATCCTCGGATTCCTCTTCACTTAGGTTTCTTTCAAGTCTCATTTGCTCGAGTTGAACATCTAGGAACACTCGAGTAGGTGCATCCCAAAGAGCCATCTTGAACCACTTGTAGGTAGATTCGATGTAGTATGGACCCATTCCATACATAGTGTTAAAAATCGCCGTGAGAAGCATCTTTAGTTTATTATGGACAATTCTTTTTATATGAGTTCATCAGTTTACAAAAGTCCCAAACCCCGTATATAAAGAGGCTTCCTGTGAAAATAATTGTGTTCCTCGCGATTGCGGGAACCATATTATTATGTTAGATATTAGTAGAAATGTCTTTAGACGACATACCTAAAAAGGTTCAGTATGTGATTTTGGATTCAAACTTTGTCAATGGAACGAACAATACCTTCTCTCTCGACCTGACCCTAAAGTCTAATACACACGTTGAGGATATGGGTCGTGTACTGGGTGTCAAGATGGTTGATTTCTACATCACACAAGTTGGTGAGAATGATTCCAACCTGAATACGAATGTTGCCAAATTCGTGGATATCGTGTGTCCAGATATTCCAAAACCTGCACAGATTCTCGACGAACGTCATGGGCAAGTGTTTGCGAGGGTACCCCTCGAGAGACACTTTGCGGGAAGTAACGGGGTTGTTCTTCGTGACAAACAGTGGAAAAGTTTCAATCGTCATCAAAACTATTTCAATCCCATCTCCATCAAAAAGTTGGATTTCAAAATTTATGAACAACAAGATGATGGCGACTATGTGTCTCTTCACCCAGATTCACAATGGTACATGATACTTGAGATCACAACAGTCAATGTCAAAGAAAAACCCAAAGATCGTGAACTTCAAATTCTTCAAGCACTAGAGAAACTTCTCAAAAAAATTGATACACTCAACCAAAATGTTCAGAAGTTGCCCGATAAACCCCCAGAGGAAAACCCTAAAAAATTCTCTTTTGGTCTTTTAGTCGCCATTTTGGCTTCACTTCTGGGTGGCTTCATATGGTGGGTCAATAAAAGTTCTGCGTAAAAAGTATGGGAG
>Ga0255763_1004240_pt1 | contig 12310 bp, 9 predicted proteins | sample 041ome_2_FD_179963 | JGI IMG/M metagenome (GOLD analysis project Ga0255763, IMG submission 179963) | Coastal salt marsh microbial communities from the Groves Creek Marsh, Skidaway Island, Georgia - 041406US metaG (version 2) | ecosystem: Environmental > Aquatic > Marine > Intertidal zone > Salt...
CTAGAGAATGTGATCCAACAATTCGGAGACGTTCGAACATCAGACCAAGTCCTTGCTTTGCTAAGCGCCTAAATCCAACCGCTTGGGTCGGCAACCTCGGCTGCTTCACCCGCCCCTACAATCCGCCTTTTCGTCCACCACTGCCCCTAAAAAATATGTACACACTTCGCATGAGCCCGGCCTCTCCCTACGCCCGCAAGGTGCGCATGGCCATCACCGCCTTTGGTTTGCAAGATCAAATCACCATGCAAACCACCGACACCAACGACCTTGGCGACAGCCTGCAGTCGCAAAACCCGCTGGGGCGCATCCCGGTTTTGGTCACACCCCAAGGCCTGTGCGTGTACGACAGCCGCGTCATCCTTGACCACCTCGAGCGCCTGGCTGGCCAAGCGCTGTTTCCTGCCAGCGGCGCCGAGCGCGACGCCGCGCTCACCCGCGCCGCTTTGGCCGAAGGCCTGATCGACTCGGCCATTGCCTGGGTATACGCCGAACGCTTTGCCGGCGACCAACCACCCTCCACCGTGTGGCGTGAGCGTCAGCAGCACAAAATGAAACAAGCGCTCAACCACCTAGAGGCCGACATTGCCACCTGGCCCAAGCCCAGCGAAGGTCTGGGCGCCCCCATTGCGCTGGCCTGCGCGCTGGGCTATATCAGCTTTCGTGCCATCCACCCGTGGTCTGAGGGTCGTCCGCAACTGACCACCTGGTACCAGCAAGTGGCCAGCACGCTGCCGGGCTTTGCCGCCACCGAACCGGCCTAAGCAACCGGCGCCCAGTTCATTTTTATTAATGCTTTATTCATATACGTAGTCATAAACTTAACTCCTAAGTAACTTTTTTTGGGGTTAAGTATGAAAAATCAATCAGTCGTTAAGTATTCAATCGCCATCGGTCTGCTTGCTGCCGCCGGGTTGGCCAGTGCCAGCCCGTATTGCACCGATGCACCGCGCAGCGAATGGCAAGACTCCATTGCCTTTCAGCAAAAACTGCGCGATCAAGGCCTGGTGGTAGACGACTTTGAAATCACCCGCGGCGGTTGCTACAAAGTTGAGGCCTGGGACAAAGAAAAACGCCGGGTCAAGCAGTACTACAACGCGCAGTCGGATGAACTGGTGCGCTCACGCATGGACCGCGACTGGGACGACCGTTACGACGACGACCGCCGCTACCCCAGCTACCAGGGCTACATGGGGCGCTGGCACGACGGCATGATGCGCCGAGACGTTAGGTAAACCGAACCCGGGCAAAGGGGGATTGTCGCACCCGCTACGGTCTCCCCCCCCTTTATCAGCCTACCATTGGGGCGTGTTTGCCAACCACGCCCCAATGCCATGAACGCTCCCGAAGTCGTCCCCCACGCCGAGCCCAAGGCCGATACGGCCGCCCACCAAGCAGTTGCCGACCAATGGCTGTCGGATTGGGAAGCCGCCTGCGCCAGCGGCAAGGCCAGTGCCCTGGCTGCCTGCCTCTCGCCAGACTGCCACTGGCGCGATTTGGTTGCGTTTCATTGGTCGGTGCAAACGTGGTCGGGCCACGAGGCGGTGCTGGCCCAGCTAAGCACCTGCTTGCCCACCACGGCTCCCAGCGCCTGGCGGCGCCACGCCAGCAAGCCCCTTACCCGATGGGTTGAGCGCGACGGCCACACCTGGTTAGAGGTCAGCATTGAATTCGACACCCAGCTGGCTCAAGGCGAGGGGTTGGTGCGACTCAAGCGCTCGCCCGCCGGCCAATGGCAAGCCTGGACACTGATGACCACGGTGCAATGGTTTAAGGGCCATGAGCCCAAAGCCATGCGCAAAGCCGCACCCACCGAGCATATTCGGCGCTTTCAAGGCCCCAACTGGGCCGATCGCCGCGCCGAAGCCATGCGCTACACCGACCGCGAACCCGAGGTGTTGGTGGTTGGCGCAGGTCAAGCCGGTCTATCGATTGCGGCGCGCCTTACCCAACTCGGGGTTGACACGCTGGTGGTTGATAAGCACCAACAACTTGGCGACAACTGGCGCACCCGCTACCACGCACTGGTGTTGCACAACAAGGCCACGGTCAACCACCTGCCGTTTATGCCGTTTCCGTCCATCTGGCCCACCTACATCCCCAAAGACAAGCTGGCCGACTGGATGGCCTACTACGCCCAGGCCATGGAAATCAACCATTGGATGGAAACCGAGTTCTGTGGTGCACAGTGGCAACCAAGCACGCAAAACTGGCGCGTTACGCTGCGCTCCCAAGGCACCGAGCGGGTGCTGCAACCCAAACATGTGGTGCTTGCCACTGGCGTAAGCGCCGTACCCAACCGCACCCCGCTGGCGGGTGTGGAGGCCTTTCAAGGCCAAGTCATGCACACCCACGACTACCAAGGGGCACAGCCCTGGCTGGGCAAACGGGTGGTGGTGTTTGGCTCGGGCACCAGTGGCCACGACGTGGCCCAAGACCTGCAAAACCATGGCGTACAAGTCAGCATGGTGCAACGCAGCCCAACCATGGTGCAAAACATTGAACCCACCGCTCAGCTGCCCTACGAACTGTACGACGGCGACTTGGGCACCGACGTTTGCGACCTCATCACCGTTGGCACACCCATGCACCTCATTAAGGCGGCCAACCTGCGCTACCTTAAATTGGCGCAAGCCTCCGACCAAGTCCTGCACGACGGTCTGCGGCGCGCAGGCTTTAGGCTAGACGACGGCAGCAGCCACGGCATGAACTGGCAAATGCTGTACCTCACACGCGGCGGTGGCTACTACTTCAACGTGGGTTGCTCCAACCTCATCGCCGACGGGCAACTGCCGGTGTTGGCGCTGCAAGATATTGAACGCATCGAGCCCGATGGACTGCGCATGAAAGACGGCTCACACGTACCAGCAGACCTTATCGTAACCGCCACCGGTTACCACGGCATCTCCACCATGGTCGAGCAGCTCATGGGCAAAGACATTGCCGATCGGGTGGGTCAGGTGTGGGGCATCGACAACCAAACGCAAGAGCTGGCCAATATGTGGCAACCCACGCAGCAGCCTGGCCTGTGGTTTATTGCGGGTGCGTTTGCCCAGTGCCGAATTTATTCGCAGCCTTTGGCACTGCAAATTCAAGCCCAACTCAAGGGCTTGGCACCTACGGCAGCTTAAGCCAAGTCGCGCAGCGGATGCGCGTGCGCGGGCCAAGGGCTTACAAAAAACCCGGCCACATCCTGCGCCTGCACGTCGTCTGGGGTGGCAGGGCGCCAACGTGGCGCGTGGTCTTTGTCCACCGCCAACGCGCGCACCCCTTCCAGCGTTTCGCTGTTGGCCACGCCGCGCCAGTGAAAGCAGTGCCGCACCATGTCGCGCTCCATGCGCAGCGCCTGCGCCAGGCTTAGGCCTCGCGCGCGCCGAATCTGCTCCCAAATCACGTGGCACATCAGGGGTGAATGCCCTTGTATCGCCTCGTGCGCCTGCTTGGCCCAATCCAAGGTGGTGCGCTGCAATGCCTGCAGCGCTTGCGCCAACGTGGGCAGGCCAAACACATCGTCAATGGCGGCGGCTTGCGCATGCCATTGCGTGGGGGTAGGTTGCGCCACACCACGCGCGTGCGCCAACGGATCAGCCGATTGCCAAATCGGCGCCAGTGCATCGGCGGGCACACAAACATCGGCCAAGCCAAAGGCCACCGCATCACCGGCGTGCAACACCTGCCCGGTTACACCCAACCACTCACCGGCATAACCTGGGCAGCGACTTAAAAAATAGCCCCCGCCCACATCGGGAAACAAACCAATACGCGCCTCGGGCATGGCCATGCGCGTATTGGGTGTAACCACCCGCAGTGCCGCACCCTGGCTCAAGCCCATGCCACCGCCCATTACCACGCCATCCATAAGCGCCACGTAGGGCTTGGGGTAGGTGTGAATCAGGTGGTTCAGTTGATATTCTTCGGTAAAAAAGTCCTCAAGCGCGGCCTCGCCGGCCAGCGCCGCCTGGTGAAAAAACCGAATGTCACCACCGGCACAAAAGTGCCCAAACGGCCCTTGCTTGTGGCTGCCGCGTATCACCACCTGCTGCACGGCTGCGTTGTGCGCCCACGCGCGTAATGTGGCGGCAAGTGTGCGCACCATGGGCAGCGACAACGCATTCAAGGCTTGTGGCCGGTTCAGCGTAATACGCCCCACGCCATCGTTGCCAACCTCGGTTAACACATACGCTTCGTTTGAATGTGTAGATGGCGTGGTCATACGCAACAACTCCTGCGGTTTCGGTTTAACGCAACTTAGTTCACCCGAGAGGCACGCTTGCGCTCGTGCTCTTTTAAGTGTCGCTTACGCAAGCGAATCGCCTTGGGTGTAATTTCTGCCAGCTCGTCGTCTTCAATAAACTCCACCGCATACTCCAGCGTAAGGTCAATCGGTGGCGTTAAACGAATCGCGTCTTCTTTACCAGACACACGAAAGTTGGTGAGCTGCTTGGCCCGCACTGGGTTGACCACCAAGTCGTTATCGCGGCTGTGAATACCCACAATCATGCCTTCATACACCGGGTCACCGGCTTTCACAAACATGCGGCCTCGATCATCCAATTTGCCCAGCGCGTAGGTCACGATTTCACCTGTGTCTTGGCTTATCAACACTCCATTTTGGCGGCCGGCCAAATCGCCCCGGTGCGGCTCGTAGCCGTCAAATACGTTGCTTGCAAGGCCAGAGCCACGGGTGAGGTTAAGAAACTCATTTTGAAAGCCAATCAAACCCCGCGCAGGAATGCGGTACTCCAGTCGCACACGGCCTCTGCCATCACTCTCCATATTCACCAGCTCACCCTTGCGCTCGCCCAGGGCCTGCATCACCCCGCCTTGGTGCGATTCCTCAACGTCCACCGTTAACCACTCAATCGGCTCCAGCCGCTGGCCGTCACTTTCTTCTTTAAACACCACGCGCGGCTTGGACACCGCCAACTCGTATCCCTCGCGACGTAGCGTCTCCAGCAAAATGGTGAGGTGCAATTCACCACGGCCAGAAACCTCAAACACGCCATCTTCGTCGGTTTCTCGTACGCGCAGGGCCACGTTGCTTTGCAGCTCGCGTTGCAGCCTGTCCCAAACCTGGCGACTGGTTACAAACTTGCCCTCACGCCCAGCCAAGGGGCTGGTGTTCACGCAAAAGTTCATGGTCAGCGTGGGCTCATCAATCGTTAGCATGGGCAGCGGCTGCGGCTGGTCGGCATCGGTTAGTGTTACCCCAATGCCCACTTGCTCAACACCCGCGATCAGCACAATCTCACCCGGGCCAGCCTGCTCGGCTGGGGTGCGCTCCAAGCCCTCAAAGCGCAACAGCTGCATCACCTTGGCTTTGCCCAGGGTTTGCTCGGGGCCGGCCATAACCAATACCTCTTGCCCTTGCCGCAAGGTACCGGCGTTGATTCGGCCCACACCAATGCGCCCAACATAGGTTGAATAGTCAAGCGAAGAAATTTGCACCTGCAACGCCGCGCTGGGGTCGCCCGCGTGCACCGGCACGCGCTGCACAATGGTTTCAAATAATGCCGACAAATCGGTGCCCCAGGCGGTTTCGGGCTCGCCTTGCTCCAGCGCCGCCCACCCGTTCAGGCCCGAGGCGTACACCACCGGAAAATCCAACTGCTCCTCGGTGGCACCCAGCTTATCGAATAAATCAAAGGCGGCGTTGACCACATGGTCGGGCCGCGCGCCCGCACGATCCACCTTGTTCACCACCACAATCGGGCGCAACCCAAGCGCCAGCGCTTTTTTGGTGACAAATCGGGTTTGTGGCATGGGCCCCTCCACCGCGTCGATCAGCAGCAACACACCGTCCACCATGGACAACGCGCGCTCCACCTCGCCACCAAAATCGGCGTGCCCTGGGGTATCCACGATGTTGATGTGTGTGTCTTGCCACTTTACCGCGCAGTTTTTGGCCAAAATGGTAATGCCACGCTCACGTTCCAAATCGTTGTTGTCCATGACGCGCTCATCAACTTTTTGATTGGCACGAAACGTACCCGACTGCCGCAGCAATTGGTCTACCAGCGTGGTTTTGCCGTGGTCCACGTGGGCAATGATGGCAATGTTGCGTATGGTCTTCATGGTGTGGTTTCCTGTTGGCTAAGCGTTTGTTCAATTTCTAGGGGCGACAGCAGCCGCAGGGCAATGAGTTCATCGGCCACCCGTTTGGCCATGCCCAAAAAAGCGTTGGGCGCACGGCCCCATACCGCCAGCGGCTCGGCCGCCGGCCCGGGGCAGCGCAAGCGCGCACCGGTTAAAAAACGGCCCGCTTGCTCGGGCTCAAGCTGCACCGTGGGTGCATCACCAAGCAACGACGGCACCGGCAGCAAAGGCAGCGTGGCTTGTTGCTGCACCAGCTGCTCCAATTGTTCCTGACTCACCGTTTGCTCAATGCCAAAGCCACCGGTGGCGGTGCGACGAAGCGCCCGCAGATGCGCGCCACAACCCAGGGCCTCACCAATGTCCTCAGCCAGCACCCGCACGTAAGTACCGGCGCCACACTGCACGTGCATGTCCCATTCATGCGGGTCATCGGTGGCGGTGATGTGTAACGTGTCAATCCGCACCAGACGCGGCTCACGTGGCACCGTTTGCCCTGCGCGCGCATAGGCATAGAGTGGCTTGCCCTGGTGCTTAAGTGCCGCGTACATGGGCGGGCGCTGCATGATTTGCCCCAAGAACAGCGGCAACACCGCTTGCCAACGCGCCTCGGTGGGCACGTCAACCGGTCGGGTTTGCAGCACCTCACCCTCGGCATCGCCGGTGGTGGTGGTCACACCCAACTGCAGTCGCGCCACGTAGCGCTTGGTGCCGTGCAGGTGCAGCGCGCTGAATTTGGTGGCCGCACCCAAGCAAATCGGCAGCACGCCGGTTGCCAACGGGTCAAGCGTGCCGGTATGCCCGGCTTTTTGGGCACGCAGCAGGCGCTTGACGCGCTGCAGCGCATCGTTACTTGATAGGCCAAGGGGCTTGTCCAGCAGCAACACCCCATGCAGCGGGCGTCGGCTCAAGCGCCCCGCCGCTGTGGTGGCGGGTTGCAACATACTACGCGTCGGGGCCGCGCGATGCCACCGCCTTGGCGATCAGCGCGTTAAGGTCGGCGGCACGCTCAGGGGTGCGGTCAAAATGAAAATGCAATGTGGGCACGGTGTGAATCACCAACCGCTTAAACAGGCCATTGCGCAAAAAGCCAGCGGCCTGGTTCAGCGCCAACTCGGTTTGCTCGGCGTCGCCACTCAGCGTGCTGAAGTAAACCTGCGCGTGCGCGTAATCGGCCGACACTTCAATCGACTGAATGGTGACCATGCCAACGCGCGGGTCTTTCAGTTCGCGCGCAATAAGCTGCGACAAATCCCGCTGGATTTGATCCGCCACGCGCAAACTGCGGTTGGGCTGCTTGGGCTTACGCATGGTTTAAAGGGTACGCGCAACCTCTTTAACTTCAAAGAACTCAAGCTGGTCGCCCTCTTTGATGTCGTTAAAGTTTTTAATATTCAAGCCGCACTCAAATCCTTCGCGCACTTCTTTGGCGTCGTCTTTAAAGCGCTTAAGCGAATCCAACACGCCGGTAAACACCACCACGTTGTCGCGCAACAAGCGCACCTGCGCGGTGCGCCGCACCACGCCCGAGGTAACCATACAACCGGCAATCGAGCCGATTTTGCTGACACGAAAGACCTGCCGAATTTCAGCACCACCAATGACTTCTTCTTTCTTGTCGGGCGAAAGCATACCGGCCATGGCCGAGCGCACCTCGTCAACCGCGTCGTAAATGATGTTGTAGTAGCGAATGTCAATGCCGTTGGCCTCAGCCAAACGACGCGCCCCGGCATCGGCACGGGTATTAAAGCCAATCACCACCGCGCCTGAAGCAATGGCCAAGTTGATGTCGCTCTCGCTGATGCCGCCGACACCGGCCATGACCACCTGCACCTTGACCTCATCGGTTGAGAGCTTTTGCAATGACGACGACAACGCCTCTTGCGAGCCCTGCACATCGGCCTTGATGATGAGCGTGAGCACCTGCACCTCACCACTGGCCATGTCGGTGAACATGTTTTCCAGCTTGGCAGCTTGTTGCTTGGCCAGCTTGGTGGTGCGGAACTTACCTTGCCGATAGGTGGCGATTTCGCGTGCGCGGCGCTCGTCGGCCAGCACCATGAGCTCGTCACCGGCGCTGGGCACCTCAGACAAGCCTTGAATTTCCACTGGAATCGACGGCCCGGCCTCTTTAACTGGCTTGGCGTTTTCGTCTAGCATGGCGCGCACCCGGCCATGCGCTTGGCCCAGCAGCACCACGTCACCGGTGCGCAACGTGCCCGACTGCACCAACACCGTGGCCACTGGCCCGCGGCCTTTGTCTAGCCGGGCTTCCACCACCAGGCCACGCGCCATGGCTTGCACCGGCGCTTTTAATTCCAGCACCTCGGCTTGGAGCAACACTTGTTCTAGCAAGCTGTCTACGCCATCGCCGGTTTTGGCTGATACCGGCACAAACGGCGCATCGCCACCGAATTCTTCGGGCACCACCTCTTCGGCCACCAACTCACCGCGCACGCGGTCGGGGTTGGCCTCGGGTTTATCCATTTTGTTCAGGGCCACCACAATCGGCACACCGGCGGCCTTGGCGTGCTTAATGGCCTCGCGCGTTTGCGGCATCACGCCGTCGTCGGCGGCCACCACCAAAATCACCACGTCGGTGGCTTGTGCACCACGCGCACGCATGGCGGTAAAGGCCTCGTGTCCTGGGGTGTCTAAAAATGTCAGCATGCCGCGCGGCGTTTGCACGTGGTACGCACCAATGTGCTGGGTAATGCCACCCGCCTCACCCGAGGCCACTTTGGCGCGCCGAATGTAATCGAGCAAAGACGTTTTGCCGTGGTCCACGTGGCCCATAACCGTAACCACCGGCGCGCGCGCCAGCATTTCGGCTTCGTAGGCGCCGCTTTCCTCAACGGTAAAGGCCTCAGGGTCGTCAAGTGTGGCCGCCACCGCGATGTGGCCAATTTCTTCCACCACAATCATGGCGGTGTCTTGGTCCAGCGACTGGTTGATGGTGGCCATGGTGCCAAGCTTCATCAACTGCTTGATCACCTCAGACGACTTAACCGCCATCTTGTGCGACAGGTCGGCCACCGTAATGGTTTCGGGCACATGGATTTCCATGGCCTTGAATTCAACGGGCGTGGCCGGTGTTGCGGTGGATGTCTGGCGGCCACGGTCGCCACCCCGACGCGTGCGTCCACCCGCACCACGCCAGCCGCTGTGGTTACCGGCATCGCCACGGGTTTTGATTTCTTTTTTCTTGGCTGCGTCGTCTTTCCAAGTCGAGGACATGTTCTCTGACTTGATTTCTTTCTTCACCACCGGAGCTTTCTTGGCTTCCGTGTTGGTTTCTTCGGCCTTTTTCGCCACCAGTACGCGCTTGGGCGAGGCCATCATGGCGCGAATGGCAGCCGCTTCGTCTTCGGCTTTGCGACGTCTGGCCTCGGTGCCGGCCTCAGCCGCCTTGGCTGTTACACGTGTGGCTTGGCTGCGCTTGGCCGGTGCTTCGGCCTTTTCGGTGCTGCTTGCCGGCTGCTCGGCGTCTGCCTCGGCAGCATCAGCTGCCGCTTCGGTTGGGGTTGCGGCTTGGGCGGGCTCAGCCTGCTCAGCGGCTGGATCTTGCGCCTCTTTGGCAGCAGCGGCCAATTTCTCTTCGCGCTCTGCCGCGCGCGCCTGCGCCTCGGCCTCCTGCCGGCGCAGCAGCTCGGCATGCCGTTCGGCCTCGGCCTGGCGTTTGGCCTGTTCTGCCTCATCAACCACCGCTACAGGTGGCGCTGCGGCGGGCGCGGGCGCCTCTTCTTGGGGTGCGGCTTTGTCTTCGTCTCGACGCACAAAGGTGCGCTTTTTGCGCACCTCAACCTGAATGGTGCGTGCCCGACCCATGGCGTCGGCTTGACGAATTTCAGAGGTTGAGCGCTTGGTGAGCGTGATTTTTTTACGGCCTGCGCCGGTGCCACCATGGCTGGATTTAAGGTGCTCGAGCAATGATTGCTTGTCGGCGTCAGAGACCACGTCGGCCACGCCCTGCTTGGCTACACCGGCGGCCTTGAGCTGATCCAATAACGCCTCGGGCTCGCGGTTAAGTTCGGTTGCCAGGTCGGCAACGGTTTGGTTTGACATAAGCTTGCTCTCCTACCCCGCCTTAGGCTTTGGCCTCATTTTGTTCGTCGGTAAACCAGTGCTCGCGCGCACGCATGATGAGCGCCACGGCATCTTCCTCGGCCATCTCCACGATCTCGCACAACTCATCGGTGGCCAAATCGGCCAAATCGTCTCGAGTAATCACACCCGCGGCCGCCAGCTTGGCAATGTTGTCGGCCGTGAGACCCTCGAAGTCTTTAAGGTTTTGCGACACCTGCTCAAAGCGCTCTTCTTGCGCCAGCTCTTCGTTAAGCACGGCATCTTTGGCGCGCGTGCGCAGCTCTTCCACCGTTTCTTCGTCAAAGCCTTCGATTTCAAGCATTTCCTGAATCGGCACGTACGCCACCTCTTCTAGGCTCGAAAAACCCTCGGCAATCAGGATATCGGCCATTTCTTCGTCAACATCCAATTTGGTCATGAACATGGTGCGCACCGACTGCGATTCTTGCGCTTGTTTTTGCTCGGATTCATCGGCGGTCATGATGTTGATACGCCAGCCCGTGAGTTCAGAGGCCAAACGCACGTTTTGACCGCCACGGCCAATCGCCATGGCCAGGTTTTCTTCGTCAACCACCACGTCCATGGTGCTTTGCTCTTCGTCCACCACAATCGACTGCACGTTGGCCGGCGCCAAAGCGCCAATCACAAATTCGGCCGGGTCTTCGCTCCACAGCACAATGTCCACGCGCTCGCCAGCCAACTCGTTGGTTACCGAGGTCACACGCGAGCCTCGCACCCCAACGCAGGTACCAATCGGGTCCACGCGCTTGTCGTGCGACAGCACCGCAATTTTGGCGCGGGAGCCGGCGTCACGCGCGCACGATTTGATTTCCAACAAGCCTTGCTCAATCTCAGGCACTTCTTGGCGAAACAACTCCACCATGAATTCAGGCGCAGCCCGCGACAACAAAATGGGCGCCCCGCGCAGCGTGGTATCAACCTCGGTGATCAGCCCGCGGATGCGGTCACCGGGGCGAAAGTTCTCTTTGCTGATCATGTCGGCGCGACGCAGCCTAGCCTCCACACGACCACTCTCCACAATGATGTCGCCCTTGTCCATGCGCTTAACCGCGCCCATCATGATTTTTTCGCCACGCGCCATGAATTCGTTGAGCAGCATCTCGCGCTCGGCTTCACGAATTTTTTGCAAGATCACTTGTTTGGCGGCCATGGCGCCAATGCGACCAAGTGGCACCGATTCGCTGGGCTTTTCTAGGTAGTCGCCCACTTCGATATCGGCAATCTCTTCGCGCGCCTCGGTGAGCAGCTCTTCGGCCTCGGGGTTTTGCAAACCGGCCTCGTCGGGCACCACCAACCACCGGCGGTACGATTCGCTCTCGCCGGTGTCTTTGTCTATTGAGACACGAATGTCTGCACCCTCTGGGTACAGCTTTTTGGTGGCCGAGGCAAGCGCTGCCTCCACCGCCGCGAACACCACGTCGCGCTCCACATTTTTTTCGCGCGCGATGGCTTCTACCAACATCAACAGTTCGCGATTCATGCCTTTGCCCTTTCCTGCCTCGTCATTGATTGGCCGGGCCCTTTGCGTCCCCGACCTTTAAAGTCAAGTTCTGGCGACAAGCGCATTTCGCGCACATCGCTCCATTCAAATGCCAACACCTGCCACGGCAACTTGTCGGTGCGCTGGGTTGGCCGCCGCCCCGGCTGCGACGCCGCGGGCAAATCTTGCCAAGCCACCAACCACCCAGGTGCCTCGGTGTTGCGTTGCAAAATACCGCGAAAGCGTTTGCGCGCCGCGCCCACCCCCGCGCTGGCGGTGCCAATGGGCTGATGCAGCATCAGCGCCACCCACTCGCCCTCAAAGCGCTGGCAGTCGGCCTCGTCCCGCAGCAATCGGTCCACGCCTGGCGAGCCCACCTCGAGCCGTTGATAGTCCACGTTCTCAACGTCCAACAGCCACTGCAGCTGTCGGGTAACAGCCTCGCAATCGTCCACGGTTACCAAGGCTGCTTCGGCTTCGGGTTGATACGGCCGGTCAATGGTGACGCGCAATAAACCGGCCGTGGCGCGTTGCACCTCAACCGTTTCAAATCCTAGCGCCGCCACCGCGTCTCGCACCGCCTCTTGCCAAGCCATCGGGCCACCGTTTCGTCTGTGTTGCCACCGCATT
>Ga0255763_1004246_pt1 | contig 12290 bp, 11 predicted proteins | sample 041ome_2_FD_179963 | JGI IMG/M metagenome (GOLD analysis project Ga0255763, IMG submission 179963) | Coastal salt marsh microbial communities from the Groves Creek Marsh, Skidaway Island, Georgia - 041406US metaG (version 2) | ecosystem: Environmental > Aquatic > Marine > Intertidal zone > Salt...
ATTTCCACAAAAAGGCTTATAGCAATTATCCACTTCTCTGGCTTCATTTTCAGAAATTATTCTATTGGCTAAGCTTTCAACCATTGCCAAATCATTGTTCAAGTAGCTTGACTGCATATAGAACGATATAAATGTGTCTCCGGGATTAGCGTCAGCTGCAAATAATTTAGAAAATGCATCGGTTCCTTTTTCGAAGTCGTTTGACAAGGTGAATGCCTCACCCGCTAGACCGAATTGATAGGGGTCATCAGTTATTGCTAAGTACCCTTTTTCAGCAAAATCTCGAGCGCTTTTTAAGCCTCCCCACTCCATCTTCCGATCTGTACCACTGTTGATAAGATAAAGGGCTGATAGGTAATAACTCTTTGCAAGATAAGCATCTGCCTTTGATGGATTAATTTCGATTGCTCGTTCAGCAAATTTTACAGCTTCTATCATACATTTTGTTCTTGCATCAGCTGGATCCGTCCCATCTACACAAAGTCCCAACCGCATTTTATAGTGATACTTCCAACCCTGACTCACATTATGTGTGTAGCCATCAGGATTCAGTGAATAAAGTTTCTCCACAGCTTGCTCATATTGTGGATAGGAATCTCTTGACCATTTTTCACGTTCCTTCGCCGCAAAATGCAGTAGCCGTAATTCATCTAAAGTTTCAACTCCTTCGTTGGATACTCTCACTTTGTCCTCATCAAGCTTGAGCTGTTCTAGTACTGAAATTACAAGGTCATCTTGCAGTTGGAAAAGGTCTTTTGTTTGTGTGTTTTTCAGATCAGAATACAACACTTTATCATCTTTTATACTTCGCAGCTCGAAGCTAGTTCTCATATCAGTCCCATACACAGTTATCGAACCGCTTAAGACAAGGTTTGCTCCGTATTGCTTAGCAAGATCTCCATCACTTAAATTTTGTTCTTTAACTAATTTAGATGTGTTTTTTGAAAGAATTTTTAAGTCTGAATATCCTGACAAACCTGTAACTAAAACATTTAGCATACTATCCGCTATAAACTTTTTACTATCGTCGTCTGTTAGATAATCGAACGGTTTGACTAGCAGAACTCTTTTGTCGTTCTGAGCGATTGGTTCTGCTCTGGGACCCTGTAGAAAATACCCTATTAAGACCGCACCAAGCAACAACACTACCGCTGAAATCAAAGGTATTTTAGATTTTTCAGATTTGATTTTTCTTTTTTGCGATGGATTTAATAGAATATCGTAAGCATGGAATGAGTTTTGTTTAACCTTCTGCACACCAAGATCGTTGAACGTCATTTTTGTCTTGGGAACAACTAAGTCATAAATGCTTTTTGATATACATACACCATTGGGTTGGGAAAGCGCCTCCAAGCGGGCGGCAATATTGACTCCATCTCCGAGCAAGTTACCCTCTCTAGATACGACGTCTCCCATGTTAATACCGATCCTGAACTCTAGCGCTGCAGGAATATTTTCTGATTTATTGCGCTCCATAATTTTATTTTGGAACTCGACAGCAAACTCAACTGCGTTAACGGCACTTGTAAATTCAGCTAAAACAGAGTCACCAGCAGTATTAAAAATTGAGCCATTACGCTTTTCCAAAAGATCTTTGAGAAGATTTTCACACTCAGCGTATGCCTCTAATGTAGCTTTCTCGTCTTGTTCCATGTGCTTGCTGTAGCCAACAACATCCGCAACGAGTATCACGGCAATCTTCCGGCTAGCGTCTACATCTGACATTACAAACCTCTTTGGTAACTCATCCAAAGGATTACATTTCAAAAGCTAGTAGTCCAGAAGAAGGTCAGTGCAACGGTTCATAAGTTTGTCAAAATGCCATTTGTGCCTAATAAACCATGGTCCAATCTGGCACCCACGTCTCTCTGTCTGGCTTATTCTTGTAGATCTTGAAGCTTTCGTAGTCCTTCAAATGCCTCTTGCTTGGCGTCCAATCAGGATAGTCAGTCATTGAGTTGGCAAGCCGTGGATCTGGCTCATTCTCCAAAACATCATAATACTCAGTCGTGTGCTCCACCACTGGCTGCGACACACCTGTGACTGCCGCAAACGCAGCCTGCATTTCTCGATGCAAAATTCGGTCCCATCCAAAGGGAACGATATAGCTGTCATGGATAGTTAGTATTGGGCATTGGAAGTGACGAGTGAACCTCTCAATGAGCCGTTCCGTGATCTGACTGTCCACATACATCAGCTCAATTCCAGCTCCTGATGCGAGCTTGTGCGCAATTGGCTCATGTTTCCGTTTTAATTGGTTAAGCATGGAATTCAGCTGCTCGTTAGTTAGCCGTTTTTCAGGCGATCCCGACTCAGCTTGCTGTCTGAATGCACCGAAAGCCTTTCCTGGGGTTTTAGCATTAAGGGCAGTGAGCAATAAAAGCTTAGCTGCAGCTCTCAAATCAATGTTTGGATCAATGTCGTTGATCCCATGAATGGAATAGGGGTCTTCGTTTGCTTCTGCCCAGTAATTGATGCCTTCTTGGGCATAAAGAATGACAATATGGATCCCTGAAAAATCAATCTCAGCAGTCCCAACTCCATCAAATACAATTTTCTCTCTGTAGGTCTTTGGACATCTCTGCCACCAGCCACCGTAAAACCTGCCACCTTCATCCCATCTTGAGTTGTTGAAGATACGTCTGACAAACTTATCCTGTTGGTTGATTGCCAACCTCATTGCCTTCGAACCTGAGCCGATCTCAATGACTGGCTTTTCCAAATCAAAGATATCGATATGCGTGTTGGCTAAGAGTACATTGTAATCAGAGAGAAGAGATCTTGAGAAATTGGTAATTACGTTGTCTTGGTAATCCTCGACGGCTTCTTTTTTTTTATCACGTAGCACGATACTTTCTCGCCCTTCATGATTACAGAATTGGAATTGGTGAAATCTGGCTGACTTGAATTTTTCTCTGAGGGAAGAGCTAGCCCATAAACGTGATTGGAATCCAATTCCACGTATATGGTCATTGAATCCACGTTTCTCTTCAATGATGCCTTCAGTCACTAGGTTATCTACAACTCCGATGACTTTCTTTCCGATGTGGATTTCGTTGTATCGTGACTTGGCCTTGTAGGCATTATTGTCCCTGCTAAACATGATCATTAATTCAGGGTCGGTACACCAAGCTACGTAAAGGTCCAGTAAGACCACCTTCAGCAATTTCTTGTTGATCCGTTCATTGCCTTGGATTGATGAGAGTTGGGAATAAATATCATTAACGAAGACGTTCACTTCTGGATGATCAGACCAAGTATGTACATCTAGTGGTCTTGCGTTAAGGTATCTTTCAAAGTCTGATAAGTTCTTATTTTCCACTCTCTAACCCTCCTTATTTATGTTTATTATCAATGAGATAGTAGAGATAGAGTCCACTGTGAGTATAACATACAGTGACCTGAAATAGAAGTAATAATACATTACTCAGACGTTTTTATTTGTGATCTCTTAGATAATGGGTGTGAATGTGGTTCACAGACCTGTGAAACTGCTCTCTGGCATTGGCCGATTATATATATCGGAGAGGGTGGGGGTGGCCCATGCGGGGTTGTATATGATTTGCTGCTTTAGCCTACGTAACGGATTTAGCAGATATGGCACGTACTTGCCCTCGTTGTCGTCCCATCATATTGGACACATCTTGTCATACATCGGCACACAAATGGCACACATCTGGTGCATGTCGTGTATTGACTGGCAGATTAAACCGTGTGAATCTAGCACGCAGGAATTGACGTAAGTGTCTGAAAAGATTGGAAAGTGCCCCTATAGCTCAGCTGGTAGAGCAACTGATTTGTAATCAGTGGGTCGGGAGTTCGAGTCTCTCTGGGGGCACCATTTCAGCCAGTAAAACATGACAAAAGCCATCATTAGTGGGGTTTGGACCACTTTTTGGGACCGCTTTTGGGACCACTTGGTCGGTTTTTGCTGTAAATCGTCAAGAAGTCACGAACACCCCACTTGCATCCAGCGATGATAGCTCCGACATTCGGATCATGGAGCAAGACATGGCAAAACTCCCACCCTACGTCTTTCGACGACCCAATGGCTCGTATCGGTACAAGCGGAATGTGCCAAAGAAGCTGCGTCCGCTGATTGGCAAAGACACACTGTATCGCCAACTGGGGGATAGCTATGCGGAAGCCATGCAGAACCTTCCCAAGGTGCATGCCCAGATAGAGCAGCTCTTCCATACCGAAGCACAAACTCCGCCGAATGAACGAGCACTGGCCATCATTCGGGGTGCATTGGGGGATGAGGTCGCTGAACAGGTCTTGGCAGGGCACGTGGTCGAGTACAGTCAGGAGGACTATGCGCTGAATGACCTTGCCCGTGATATTGCTGGGAAGCTGCCGCAGGATGTGGTTCGTCAGGTCTATGCTGGACGCCTGCAGGCAGAAGCAATGACCCTGCAAACAGCGCTGGGAGAATATCAAAAGTACAAGCTCGAAGATGACCCAGACAGCAGAGAAACAGAGCAGAGAGTGGCTCGACTGCGTAAAGACCTGGCGGATGCGATTGGTGCACAGCGAGTGAAGACCACACCACTGACAGAGATTACCAGAGCTGATGCAAACGCTCTGCGGGATCACCTGCTAACTCGGATGAAGCCAAGTTCCGTAAAACGCTACATCACAGTGGTCAGGGCTGCTGTGAACTACGTCATCGCAGAGCATACGCTGAACATACCCAATGTCTTCAATGGTGTGCGCATCAAAGGCGCAACAGCAACAGAAGAGGATCGGTTTCCACTCAGTGATGCTGACCTCGCAGCTGTCCTACCCAACTTCGCTGAGAATGCTGTTGCTTATGCCATCTTCGTGACCCTAGCAGATACGGGAGCAAGACTTGCGGAAATCACGGGGCTTGAGGTCCAGGATGTCGACCTGCAGCAAGCCTGTGTCCTCTTGCGTAAAAACAGTATCCGCAGGCTCAAAACAAAAAGCTCCAAACGGATAATCCCCCTGAGTCCCAGGGCACTTGAATTGTTGCAGCAGCACCGACAGGGAAAAGAAGATGGTGATCCTATCTTCGCTGACTTCGCAAAGCCACGTGGCAATGATGCTGCATCGTCCACGCTGATGAAACTCTTTCGTAAAACCATCACGGACAAGCGTCTGTCCACGCACAGTCTTCGCCACAGAATGAAGGACAAACTGCGCAACAGTGGGTGCCCCGAGGACGTATCCTTGGCAATCCTGGGGCACAGTGCAAACACCATCGCTGCGAACTACGGTTCGGGCTATGCCATCGAGGTCATGCGGGAGCATATGGAAAAGGCTTGGTAAACCGTGGCATCGAAAAAAATCCGTGGGTTTGCGAATTTAAGTTCGAATGTTAGAGTTTTTTGATGACCCATCGCTTACACAGTCTCGATTTTTTGCGTGCATTTGCACTTTTGATGGGCGTGCTATTGCATGTCCTAATGCTCTTCCTGGAACCATTTGATGGCTCTGAACCAAGACTTGGTGCCTCCATCATCTTTATTTGGATCCATACTTGGCGCATGCCGCTGTTCATGCTTTTGGCAGGGTTTTTTACCGCCCTCAGCCTACAGAAGAGGGATGTCGGCAACTACGCATTAAATAGGTTGATCAGACTGGGTGTCCCTATCTTAATTTTATGGGCTGTGATTCCTGCAATAGATGAAGGATCCAGTGATATCTTCAAACTCCCTGAGTTGATATCTTGGCTCCTAAATGATGTTCCTTTCACATTGCGTTTAGACCATTTGTGGTTCCTGTATTACTTGTTGATATTTTATGGCGTCCTGTTGCTGCTCAAGCTCATTTCTCCGAAGGCCTTAAATCTTATCACAGATTATGAGTTGAGTTTTTTCCGCATTATCGTTTTGTGGCTACCGATACTGATATTACTTTCTCCAATGAACAAACCAACAGGCGGTATCTTTGGGGATATTCCAACCACATTCGGTGAAGTGAAACTTGGCTCAATGTTATTCATGGCGTCGTTCTTTTTGATTGGAATGCAGATACAAAAGAGCGTGCATTTCCTCGAGCAGTTAAAACAGAAACGCTTTTGGCTACCCAGTTTGACAATAATGAGTTTGGTCCCGATTGGCTTACTGGGCTGGGGCGGAATGAAGGATGAACCGTTCGTCTTTTCCAGCGTAGTTGAGATGTGGATTGCCAATGGATTATCTGGCAGTGCAGCTTTGTTACTTGTACTATCGATAATGGGCTTTGCTATGCAGAAAATATCATCGAGCGGCCCAATTCTGCACTGGCTGATAAAGCTTTCATATCCAATTTACGTATTTCATTTAATGTTTGTTATAAGTATCAGTGGGACCTTGATGTATCTGGGTGTTAATGACTGGCTCGTCACCCTATTTGGCTTCGCATCAGGAATTCTTGGGCCGGTGATCATCTATTATGCCATGGTTTCGTGGACACCACTTGATTGGGTATTCAATGGTTATAAAAACTCCAAGTATCGATCGAAATCGGCCGTTCTGAATAAGCTGGCAAGATACTTATGATATAATGATTGAGTTAAAATATGAAATTAACGCTCGAGCCTGAGTGAAAGAACACATTCACTTGGCAGATGGATTGTTTGTAAACGATGCACGCTCTTTCCAAAATGGTACCATGGAGTCCCAAACTCCATCTTTTTTAAACCGATGATATACTGCAGCAAGTACATGAACAGCTATTAACCAATAGGTTACGGTAACTGACACTTCATGCAACCCAACTGCCCCATCGATTAAAATGCCGTTTGAAAACCCAGACCAATACAAAAGACCAATCAAAATTCCTGATAATGCGATTGTGGCAAGAGAAATGTACATTCCTAGATGCGCAATTTTTGCGGCAATCTTTTGTGCGTAGGGCGTTTCCTCTGGAAGAGACGTTTTCTGTGTCCTACGCATGTAAAAGAAGCGAGCACCCAACAAAATCAGTAAGGCGCTTGCAAATAATATCTCAAAGCGAAGTAGGGCGGTGTCTCGCAATTGGCCAATGTCATCAACCTGCTTGAGAACTCCATATGCAAACAAGGCAACAAAGCCCCAATGGGAGGTTTTAGCTATCTTGCTATAGCCACCCGTCACACGTAACCGCTCCACCTGATCTCGCATCTGACGTTATCCTGCATACATCTCGGCGAGTTGTGCGACGACCAATAGAACATTGAAGACCTGTCCAATGCGTTTGAATGCATCGTATGGACGGGCTCCATAAGATTGCCCAACATTTGTTTTCTTTTGTTCATCATCCATATCCATAGAAAATGCTTTAAGGTCATCCATTGCCCCACTGGCTGCCAAAAACATAAACAGGTTTGCAAAGATGATAATTAAAGCTAGCGATATGGACTGATAACCAGCGGTTACCATTGCTGCAGTTATTACATTCACAAACATGACAGAAACGACGATGACGAAGAAATTGTTTGCTCGAGCCGTGCTACCGAGCATACGGATTTCACGATCTTTTAATTGATCCATTATTGTTCTCCTTGTGTTGGCGATATTAAATTACCACACAATGGTATCATCACAAAATTCAAAAATGGCAGCGCCAGTATCGATGGCGATCCTGTGACACAGCACCAACAAAGTCGCTGCAAATTACGGCTCAGGCTATGCCTTGGATAAGCTACGTGAACATATGTCCCGTGTTTGGGAAACGTGATTTTCTCAGGATATTAAAACAATGAAAACGGCCCGAGCGTTCAATCCCATCCTAGTCACAAAGAGCGCTAAGCTGAAGAAGCTTTTCGAAGAACGGCAATTAAATAAAGGCCATGAAATCTGACCGTCGGGTATTTTTGGGCTACCGACATAAAACTGTTACAAAGCCTACGTAAACAAGCACTCTTGGTTCGATCCATTGGCGGCAAATCGGCATGACTGCGCCATGTAAACAGAACAAAGTAATTTTTCGCTTTGACCTGACAGGGTGTAGGAAACTCAGTTAGATCAAGCACAACATATATAATCCGAAGTAGCGTTTGCATTTCGACCGAACCGCTTAGCGTCAATTTAGGACGCCCAGTACAACCTAGAATTTGAAACCTTTGATGTCCTCTTGGGCACCACTGCAAGGAGTATTTATATGTACGAAACAGATAATGAAGATTTTGACTTGATTGAAACAGAGTACGAACTCATCGATGAAGCGGACGCACCTGATCCAAAAAAATGGCAATCCTACGTCCTTTCACTAGAGGAAATGGATTGTGCTTCTGGTGTGTGTTGGCATGCGGGAGCGAAACAAAAACAGCCTTCACCTAACAAGCCAACTCAGGAGCAGAAATTAAGTGTGGTGCTACGTGACGTAGCCTCATGGTTTGTCCAAATGGAAAACAAATTCATTTCGACCCGAAACAAGGACACCAGACTGGGCAAAGCTGAAATGGAAAAGCTTTTGCCACAAATGCTGGCGGACCAATTTCCAGACAATGACGTTGTGGCGCAAAACTCAGGCAAAATAACAGCATCAGTCATGTATGGCACTGGACCAGATCCCAGGCTGACGTTCGGAGTGTATTCTGGGAAGGCGTATCCAAAGCCTGGCAATAAAAGTACACGGCTCTTTCGCAATGGTATGTGGGACATAAACACTTGGCGCAGCCCCACCTACCGCACTTTACCTCCATCAGTAGCGAGCAAGGAAAGCACTGCAGATTTTGATGTGATGCTGGAGTTCGCTATTCCTGAACAAGCACAAAGGGACATGCTTCTAGATTGGGTTGCCTGGAACCTGCAAAATGAAGGGAATAAGCCCACTTGGGCAATCATGCTATATTCGGAAACCAAAGGTACAGGTAAATCGACAATCGCAAAGGTTCTAACGGCCTTGTTTGGTGAAGCGAACACGGCTCTTTGCAATGGGATCAAACCCCTCACGCAGAGATTTGCCGCAGATAGCTTGGATCGCAAGTTGGTGGTCGCTGAAGAGGTGCATATCTCCAGTCATTCAACAGAGGGCAATGCGCTGAAGGATCTCATCACGAACACCTCTGTGTCCGTAGAACGCAAGTACCAACCTACTGTCATAATCCCGCAGCATTCTTGCTTTGTGTTCATGACGAACCACAAACCGCTGTGGCTCGAGGGTGGCGAGCGTCGCTACTACATCATCAACATGGATCATGATGGACACTCGCAGGGTGAACGGAACGAGGAGTTCTATGCGCTGGCTGCTGCCGTGAACGAGCAGGTGGACAACCCACAGTTCGTCAGGGATATTTACCAGCGTCTGATGACACGGGAACTGTCACCAGAGTTTGATGCCAAAAACATGCGCTTTAATGACAATGCGACACCTATCATGCGTGAGCTGCAAGCCATTTCCGGCAATGAGGGCGAGCACGTCCTGCAGTCACTGCTGGATGAGTATCATGTATCGATCATCCCGAGTGAGGACATGGTGGACTTTGTGGCCTACCTTAAGCTGCGCAATGCAAACTCACTGCGCAATATCCTATCAAAGCTTGGCTGGCAGTCTCGTCGGTATCGATTTGCAGGGGCACAACATCGTGTCTGGTGTCCTAAAGCGCTGGAGGTAGAAAATGGTCGGGTGAGCCATCCAGAGCTTGCCAATACCTACAACGGTCTTGCCGAAGCCAATGACTATACTTGGTTCGATCTGAAGTTCTACGTGAACACAACATGGAAAAAACTGCACCAAGACCCTCTCGTTCGTGGTGGTCGCAAGACGACCGAGGAATACTCGGCCTCAGCAGGATCGCCCTGGGACAATAGCGAGGGCAAATACGGGCCATTCCTCAGTAGCGATAGCCATCTGCGCCTACAGGCACGTACAAAAGATGACCTAACGCTCCATGATACACACGTGAACGAGGCTGACGTTCACTACATCAAGATCTAAGCATGCACTGGGTACCTGAAACTCTTGCCACTGACAGTACTCGTTGGTGGCAGGAGACCTATCATGATCATCGTGCCGCACTGGTGGAAAAGATAGAGGTGTGTCTGGCCAAGGCGCAAGAAACGGAGGAGGGATGTCTGGAACTCGGCAGCGAAAGAGCTCCTGCGCAAATACAATGGCGAGGGCATAAGCTGAGGGTCTACCAACTTGTTGCTTGGGGACGTGCCAACGATATCCCCATCAAAGGGCGTGTCGTGCGGCACCTGTGCAATAACCGTGCGTGCATCAATCCAGAGCACCTGCAGATCGGCAGGCAAGCTGAGAACCTTGCGGATCAGCGGGTGCTACGATCACGAAACGCAATGCAGCCCCCTCACATCTAGAATAGTTTGTTATGGCTCGCCGCCTCGGTGTCTCACTACGTTGGCAAACCCTTTAAACCATGGGGAAATGAGGCGCTGTTGCCCGAGACAGCAAAAACTTCCTAGGAGTGTGTGGGGCATGGTGCTGCCTCACCAGTAACTGCTATCGGGGTGTGCTTTGCGGCGCTGCGGAGTTTTGCATCTAATGGGAGACAGCGCCCCGCAACCTCACTGGGGACCATGGGAGGTATGCAGTGAGGTGGTATCATAGTGATACTTTACTTGTGTTCTGGCAAGGGTAATTTTGTCTGATATGGCGACCTCGGCAGGATTCGAACCTGCAACCTGCCCCTTAGGAGGGGGCTGCTCTATCCAGTTGAGCCACGAGGCCGCTGGTAGGCCCAGAGGGACTTGAACCTCCAACCAAAGCGTTATGAGCGCTCTGCTCTAACCAATTGAGCTACAGGCCCGCCTGAGCATGTTTTTTCAGGGATTGTTATGAGATGCAACGGTATCGTTCGCTTAAATACGATCCAAGACCATCTCTGCGCCCAGAAACTCTCTCGTCTTGTGCATCCAATCATCGAGCGCCGCTGCAGCACCTATTCCCACGCCTTGTATTTGGTGTAGGTGTATCGTGAACAGCTTTGATGGGTCAGCTGCCTCAGCTGGGCTCCACTGTCCACCCGTCTCGAGAATAATTGTGCCAACCTCTTCAATCGGTGACTTGCTGTTTTGGATCCGTTCATATGCAGTTTGAAGGTCCATATTCATGATATAATCCTCCGTAATTGATTTGAGTGGAACATATTTGGGAACACAGGCGTTTGTGTCAAGGTTTTCCAATAAAACAGAGAAAACCTCTGCATCTATGATGGTAACAAGAATAGGAGTTTACCATCATGATAAGTACCTTTGTGCTGCTCACTGTTGTAGGCGGTGTGTGTCGTCTTGGCCTGAGCTGGGTCTTGCGACGTAAACTTGGGGTGTCCTTGGGGCTGCCTCCAATCCTGGCTCTAGCCGTGGTCGTCCTGACAGGCCTGCCTGATATCCTCAGTCCAGTTTCCATCAACCTGCCCTTGGGCTTAGTGCTGGGCCTGCTGCTGCCTGACCTTCTTCTGCGGAGGGCCTGGTGATGAGCGTAACACTCAAGGATCTACAGCCTGGGTGCATTATCCTCATCGCAGGGTTCGATGACATTCCAGAGCATCAGTTCCAAGTGGATGAGGTCTACAAGGACCTAGTCACAGGAACCGTCCTAACAGGACCGCTTGCTGGCGAATACGGCGAGCCAGAGATTGAGCTGATCACAGCCGTGATACCTCAGGAAACAACCAACGACAGATAACTCTGATTGTCAGGGAAGGGCTTAAACCCAGCCCATCGTTGTTTCCAAACGAAAAACTTCCAATCAACACGAAAAACGGGGCAATTGCCCCAATAGGAGACATCATGTCGACACAGATAAAGTATGCCTACAAACGGCATAACACCTGGGTCTATCGCAGGACCTATCCCCAACATCTGCAACCCCTTCTTGGGTCTTCCCTGAAGCAATCCCTGAAAACAGCAGATGCCAAAACAGCCAAAGCCCGTGTGGCAGAGCTGAACCAAACATACACAAACATCGTAAAGGAGGCAGAGGCACATGTATCTGCAAACACTGGCCAAACTGGTGCCATCATTCCCACTTCCTGTGGTACCACTGCAGATCCTAGACCTGGCATTGAGCGTCCTCGATATCAGTCTATTCGTCTATTGGGTGAGCGGTTGGTGAAGGACTTGGCAGCGGCCTACCTCTCGTATCAGTCAGAGCGCTTACGTCCAGGGAGCTACAAGGCAGTGCGCTTCGCCTCAGAGCTCTTGGTATCTCATCTGGGTGGAGCAAAAGCAGGCGACATCACACAAGCACAGGGCAGGGAGGTCCTCTCCCTGATCACTGTCTGACGTCAGTACCTACCGGACAGATTTTGGGGTTTGAGCAACGGAGGATTTCTGGTTCATCGCAGCTATTAAGGAGCGAAGATGAACAAGAAATCCGGAACATCAAAGGATGCCGCT
>Ga0255763_1004282_pt1 | contig 12197 bp, 10 predicted proteins | sample 041ome_2_FD_179963 | JGI IMG/M metagenome (GOLD analysis project Ga0255763, IMG submission 179963) | Coastal salt marsh microbial communities from the Groves Creek Marsh, Skidaway Island, Georgia - 041406US metaG (version 2) | ecosystem: Environmental > Aquatic > Marine > Intertidal zone > Salt...
TCACTCTGTTTATTCGATGATGAAAAGAGGGGTTGTTCTGATAATAGACTATGGAATGGATAGAGATACTTTCTATCATCCTCAAAGAGTTGAGGGGACATTAAGATGTTATTCTCAGCACAAAGCAACAGAGAATCCATTTGAAAATATTGGAATGCAAGACATAACGACCTCCGTTAATTTCTCTGATTTGGCAGATGCGTCTATAGAGGCGGGATTTAACATTGAAGGGTATTGCACCCAGGCTATGTTTTTAATTTCCTTAGGCATACAAGAATTTCTTTCCGAGGAAAAAGATTCCAATCAAAAAATATCTTATGCCCAAGAAATTAAGCAATTAATCTTACCAAGTGCCATGGGTGAGAGTTTTAAAGTTTTAGCACTTAAAAAAGATTTTCATGGTGCTTTAGTTTGTTTCAAAGAGCAAAATCTTATTGATAAAATTCTTTAATATGGATCTTTTGCAAGTTTTTTTACTCTCTGTTATTCAAGGCTTTACGGAATTTCTTCCTATCTCTTCTTCCGCTCATCTAATTATTATTCCTAAATTCTTATCTATGCAGGATCAAGGTTTGGCATTTGATGTTGTGGTTCATTTAGGGACATTAGCAGCAATCATTTATTATTACCGTGAGACAGTTTTTTTCCTTCTAAAGAGTTTTTTTCAATCCATATTTGAACTCAAGGAGGTTGGAGACTCTTCCTTGGCTTGGAAGGTTTTTTTCTCGACTATTCCTGTAGGAATAATTGGCATTCTTAGTAAAGATTACATTGAATCAACATTGAGATCAGAAGAGGTAATAGCCTACACCAGTATCCTATTTGGTCTTCTATTGGGGCTATCTGTATGGGTGAATAACCGCTATCAAACTTTATCCACAAATATTACTTGGAGTGTAGTTTTCTGGATGAGTTTGTTTCAAGCAGTCGCATTAATTCCTGGAACTTCAAGATCAGGAATAGTCATTAGTGCCGCTCTTTTAATTGGTCTATCAAGAGATGTAGGAGTTAAATTTGCCTTTTTAATGGCCATACCAATTATTGCCTTATCCTCTGGATTAATCATTATCGAGATCTTTAACCAACCTGAAGCTATTGATTGGATTGCCTTAATTGTTGGTTTTATGATTTCGGCTTTAACAGCATATTTAACTGTTTATTACTTCATTAAGCTTTTGAATAGAATTGGATTTATGCCATATGTTTGGTATAGGATTATTTTAGGAATAGTTATACTTGTTTCAGTCTGATGCCAGAAAGAATTTATAGGAAAGATTACAAGGTTAGCCCATACCTTATCTCGCAAACAGAACTTTGGTTCGATGTTGTCGATAGTGGTGTTATTGTTAAGAGCAAAATTCATTTTTATCGCAATGAGCTCTCGAAAGATTGTTTAGGTAATCTTTACTTAAATGGAGAGAATCTTGAACTCATAGATTTAAAAATCAACCATCAACCAGCATCGTTTGAAAAAAAAGAAGATGGATTATTACTTAAAGATTTAAATGATAAATTTGTATTAGAGATCAGCAATAAGATTTATCCAGAGAGAAACACAAGTCTTGAAGGGCTTTATTTGTCAAATGGAAATTATTGCACTCAATGTGAGGCGCATGGTTTTAGAAAAATAACTTACTATCTAGATCGCCCAGATGTGCTTAGCATTTTTACAACTCATATAAAAGCTGATAAAGACTCTCTTCCTGTTCAGTTATCTAATGGAAATCCAGTTGAATTGAATAATGGATATGTTTCTTGGCATGATCCTGAGCCTAAACCTTGTTATTTATTCGCTTTAGTGATGGGAAACTTGAGTTCAATCAATGATACTTTTATCACAAAATCTGGAAAAAAGATCTCATTGGATATTTTTGTTGAACCAAGAAATATTCATAAAACTGATTTTGCCATGCAGGCCTTAAAACGCGCCTTTAAATGGGACGAGGAAAGATTTAACTTAGAATACGATTTAGATAAATTCATGATAGTTGCAGTTGATGATTTCAACATGGGGGCCATGGAGAATAAGGGATTAAATATTTTTAATTCATCATATGTTTTAGCAGATGAGCGAACTGCAACAGATGTAGATTTTATTAATATTGAATCTGTAATTGGTCACGAATATTTCCATAATTGGACTGGGAATCGGATAACTTGCAGGGATTGGTTTCAGTTAAGTCTTAAAGAAGGCTTGACAGTCTTTAGAGACCAAGAATTTACTTCTGATCTTCATTCAAGGTCAGTTAAAAGAATTGAGGATGTTTTTGCATTGAAGTCCTTTCAATTTCCTGAGGATGCCGGCCCAATGTCTCACCCTGTTAGGCCAGATTCTTATATAGAAATGAATAATTTCTATACTGCAACTGTTTATGAAAAAGGCGCAGAAGTGATTCGCATGATTCATACCATTATTGGAGAGGATAAGTTTCAAGAAGGAATGCAAAATTATTTTAAGAAGTTTGATCATCAAGCGGTTACTATTGATGATTTTGTCAATTCAATGAATGAAGTTTCAGATCATGATTTCACTCAGTTTATGAATTGGTATTCTAGAGCTGGCACCCCAAGAGTGAAAGTTGATTTTAGACCCAAAGCTAAAAAAGGCAACTATGTCCTTAGTGTTGAACAAGAAGGGAGATCAATCTATGAGATTCCAATGAAATATTCACTTATCTCTTCCACAGGAAAAATATTAGAAAAGGGATTGAAAGTCATCAATAAACAAAAAGAGACCTTCGAATTTCAATATCCTAGTCAAGAGACTGTTGTTTCTGTTTTTCAAGATTTCTCTGCTCCAGTTATTTGTGATACCAATACAACTTATAAAGAGAAAATATTTTTAGTTAATAAGGATAACGATCCATACAACAGGTGGCAGAATTCCCAAGAAATTTGGTCAGAATTAATATTTAATAAATCCTTGGAGGGGCATGACTTTTATGAAGCATTAAGTCACTCATTAAAGTCTGAAAAGGATTACTCTCTCTTATCTATGTTAATTTCTCCACCCAGTGAAAAGCTTCTACAGCAGGATATAGAAATAATTGATGTCTTTGAGATTAAAAGGCTTAGAGATAATAGAATTGAGAGCTTCTTCAAGCTAAACTCTCAGGAGCTTAAAGATCTTTATCATAAACTGAATGAAGATATAGCTTTTGACCTGTCAGACATATCTGTGGGCAAAAGAGCTTTAAAAAATGTTCTTTTAAGGTTTATATCACTCTATGGAGAGTCGGATATTGCGCTTCAGCAATTTAAAGAAGCAAAAAATATGACAGATAAAATGGGGGCATTCAAGTCTTTGCTTGACTCTAAATTTACAATGATCGATGAAATTATTGATAGCTTCTATGATGAATTCAAAAAAGATACTCAAGTTATTGATAAGTGGTTTTCAGCACAAGCATTGTCTATTAATACTGATATTGAGAAAATTATTAAGCTAAGTGAGCATAATGATTTCTCTTACTCAACTCCAAATAGGTTGAGAAGTTTATTCGGTGCTTTTTCCCAGAACTTCTGCCTCTTTCATCAGGAGTCAAGTTATGCGATTTACACAGAGACTATCCGAAAGCTAAATGTGATTAACCCTCAAATTGGCGCAAGACTTGTCTCACAATATAATCTATGGAAAAGGTTTACACCAGAACTAAGAGAGCTTCAAAAAAATCAACTGGATTCGTTGGCAGATATGAAAGACCTAAGTAAAGATATCTTTGAAATCGTTAATAATGCTCTTAACAAATGAATAAACTCCAAGAGCTTAGAAAAATATTTATTGAAAAAGGGCTGAATATATCAGTCGCCGAATCTTGTACTGGTGGAATGCTGGCGCAGCATCTCACTAAATATCCAGGGTCTTCAAGTTATTTCGATCGTGGATTCATAACGTATACAAATCAATCCAAAATCGATGAGCTGGGGGTAAATAGCTCGGTTATAGATGAGTTCGGAGCAGTCAGCTTAGAGGTAGCTTCTGAGATGGTCAAAGGGGTAAATAAAAAATCCAAAACTAGTATATCGATAGCTATTACTGGCATTGCAGGTCCAGGGGGTGCTACGATTGGAAAGCCAGTAGGTACAGTTTGTTTTGGGTTTATTGTGAATGGTGAGTTAATTACTGAAAAAAAACTCTTCTCAGGTGGTAGGGATTTAATTATTCAATCAAGCGTTAATTTTGCGATTGAATACATATTTAATCAAATTAAGATTTAATGTCTCATAAATATAATTTTTCAGTGGCTCCGATGATGGATTGGACAGATAAACATTGTCGTTTTTTCCATCGTCTAATATCCAAAGAAGTACTTCTTTTTTCAGAGATGATTACTACAAAAGCAATTATTCATGGAGACAGAGACAAACTTCTTGCTTTCAATTATGAGGAAAATCCTCTTGTCCTTCAACTTGGGGGTAGCGAATCTGATGAGTTTTCAAAGTGTGCAAAGATAGTTGAAGACTATGGATATGACGAAATCAATATTAATGTGGGTTGTCCCTCGGATAGAGTTCAGTCTGGCTCTTTTGGAGCATGTCTAATGAAAACCCCTGATACAGTAGCTAAATGCGTTGAATCTTTAAAACAAAATACTCATCTACCTGTATCGATTAAATGTCGAATAGGGGTTGATGATATAGAAAGTTATAAGAATTTACATAATTTTGTTCGGATCAATAGAGATGCTGGTTGTAAGATTTTTTATATTCATGCGAGAAAGGCCTGGTTAAAGGGCTTAAGCCCTAAAGAAAATCGAGATATTCCACCTTTAAATTATGAATGGGTTTTTCAAATTAAAAAAGATTTTCCTGAGTTGGTGGTTTCTTTAAATGGCGGTTTGCAGAATCTTGAAGATAGTTATGATATTTTCAAAAAGCTTGATGGTGTTATGCTGGGTAGAAAAGCCTACCATGACCCATTTATTCTCTCGAAGGTTGATGAAATTTTCTACGAAAAAGAGCCTAACACAATTACTAGAGAGTCTGTTCTTGAGAGTTTTGTGGGCTATATGAAAAAAGAAATATCTAAAGGCGTTAATCTTAGATCAATGACTAGACATATTCTTGGACTTTATCACTCTCAGCCTAATTCCAAGAAATTTAAGCAATTACTGAGTGGTAAAAACATTTATCTTGAAGACCTAGAAAAGTGGCTTATAGAGTCAAGAAGTTAAATGTAAAATCTCTATCAGATGGCAACGAATAACAATAATCTTTTGGCTTCTATAGATATTGGGACTAAGAATACCCGTGTTTTATTCGCCATGCTTGAAGATGATAATACAATTCAAATTGAAGGGTATGGTAAAGCGATTAGCAGGGGGGTAAGGGAAGGTCGAATAGTAAATATCAATGAGGTCACTGCATCCATTGAGGATGCAATAAACCAGGCCCAAAAAAGATCTGGTTACACAATCATGACTTTAAACTCTTCTATTTCAGATCATCACTTAACTATCAACAATAGAAAGGGTGAAAGAGTTTTACAAGATGAGTTTGTTTCTCAAAAAGATATTGATTTTGCGGTAAATTCTGCCGCTATACCAGTCCCAACCAATAAGCAAATTATTAATACTATTGTTACTAGATATTCTATTGCTAATCAGGATATTAACCAATTTGAAAAAGTTCAAAACCCATTAAATATGCAAGCCAGAGTTTTAGAGGTTAAAACTCATAATATATCTGTATCTACTAGCGCTATCAATTTGATCATCGAGGGTGTTAGACGTTCAAATAAAGCAGAGGTTAAAGATTTCTTTATTGAATCAATGGCATGCTCTGAAGCTATCTTAACTGATGACTTAAAAGAAAGAGGAGTTGTCATTGTTAATATTGGAGCTGGGGTGACTAGCTATACAATCTTTATTGACGGCGAGTTAGTAAATAGTGGAATTATTGCTATTGGAGGAAACAATATCACGGAGGATATCTGCGAGGCTTTTGGGTTAGAGTTTGATGTCGCTGATGAGTTAAAAATGAGTTACGGAAAAGTTGAATCGAGCATATCTGAAAGTGATAAGTTGATTCCTGTGAATGTCAAGATTCAAGGAAAGCTTAATACCCAATATTTAAGTTCAAAGGATCTTTATGAGGTGATATCAGGGTCCTGTAAATCAATACTTGAAGAACTTAAGTTTAATATCTTCGAAAATAATTCAATCAAGTCCAATAGAATTAAATCTGGTGTTGTCCTCACTGGAGGCAGTTCAGAATTATTTGAGTTAGAAGGATTCACAAGAAAGATATTTCATTTGCCTGTAAAAAAAGGATTGATTAATAGAAATATAGTTAAGGGGGATGAAAAAATTATCACAAATTCCGAGTTTTCTACATCTATTGGTCTTCTTCTGTGCAGAAGAGATGAAGGTGGGCTTGAACCTATCGAAGCAAGCATTAAAAGAGAGAACTTTGGTAGTAAAATGAAAGACTTATTTAAAAAGTTTTAAACCCTTGATCAAGCAAAGAACAATTAAAAAGAGCGTCCAGGCTAGAGGTGTTGGAATACACAGTGGGAAAACTGTAAATATGAAGCTTCTTCCTGCAGAACTAAATCATGGTATTGTTTTTAGGCGCATGGATGCAGGCGGAAAAGAGGTTAAAGCCCTTAATGTTTTTGTTAATGAACTAGTTTTATCTACAAGCCTCAAGGATGGAGATGTTAAAGTCTCAACTGTTGAGCACTTAATGAGCGCGTTTTCTGCTCTAGGTATCGATAATATTGTCGTAGAACTAGATTCATTTGAGGTCCCAATCATGGATGGATCATCTTCTCCTTTTGTTTTTTTAGTGCAAGCTGCAGGCATTGAAGAACAAAATGCCTCTAAAAATTTTATAGTTATCAAAAAACCGATTAAAGTTAAACGTGGAGATTCATGGGCGGAATTGAGTCCATATAATGGTTTTAAAATAAGTATTGAAATTGATTTTGATCATGAAAAAGTCAAAGAAAGCGGGCAAAAAATTTCAATAGATTTCTCTAATCAGTCCTATCTCAAAGAAATTTCTAGAGCAAGAACCTTTGGGTATATGAGAGATCTAGAAACTTTAAAGGCCGCTAATAAAGCTTTGGGTGCTTCGCCAGATAATGCTATTGCACTCACTGATGATGACATTCTTAATGAGGATGGTTTGCGATACTCGAACGAATTTGTGAAGCATAAAGTTTTAGATATTGTGGGAGATTTATATCTTCTTGGGGCAAATGTTATTGGACATTACGAAGGTTTTAAGACTGGTCATTTTCTAAATAATGAGTTAATTACAACTCTTCAAGCAAAAAAAGATGCCTGGGCGATAGAAACTTTTGAGGAGGAAAATGCTCCTGTGAGTTTTTATTCAGAAGATTGGCACAATACCCTTTGATATAAGGTTTAAATTCAAAATCGTTTCGGTATAATCAGGAATTTTTTTCTCATTATTTCAATATGGAATTGAATGGCGCTGAAATTATAGTTCAAAGTCTTCAAAAGGAAGGTGTTGATCATATTTTTGGGTACCCAGGTGGGGCTGTACTTCACATATACGATGCATTAGAGGCTCAAGATGAAATTCTTCATGTTTTGGTGAGGCATGAACAGGGTGCAGCGCATGCGGCCGATGGTTATGCTAGAGCTTCAGGTAAGCCAGGTGTAGTTTTAGTTACTTCAGGTCCTGGAATTACCAATGCGGTTACTGGAATTGCCACCGCTTTCATGGACTCAATCCCTATGGTAGTGATCTCTGGACAAGTTCCTTCGCCTTTAATTGGTAATGATGCTTTCCAAGAAGTCGATGCTGTAGGAATAACACGTTCGTGCGTCAAACATAATTTTTTAATTAAAGATATCAATGATATTACTTCTGTCATTAAAAAAGCATTTCATATTGCGACAACTGGAAGACCTGGACCAGTTCTAATAGATATTCCAAAGGATGTAACTATTGCAAGAATTAAGGAGCCTAAATTTCCTGAGAAAGTCCATATGAGGTCCTATAACCCGCAATTAATTGCAGGTGCTAATTCCATCGAAAAAGCTGTTTCATTGATAACCACCGCTAAACAGCCGATTATCTACTCAGGTGGAGGAACTGTGATAGGTAATGCACACAATGAACTCAGAGAATTTGTAAATATTCTTGGTTTTCCAATTACACAAACTTTAATGGGGCTTGGAGCCTTTCCAGCTACCAATGAGCTCTCGCTTGGAATGCTAGGAATGCATGGAACGTATGAAGCCAATATGGCTATGCATGATTCAGATTGTGTAATTGCGGTTGGAGCAAGATTCGATGACAGGGTAACCGCAGCTCTGGACAAATTTTGTCCAAACGCAAAAATCATTCACATGGACATCGATCCTTCATCAATTTCAAAAAATGTCCCAGTTGATGTTGCAATTGTTGGTGATGTTAAACAAACACTTCAAGAATTAAATAAAGCTTTAAAGGGTAAGACAACTTTTGATATTTCTCCATGGTGGAAACAAATCAATGATTGGAGGAAAGTTGATTCACTAGCGTACAAAAAGAAAGCTGGTGTAATCAAACCACAAACTGTTATTGAAGCTCTATACGAGGTTACTAATGGAAAAGCTATAGTGACAAGCGATGTGGGACAACATCAAATGTGGGCTGCCCAATATTATCAGTTTGACGAACCAAGACTTTGGATTAATTCAGGTGGGCTTGGTACTATGGGTTTTGGATTGCCTGCTGCTATGGGAGCAAAATTAGCAAGACCAGATCTTGATGTTGCTTGCGTGACAGGAGAAGGTAGTATACAAATGATGTTACAAGAGCTTTCAACCATGCTGCAGTATCACACCCCTGTAAAGGTTGTAAATTTAAATAACCGTTATCTTGGAATGGTAAGACAGTGGCAGGAGTTTTTCTATGAAAAACGTTATGCAATGTCATATATGGATGCTCTTCCAGATTTTGTGAAGTTGGCTCAAAGTTATGGACATGAAGGGATATTGATTGAAAAAGAATCAGACCTTATGCCAGGGTTAAAAGAAGCCTTTGCAATGAAGGATAAAACAGTATTCCTTGATATCTTAACTGATCAAACTGAAAATGTTTTTCCTATGATTCCATCTGGAGCCGGTCATAATGAAATGTTACTTGGCGGTAGAGATGAAATGAAATCTACTAATGATGAAGGTTTGAACCTAGTGTAGTTATGAGACATATTATTTCAGTTTTACTAGAAAATGAGTTTGGAGCTTTATCCAGAGTAGCTGGTTTATTCTCAGCAAGAGGATTTAACATTGAATCGTTGACTGTTGCGCCAACAAACGACCCAACTCTATCTAGAATGACAATCGTCAGCATCGGTGATGATGCAATCATTGAACAAATTATCAAACAAACAAACAAACTTGTTGATGTTTTTAAAGTTTCTGATCTTACTGCTGAGAAACATATTGAAAGAGAATTACTGCTACTTAAAGTATCTTTTGAGCCAACCAATCAGGCTGATATTGATCGAATTATTGATGAGCATGGATGTAAGATTGTCGATGTCTCTGAAAATACCTACACAATTGAGCTGGCTGGTCAGGGAGCTCATGTTGATTCTCTCATTGAGGAATTTGAAAAAAGCGATGTTTCAAATATTTTAGAAGTGGCAAGAACTGGAGTCACTGGAGTTTCCCAGGGATAACTCATTATTATTGATTGATTAGAGGAAAAAAATGAATAGATATTACGATAAAGATGCTGATTTAAACATTATCAAAGGAATGAAGGTATCAGTGATTGGTTATGGGTCACAAGGACATGCTCATGCCAATAACCTTAAAGATTCTGGAGTTGATGTTTGTGTTGGATTAAGAGAAGGATCAGCCTCTTCGAAAAAAGCTCAAGAAGCAGGTCTAAGTGTTAAGTCAATAGAAGATGCAACTGCATGGGCTGACTTGGTTATGATCTTAGCCCCAGATGAGTTTCAGGGAAAAATCTATTCAGATAGCATTGAACCAAATCTAAAGAATGGCGCAACTTTGGCATTTGCTCACGGTTTTAACATTCATTTTGGTCAGATACAACCTAGATCAGATCTTGATGTGATCATGATTGCCCCTAAGGCACCTGGACACACCGTAAGAAGTGAATTTGTGAAAGGTGGTGGAATCCCTGACCTTATTGCTATATACCAAGATAGCTCTGGAAATGCTAAGAATACTGCTCTTTCATATGCTTCAGCAATTGGTGGCGGTAGAACTGGTATTTTGGAAACTTCATTCAAAGATGAAACTGAAACTGATCTTTTCGGTGAGCAGGTTGTTCTTTGTGGAGGTACAACTGCTTTGGTTCAAGCTGGTTTTGAAACTTTAGTTGAGGCTGGGTATGAACCTGAAATGGCTTACTTTGAGTGTTTGCATGAACTTAAATTAATCGTAGATTTGATGTATGAAGGCGGTATCGCAAACATGAGATATTCTATTTCAAACACTGCAGAATATGGAGATGTGACCAGAGGTCCAAGAATTATTACTTCTGATACTAAAGCTGAAATGAAAAAGATTCTTGGTGAAATTCAAGACGGTTCTTTTGCTAAAGAATTTGTAGAAAATGTATCTTCATTACCTGCAAGAAGAGATGTTCAACGTGAACACCAAATTGAAAAAGTTGGAGAGTCTTTACGTGCCATGATGCCATGGATTGCTAAAAATAAATTAGTTGACCAGGCCAAAAACTAATACCAATTCTTTTTAAAGCAGTATTATGGGTAAAAGAATGAAAAGAGGAATCTATCTTTTACCCAATATATTAACCACCTTTGGCTTATTCTCAGGTTTCTTTTCCATAATTCTTGCTATTAATGAGAAATTCATCCTTGCTTCAATTGCGATTTTTTTTGCAATGCTATGGGATGGTCTTGATGGAAGAGTTGCAAGACTAACCAATACTCAATCAGAATTCGGAGCTCAATATGACTCCATGGCTGATTTGTTATCATTTGTCATCGCTCCAGCATTACTTGTATACCTATGGCACTTAAGTCATCTCGGGAAGGTTGGTTGGATTTCAGCATTTATTTTTGTCGTTGCTGGCGCATTAAGACTGGCAAGATTTAATACTCAGATTGGCATTGAAGACAAGAGATATTTTCAAGGGCTACCTTCACCTTCAGCTGCAGCCATTTTAGCTGGAATAGTATGGGCTTTTGAGAATATGGGTATCGATAGAACTGAGTCTATTTCCTCCCTGATTGTTATTTTCTTGGTCGTATTTGCTGGTTTATTGATGGTTAGTAATATAAGATATTACAGTTTTAAAGAGTTTAATCTAAAAGGTCGTTCAAATTTTAGACTGGCTATTATTGCTGCATTTACTGTCGCAGTAGTAATGATCTGGCCAAGCACCATCTTTTTTAGTTTTTTCTTTGTTTATGCTTTGTCTGGAGTAGTTATTACTATCATAGATGTTAATAAAAAAAGAAGTGGGAAGAAAAAAATTAGCAAAACGTAATATATTTGAATATAATTCATATTATGAAAATTTTTGACCTTAAAACTTCTTTCTGCAAAGACTCTCTCTTGTCTTTAGGTCGACTACTGCCGTAAGGCAGCTAAATATTGCTCGATTGAAAGATCTAGCACCACAAATTTTTTTCAAACAAAAACACATTAGGAGACAAGATGTCTGACAAATTAATTATTTTCGATACAACTCTACGAGACGGGGAGCAATCTCCAGGAGCTTCGATGACTAAGGATGAAAAAGTCCGTATCGCTAAAGTTCTTGAAAAAATGAGAGTTGATGTTATTGAGGCAGGGTTTGCTATAGCCTCTCAAGGCGATTTTGAAGCGGTTAGTGCAGTTGCTAAGGCAGTTAAAGACTCGACCATATGTTCACTTGCAAGAGCCCTTGATAAAGATATCGATAGGGCTGGTGAGGCAGTAAGTCATGCAAATTCATCAAGGATTCATACTTTCATTGCAACCTCTGATATCCACATGGAGAAAAAACTAGGCATGACTCGTGATGAGGTTGTTGCTCAAGCAGTGCATGCCGTTAAGAGAGCCAGAAAATACACCGATGATGTTGAATTTTCCGCTGAAGATGCCGGTAGATCTGATATTGATTTCTTATGTAGGATTTTTGAAGCAGCTATTAATGCGGGTGCAACCACTATTAATGTGCCTGATACTGTTGGCTATAACATCCCAAATCAGTTTGGTGAAACAATGAGATCATTAATTGAAAGAATT
>Ga0255763_1004289_pt1 | contig 12181 bp, 12 predicted proteins | sample 041ome_2_FD_179963 | JGI IMG/M metagenome (GOLD analysis project Ga0255763, IMG submission 179963) | Coastal salt marsh microbial communities from the Groves Creek Marsh, Skidaway Island, Georgia - 041406US metaG (version 2) | ecosystem: Environmental > Aquatic > Marine > Intertidal zone > Salt...
CTCAGTTTTCAGGTCTCGTTCAAACTTTTAGAGAAAAAAAAGTTCCTTTTAAAATTATTCAAATGAATCATCGACAATCTTTTCGGTTAGAAAATATACTTGAATTACTTGCATATAATATTTTAGAGACAATCATTTTAGGTTATGCACAAAATATTGATCCTTACAATCAGCCAGCAGTTGAGCAAATTAAAATAAATACTTTTAAAGATTAAATCTTGCAAAATTAATTAAAGATATCCCATATTTTTTTTGCAGTAGTATATTGAAATAATTTTCATATATAATTTTTTTCCCTGCTTCTTGATGAATGACAATTATACATTCAGGTGAATTTTTTTTTATAAAATTTATTTTTTTTATTAATTCATTCCACAATTCATAATTAAAAGGGGGATCTAAAAAAATTAAATCTATTTTGTCCTTAAATAATTTTATAAAATCAATATTTAGTATATCTTTATTAATAATTTCACATTTATCCAAAGAATTAATAGACTCAATATTTTTTGTAAGAATTTTTAAAGTCTTTATATTTTTTTCAATAAAAAATACTTTGGCACATCCCCTGGATAAACATTCAATTCCAAAAGACCCACTTCCTGAAAAAATATCTAAAATATTACTATTGTGAAAATTAAACTTAATATTTTTATTATGTAACAAGAAATTAAATATACTTTCTTTTACATAGTCACGTAATGGTCTTGTAATATTTTGATCTGGAAGTAATAATTTTTTTTTTTTAAAATAACCTGATATAATTCTCATATTCTTTTATTTCTTTTTTATCTGCTAGTTTGATTTCGCCAGATTTCAGCGTACCTAATTTAAATGGGCCAAACTCTAATCTAACCAGTTTATTGACTCTCAAATTTATACTTCTCATTAACTCTCTAATCTCTCTATTTTTTCCTTCCTTTAACTCTATTTCTAGCCAAAAATTTTTTTTGTCTTGATTGAAAATTTTATATTTAAAAGGTTTGTAGTTTATTCCTTCTATAGTTGTACCTTGACTCAAAATTTTTAGTTTTTTTTCATCGAGTATTCCGTAAACTCTTACTTTGTATTTTCTAATAAATTCATTTTTAGGTAATTCTAAACTTCTTGAAATTTCTCCAGAGTTTGTCACAATTAATAATCCCTCTGAATTGATATCGAGACGACCAGCAAAAATAAAATTTTTAAATTGTTTTGGTAGTATTTCATAAACGATAGCTCTATCGTCTTGCTTTTGTTTTGAGCAAATATATCCTTGGGGTTTGTAAAATTTATAAATTTGTTTGTATTTTTTAAAAACAACTAATTTCCCATCCACTTTAATAGAATCTTTTTCATTAACAAAATGTACAGGTGAGCTTAATTTTACTCCATTTAACTGAACCCTTCCTTCTTCAATCATTTTTTCAACTTCTCTTCTTGAACCTACATTATAAGAGGATAAAAATTTAGAAATTCTTGTTTTTGTAAATTGATCGGAAGACATATGGATAATTTTAATTTTTATTTGAATACTTTATATAAATTAGCGAACCAAGCAATAAAGGTAAATGAATTACCAATCAGCGCAATTATAGTAGATCCAAAAACAAAGAAAATTGTTGCAAAAGCGCATAACCAAACTATTAGAAAAAAAAATCCCTTAGCACATGCGGAACTGCTCGTTATTGAAAAATCTTTGAAAAAATTAAAAAGAAAAAGGTTGGATGAACTAGATATTTATTGTTCTTTAGAACCATGTGCAATGTGTTCAGCTGCTCTGGCTTTAGCAAAAATTAGAAGAGTTTATTTTTGTGTTGAGGATAAAAAGGGGGGTGGATTTATTAATGGAGCAAAAATTGCAACCTTAAAACAATTAAACCATAAATTTTCTTATTATTATGGATTCGATGAAATGAGATTTTTATCAGTTTTAAAAAATTTCTTTAAAAGTAAAAGAAGTTAATTTTTTTTAAACGCTCTCCAGCCAATATCTTTTCTGTAGTACATGTCTTGCCAGTCTATAGCATCAAGCATTGCATTTGCTTTATTTTTTGCTTCTTCTAATGTTTTGCCAAGACAGGTTGCGTTTAAAACCCTTCCTCCATTTGCAAGTATTTTATTGTCTTTCAAAATAGTTCCGGCATGGAAAAGTTGCTCATGATCATTTGTTTTAATTTTTTCAATATTTTTTATTTCAGTAAGAGTATTATATTTGTCCGGGTAGCCTTTTGCTGCGGCCACCACAGTTATGCACGGTTTTTCATTCCATATAATATTCATTTCATGAATTTTATTTTTTTTAACTGCATTAACTAAAGTTAATAAATCTGTTTTAAGCCTCATCATGAGAACCTGGCACTCCGGATCTCCAAATCTAATATTATACTCAATTAATTTAGGCTCACCATTGCTAATCATTAGGCCCGCATATAGTATTCCAGTAAACTTGCACCCAATTTTATTTAATCCTTTTAGAGTAGGTTCTATAATCTTGGTTTGAATTTTCTTTTCAATATTTTCATCAATGATCAACGATGGAGAATATGCACCCATCCCACCTGTGTTGGGACCAGTGTCACCTTCTCCAATTCTTTTATGATCTTGGGCTGTCCCAATTGGAATATAATGATCACCATCTGTAATTATAAAATAACTTGCTTCTTCTCCTTCTAAAAACTCCTCAATGATAAATTTTTTAGATGATTTAAATTTACCATCTAAAATTTCTTTAGCGCATTTTAACGATTCTTCAATGGAAGATGAAATTGTGACACCTTTTCCCGCTGCCAGGCCATCGGATTTAATTACCAATGGATGTTGATTTTCTTCTATAAACGATTTTGCTTTTTCAAAATTGTCAAATTCTTCATACTTTGCAGTTGGAATATTGAAATCTTTACATAATTTTTTCATGAATGCCTTAGAACCCTCTAGTTGAGAGGCTTTTTTACTTGGACCAAAAGCATAGATATTTTTTTCAGAAAGGAAGTCCACAATCCCTGCAACAAGTGGAATTTCTGGTCCTACAATCACAGTATTAACGTTGTTTTCTTGCAAAAATGAATAAAGTAAATCAAAATTTAAGTAATCAATATCAATATTTTCACATATGGTTTTTGTGCCAGCATTTCCAGGAATACAAAATAATTTTTTAATTTCTTTAGATCTTTGTAATTGAAAGCATATAGCATGTTCTCTACCACCACTTCCAATTACTGCAACGTTCATGTTAAACTATTATTTATATTAAAATGAATAATATTCCAGAATATTCTGTATCTGAAATAACCCATCTAACCAAAAATATATTAGAAGAAAATTTTGGTTTAATTAAAGTAAGAGGTGAAATTTCCAAGGTAAAAGAATTTAAAGGTCATTACTATTTTTCATTAAAAGATGAAAACTATGTTTTAAATTCAGTATGCTGGTCAAGAAATATTGATTTTTTAAACATTAAACCTGAAGAGGGTCTCGAGGTTTTTGCTCAAGGAAAATTAACTACATATGCAAAAGGAAGTATTTCTAATTACCAACTGCAAGTTGAGCAAATTGATGCTCATGGAGAGGGAGCCTTATTAAAAATATTTGAATTGAGAAAAAAAAAACTAGAGGAAGAGGGGCTTTTTGATGCAAAGCATAAAAAATCAATTCCATTATACCCAAAAAAAATTGGTATCATAACCTCACCGTCAGGATCGGTTATTATGGATATTATAGATAGAATTAAAAAAAGATACCCAACACATTTAGAGTTATTTTCAGTTACGGTACAAGGCGCAAAAGCAGCTAATGAAATTATTTCAGGCATTGATTATTTTAATAAACATTCAAATGCAGATATTATTATTATAGCAAGAGGTGGGGGCGGTGCAGAAGATTTCCTTCCATTTAATGATGAAAATGTTGTTAGAAAAGTATTCGATTCAAAAAAACCAATTATTTCAGCTATTGGACATGAAACAGATTTTACTTTAATCGATTTTGTTGCAGATATTAGGGCGGCAACACCTACAGCTGCCGCCGAAATTGCTGTTCCAGATATTAAAAATTTACAAAAAGAATTATTACAACAATATAAGAGCTTAAATTTTGCAATAAATACTTTTTTAAATAAAATGTTAAAAAATTTATCTAATATGAAAAAGTTATTAAATTTCAAAACTTTATATAGCTCGTTAAATCACAGTAAAAAAAACGTAGAAGTTTTAAAAAAAAATTTACATTATTTCTTTTCAAATATTAAAAAAAATAGAACTATACAATTAGAGAATACAAAAAGTAGATTTGAAAGCTTAAATATAAAAAATGTTTTAAAAAGAGGTTATTCAATAGTTAGGGGCCATAATAAAAAAAATATTATTAAAACTCATAAAATAAAAGCAGGTAGCTTAATTGATATCGAATTGTCTGACGGTATAGTGGTAGCTAGTATTAATCCAAAAACATGAGCAAAGAAGCAAAATTGAAATTCAAAGCTGGTAGTTTTGATATTATTGAGCATGGTGATCATGTTTTGTGCTCAGTATCAGGTAAAAAAATTTTATTGTCAGATTTGAAGTATTGGAATGTAGAGCTTCAGGAGGCTTATTACTCTCCAGAAGAGGTGGCTAAAAAATTTTTAAATGAATAATAAAATTTTCCTTACTCTAATTTTTTTTTTCTTTATTAATACTATTTCATATTCATTTGAATTGAATGGTAATTTTGTTCAAGGAGGTTTGATAAAAGGCAAAGTTCATCCTGGAACTAAAGTATTGTTAGATAACAAACCTCTTAAAGTATCAAAAGAAGGATTGTTTGTTTTTGGAATTAGTAAAGAAAGATTATCTAACGTAAAATTAGAATTTCAGTATAATTCAAAAAAAAATATAGTCGTAAAAGAAATAAAAAAAAGAAAATTTGTTGTTCAGCGTATTGATGGTCTACCCCCTCGAATGGTAACTCCAAACGAAAATGATATGTTGCGAATAAAAGCTGAAGCTAAATTAATTAACACCGCAAAATTAATCGATTCTAATAATATTTTTTTTTACTCAGATTTTACCAAACCAGTGGAAGGAATTATAACTGGCAAATATGGTAATCAAAGAATTTTAAATGGCGAGCCCAGAAGAGCACATTATGGTATTGATATAGCTGCTAAAAAGGGGACACCGGTCAAATCTCCAGCTAATGGAGTTGTAACTTTAGTTGAAAAAAATCTTTATTTTACCGGCGGCACAATTTTCATTGATCATGGACATGGTGTTAATTCCATTTATTCTCACTTAGAAACTGTCAATGTTCAAAAGGGGCAAAGTGTTGTGAAAGGCGATGTTATAGCAACGGTTGGTTCAACTGGAAGATCGACAGGACCTCATTTAGATTTTAGAATTTACTGGAAAGATGTGGCAGTAGATCCTGAGTTAGTTTTAAAAAATTAAGATTTCCATCTATTGTGAGTCCATATCCATTGACTAGGATTTTTATTAATCATTGACTCAATTATTTGATTAATTTTTTTTGTAATACTAATTTCATTGTCTATTGATTTATCTAGTTTCATTGGGGCGTAAATTGTCATAGTAAAATAATGATTTTGAATTCTTTCGAGATGAATTGGGATAATTTGATAATTATATTTTAAAAATAGTTGAGCAGGAATTAACGTGGTGTAAGCCTCATGATTAAAAAAATTAATTTTTTTACCCTGAGTTATGCTCTGATCAACCATAACTGCAATGTTCATATTATTTTTTGCAGCTTTGATAAATTGTCTAGTCCCATCATTTTTGGTACCAGGTATATTTTTTGGTATTTGATTTGGACAAATAAATTTTTTTCTCCAGTATTCCATAATGGGATTTAAAAATTTATTGTTTAAAGGCCTATAAATTGCAGCAATATTGGCATTATTTTTTTCTAACTCCATAGCCATAAGTTCAAAATTTGCAAAATGGCCAGAAATAAAAACAGTTGGTTTATTGCTGCTGATTGCCGAATGAAGGATATCCATACCCTCAACTTTAACAATACTGGTTTTTTTTCGGAATTCATTCAAAAAAACATATTCAGCGAAAGTTCTTCCAAAATTACACCACATATCGTTAATTATTTTTTTCTGCTGCGATTGATTCAATTTAGGGAATGCCAAATTTAGGTTATCTTCGATTTTTTTGGTTGGTCTAAACAATGAGCCAAGTAGTCTAGCCAAATTGCATCCAATATCAGACGCATTTTTTTTTCCAATTAATTTAAAAAAAATGAATAAAGTAATAACTATTATAAATTCAAAAAAATATTTAATTATTTTCATTTAATAACTTTCTTAAAAACATACTTTCTTTTTCTATAAATAGATTAACTTGAACAAAGTCTATATTTTTTCTTTGGGCATTGTTTATTCTTAAAAAATCTTTTTCAGTAGTTATTAGATTTAATTTTTTTTGTTTAGCTATGTTTTTCAACAAAGCTATATCATTTAAGGAATAGGGATAGTGATCTGGAAAAAATTTATAATCACTATATTGGATATTATTTTTTTTTAAAAGATTTAAAAAATTAATATTATTTCCAATTCCAGAAAAAGCAAAATATTTTTTTTTATAGAATTTTTTAGGCTCATTAATAATGTATCGTGTATAAAATATACTAATATTTTTGTTATACTTTTGGAGAATTTTTTCTAGCGATTTATTTTGATTTCCATTAATAACAGCTATATCAATTTTTTTAAGATTTAATAAAGAATTTCTTAAAGGTCCACTAGGTATTATTTGACCGTTTCCTATTCCTTGCTGTGAGGTAAAGCAGGCAATTGAAATATTTTTTTTTATACTAAAATCTTGCAGGCCATCATCAAGAACCACACAGTTATATTTTTTTTTTACAGCCTCTGATATTGCCAGGTATCTTGATTGGCTCAAAAAGACTTTATTATTTTTTTGTAAAAATAAAATTTCATCTTTTTGCTCTTTGTAATTTTTTTTTATAATTGCTACTTTGTAATATTTTTTTAAAAGATTTGATATTTTATCAGATAAAGGTGTCTTTCCAGTTCCCCCTAGGTAAATATTTCCAACACAAATAATTTTAGTTGGAAAAATTTTTCTTTTACTAAAAACTTTCTTTATGTTGAAAATTAAGTAGTAAAGCAAAGTAATTGGTAAAAGCAAATATGCGCATAATGTTAGATTTGGCTTGTCCCAAAAAAGTGGTTTTTTCAAATACATCTTTAGTTGATATATGGATTAAGGTAGTTAATGTGATCAAGCAATATTTTTTGACCCCTTCTTTTTATTATTCGTTTAATTGCAGTTTGTTTATTCGATGATTTAAAACAGTTTATTAATTGATCAGCTAATTGATCTTTATTTTTTATTAACTTTGATATTTTATTTTTTTTTAAAAAATCAAATATTTCAGTAAAATTTTGAGTAAAAGGACCATTAAATATACTGCAGCCTAATCTTGCAGCTTCCAGAGGATTTTGACCACCATGATTAACTATTGTGCCTCCTATGAAAACAGCGTTAGTTTTTGTTAAAAATTGATTAGCTTGTCCATAGGAATCGACAATAAAAAAATCACTAGTTATATTCCTTGTTATCTTTTGACTTTGCAAAGTATACGTCAAATTATTTTTCTCTATGAGTGACTTAATTTCATTCACTCTATGAATATGCCTAGGTATTAAAAAACATTGTGATTGAATTTTTTTTTCTTTAATTTTTAAAATTGTATCAATAACAAAACGTTCTTCGCCATCATGTGTGCTCATAGCAACCCAATTATGAATTTTATTTTTTTTAAGATTTTTTAATTTATTGAAACTATCAATATTTTCACAAAATTTTAAATTGCCTAGATACTTTATTTTTTCAATTTTAAATTTTTTTATTAAAAATTTAGTTTCATGACTTTGGGTTAAAATTATATCAAATTGATTAAATATTTTATATGCAAAATTTTTTATCTTAATCCATTTCCCAAAAGATTTCTTAGATAATCTTGCATTTAATAAAATAATTTTTGAATTTTTTGCACTTTGAAATAATAAATTAGGCCACAGCTCTGATTCTACAAATATTCCCAAATAAGGCTTCCAATGATTTAGAAATTTATTTACGATTATTGGCGTATCCAGGGGAGCGTACTGATGAATAATATTTGAATTTTTTTTAAATATACTTTTGCAATATTCTGCTGAACTTTTGGTAGCAGTAGTTATTAAAATTTTTTTATTTTTTTTGTTGTAATAAAATATTAGAGGCAATATTGACTTTATTTCTCCCAAACTCGATGCATGAAACCATAAAACATTGTCTCTATTTTTTAATTTATAAATTCCAAGTTTTTCTTTGTATCTAGCCGGATCTTCTTTTTTTTTATAAATTCTTATTTTTAAAAAAATTTCAGCGAATACATGAAATACATAACTTAAGCATAAATAAATACTATGCATGTTCTTGATTATTTAGTTCTTGATCGTATAATTTTTTGTAGGTATTTGATTTTATTAAAAGTTCATCATGCGTTCCTTCATCTTCAATGCAACCATCAGACATCACAATAATTTTGTCAGCATTTTTAATAGTTGATAATCTATGAGCTATTATAATTGTTGTTCTGTTTTTAATTAAATTGTCTATAGCAAATTTAACTTTTGATTCAGATTCTGTATCTAACGCGGAAGTTGCCTCATCTAACAAAATAATTGAGCTATTTTTCAACATTGCTCTAGCAATTGAAATTCTTTGTTTCTGTCCACCGGATAATTTTACTCCATTTTCTCCTATGATTGTATTGTAGCCATTTGGTAATTCTTTTATGAATTCATCAGCGGCAGCATTTTTGCTAGCCTCAAATATTTCCATTTCATTTGCATCAATTTTTCCATAGGCAATATTAGATTTAACAGTATCATCAAAAAGTATTGTATCTTGCGATACAAGAGCAATTTCTTTTCTCAAGGAATGAAGATTTATTTCATTAATATTTTGACCGTCAATTTCAATACTGCCCGATGATAAATTATAAAATTTCGGTATTAAATTTATAAAACTTGTTTTTCCAGAGCCACTTTTGCCAACTAAAGCAACTGTGCTTCCACCCTTAATTTTTGTTGATATTTTTTTAAGCGCTTCAGTACCGTCCGGGTATGTAAAACTTACATTTTTAAGCTCAATATCTTTATTTGTTACATTTAAATCTTTTAAATTTAAATTTTTATTTACTAAGTCTTGATTATCTAAAAGTTCGTAAATTCTTTTTGCGGCGACTAATCCTTCATTGATTCCAATGTTAACCCCCGAGAGCGCTCTAACAGGTTGATAGGCTAGCATCAAAGCTGTTAAAAATGAAAAAAAACTTCCAACTTCAATTTCATTTTTTATACTCAAAAATCCTCCTGCCAAAACAACGATAGCTATAGCGATACCCGTAATTGTTTCCATTACAGGAGCTGCTCCGAGCCTAGTTCTTTCAACTTTGGTCATTTTTTCAATTCTATCATCAATAATATTTTTGAAATTTTTTAGTTCTATTTCTTCTTTTTGAAAAATTTTAATTACTGAAGTTGCTTTTAAGATCTCAGATAAGAATTTTGTGAATAACTCACTTGCTTGCAAACTTTGATTAACAAATTTTCCCATCTTTTTTCCAAATTTTTTTGAAAAAAATGCAGCTACTGGGATCATAATAACTGCAAGCAAGCTAAGTTTCCAATTTTGGTAAAACATTAACCCCATGAGAGCTATTAAAGTAAAAAATTCTTTTACTGAAGTTATTGCAATACCGTTGATAACATTCAGCAAGGTTTGTGTATCATTTGTAAAGTTTGAAATAAATTTTCCAGAATGCTTGCTAGTAATAAATTCAGTATCTGATGTTAGTATTTTTCTTGCCATCAGTGATTGAATATTTTTAGTTACATTGAATGAGATTTTAATTGTTTTAATTCTAATGATATAAATTGAAATAGATTTTACAATAAAAGCTAAAATAATTAGACCGGGTATAACAAAAAGCAGAGTTTTATTTTTTTCTATAAATATTTTTTTTATGGCAGGATCTAATAACCAGGCTACGGATGCTGTTGCTAAAGCCGAAACAACTATAAATAAAAAAATAATTAATATTTGTGATAAGTATTGTTTTACTTGTGTTTTAAAAATTCTTTTTATTAGGTTAATTTTTTCCATTATTTTCCGGCAATAGTCATCTGTTCAATCAAAATTGTGGGTGCATTAGTTGAATATAATAATTCGAGATCATCTGCTAAAAATAAATTTGAATACATCTCCAGCAAATTACCAGCAATTGTTATTTCATTTACAGGCAATGTAAATTCACCATTTTCAATTATTATACCTGATGCTCCAACACTATAATCTCCAGTAATTGTGTCAGAACCACGTCCAATTAGATCAGTAATATAAATTGCCTTTTTTTGATTTTTGACCATGTCTTGAAAAGGAATATTTCCATTTTCAAAAAATAAATTTGTACTTCCTCCACTTCTATTATTATTTTTTATTTTAAGGATATTAGAATTGTAGGTATCTAAGAAAAGTTCTTTAAGTTCTCCATTTTTTACAAGTTGAATTTTGTCATTTGCACATCCCTCTCCATCAAATGGTTGCGATCCTAGCGCACAAGGTATTAATGGATCATCAAATATATTGATATTATTATTAAAAATTTGTTTATTTAATTTATCTTTTAAAAAACTTGTTCCCCTGGAAAAAGCTGAACCATTAATTGCCGATGCAAAACTTGATAAAATTGTTTTAGAAACTCTTTTATCAAAAATAACAGGTAATTTTGTACTACTTATTTTTTTTGCACCCAATCTTTTTACTGCCCTTGTGGCTGCTGATGATCCAATATTTTTTGCTTTTTTTAAATCATATGAAAATCTCTTTGATGAAAAATCGTAATCAGTTTCCATTGAATTTTCATCTTTAGCGACAATTGCACAAGCTGCAGAAAACATTGAAGTTTTATAACCTTGAGAAAAACCAAGGGAGTTAGATAAAATAAAATTACTTTTTGACTCAGAAAAAGAACAGCCATTAGAATTTATTATCTTTTTATTTAAAAAAGCTTCACTTTCCATTTCTTTTAAAAAAATTATTTTATTTTGAGTTGAAATGCTATTTTCATCAAATAATTTTAAATCTAGTACTGATTTTGCTAATTGATCTTTTTTTGGCATCGAGACATAAGGATCTTCAGGAGTTACCTTTGTCATTTCAACGCATCTTTCAACTAGCAAAGATAATTCTTTTTTATCAATTCTAGACGTAGCAACGTTTGATCTTTTTTTGTTTATATATGTTGTTAGTCCTACTGATAAATTTTCCGATCTTTCAGATTGTTCAACCTCATTGTTTCTAACAGTAATACTTTCTGAAAAATTATTTGAAACAACCACCTCGCAATCAGTAGCGCCAAGTTTTTTTGCAAGTTCCAAACAGTAATCTGAAATATCCTGGAAAAAATGTTTTTCTTTAAGCATTATTTTTTATAAGTAAAAGTAAGATAAATATCGATAGTCCATAATATGTGTTTAATGTAAATAATTGCGAGTAATTTAACTTATTTTTTTGATGACAATTAATAACTTGATACAAGAGAATCGCTCCTGCACCTAGTGAAAATACATAGGTCAATAAATTAGCATTTAAGAGGCTAAGAACTATTAGTATAAGCGCAAAAGACAAAAGATAAACCACAAATAAAAACGGTTTAATATTTTTTTCAAATTTAATTGATGTTGATTTTATTCCAACCATTAAATCATCTTTGATATCCTGCAATCCATAGATTGTATCGTATCCCAGAGTCCAGAGGACTGCAGAAAAATAAAGAATAAAGGGAAGTATGCTAAATTCATTTTTCATGACTAGCCAACCTAAAATAACACCCCAATTAAAAGTTAGTCCTAAAAATAATTGTGGCCAATAAGTAATTCTTTTCATGAATGGATATAGAAGCACTAGAAATGCGGATCCAAGACCAAAAATAATTGATTTTAGATTAAACTGAAAAAGAATGATTAAAGAAAAAGAAATTAATATTAGAATTAACATCCAGGCACTAGATAATGGAATTAAGCCTGTTGCAATTGGGCGATTTTTAGTTCTTGTAATTTTTATATCTATTTTTCTATCAACTATGTCATTGTAAACACAGCCAGCGCTTCTCATTAAAATAG
>Ga0255763_1004298_pt1 | contig 12165 bp, 11 predicted proteins | sample 041ome_2_FD_179963 | JGI IMG/M metagenome (GOLD analysis project Ga0255763, IMG submission 179963) | Coastal salt marsh microbial communities from the Groves Creek Marsh, Skidaway Island, Georgia - 041406US metaG (version 2) | ecosystem: Environmental > Aquatic > Marine > Intertidal zone > Salt...
ATCAACAATAATCACATTACTATGTGGAAGGGTTGTATGTATAAAAAAGTGAAGGCATAAATTTAAAATAGACAACCCAAGATATTCAAAGCGCCTTCACCATGTGAAGGCGCTTTTTTTATCTAAAAAGCATACTACATGAAAAATTTCTTTTCCTCAGTTAAAAAACAAGGACCCTTAAAATCAAGAATGCAATTGAGCATAGACAAAGACATGGTGGACAGTCAAGGGATGCTTACGCTGTGGAATTTGATGGACACCATGAATTCCATTAAAGAAAATCGTATCCAATCTCTATTTATCAATGATCGCTACGAAGAAAGTGTCAAAAATATTGACCTAAAACTTTATAGGAATGCCGCACTTGGAGAAGACCTTTTAGTAGAAAGTAATTTCGCTCCAAACGGTAAACGCCAGGTGGACCTCAAGGTCTATGTGAGCAAACGAATCAAAGGCGAACCCGCAAGAAGAGTATGCAAAGCCGTTTATACGCTAACCATTAAACCTAAATAGTACTGGAATTGGGCTCGATCGTGATGTGAGTGTTTGTGGTTATTTATACTCGAGCCCTTTTCTACCAGGACGTAGTACCCCTGAAAAAAGCCCGGTGCGTTGCACCGGGCTTTTTGATTCCCAAATTATTTTTTCAAAGCCTCTAATCGCTGAGTAATTAGCGTAATCTTGGATTCCGCATCCGCTTGCTTTTTACGTTCCGAAGCAACCACGGCATCGGGTGCATTGGACACAAACCGTTCATTACTCAATTTTTTAAGCACACTGTTTAAGAAACCCTCCGTATACTTCAATTCCTCTTGAAGCTTAGCTATCTCTTCATCTAAATCAACAAAAGCATCAGCAGGAATAGTATAGTTGATGCCCCCCACGACAAAACTAAATGCAGATTTTTTCACTTCTTCTACTTCAACTATAGCCTCTACATTTGCTAGTTTCTTAATTAAAGAATCGTAGGTTGAATCGTGATTGGTATTCTTCACAATCTCTAAAGTCAATAATTCTTTAGGGGCAATACCGTTTTCATTTCGCACAGTTCGAATGCCACCAACAATATCCGCAAAGTGCTCAAACGATTTTAGCACCCGAGCGTCTGTGACTTCTAAAGTTGGCCAAACCGCAAAATTGATAGTTTCTCCGTCCTTTCTATCCGCTAGATTTTGCCATAATTCTTCGGTGATAAATGGCATAAACGGATGCATAATTTCTAAGAGTGTATTGAATATGGCTTTGGTTTCGTCCAAAGCCTCACCTGAAATACGTTCGCCTTTTAATGGTTTTATCATCTCTAGATACCACGAACAGAAATCGTCCCAAACCAATTTATATGTTGTCATTAGAGCCTCTGATAGTCTGTACTTTTCAAAACTACTTTCAAGTTCTATTAGTGCCTCCGCTATTCTGTTTCGCATCCAATTAATGGACAATCTTTCGCTCGGGTTCATTTCACCATCACCGGATTCCCACATTCCCACCAAACGGAAGGCATTCCAAACCTTATTTGCAAAGAAGGAACCTTGAGAACATAAATCCTCATCAAAAAGTAAATCGTTCCCCGCTGGTGCAGTCATTAACATACCAACACGAACTCCGTCCGCACCATACTTATCTATCAGGTCCAACGGATCGGGACTGTTTCCCAATGATTTTGACATTTTTCGACGTTTCTTGTCACGAACCATTCCGGTAAAATAGACATCCTTAAAAGGTCGTTTACCTTTAAATTCATAACCAGCCATAATCATTCTAGCCACCCAAAAGAAAATGATGTCTTGACCTGTAACTAGGGTATTTGTTGGATAGAAATAATCCTCTTCCTCCTTATTACCAGAGAAAACGCTATACGGCCATAACCATGAACTGAACCAAGTATCCATAACATCTTCATCTTGATGAATCTCAGAAGTTCCAAGTGCAGCCACCGCTTCTTCATGCGATTTACATACAGCAACATTTCCTTTAGAATCATACCAAGCGGGTATTCTATGACCCCACCAAAGCTGCCTAGACACACACCAGTCTTTGATGTTTTCCATCCAATAGAGGTATGTTTTTTCTGTATGCGATGGATATAGGGCAACATCTTTTGATTTCACACCGTCAATAGCCTTTTCGGCAAGGCTAGACATTTTTAAAAACCATTGCATACTGAGTCGAGGCTCTATTACAGCATCTGTTCGCTCACTGCGACCAACCTTGTTGCGAAGATCTTTGGTTTCAACTAAAAGCCCCTCCGACTCGAGCGCCTTGGCCACTTTTTTTCGAGCATCAAATCGATCAAGTCCTACAAATTGGCCGCCATGTTCATTCAAGGCAGCATGCTCATCAAAAACATTTATGACTTCAAGATCATGCTTTTCGCCTAACATCTGATCATTGGTGTCATGGGCAGGAGTGACTTTTAAGGCTCCCGTACCAAACTCTATATCCACATATTCATCAAAAATGATGGGAACTTTTCTACCTACAAGCGGCACAATGGCTTGCTTGCCTTTCAAATGCTGATAACGTTGATCCTCTGGATGCACGCATACAGCAGTATCACCGAATATAGTTTCTGGACGTGTCGTTGCCACTTGTAATGCTTCATCTGAGCCATCAATCTGATAGGACATGTAATACAGCCTACTGTTTTCTTCTTTATGAATGACTTCCTCATCAGAAATTGCAGTCAAAGCAACTGGATCCCAATTGACCATTCGAAGTCCGCGATAGATTAACCCTTTTTTATGCAGGTCAATAAACACATCTACAACTTGTTCACTCCTAACATCATCTAAAGTGAATGCCGTTCGATCCCAATCGCACGAGGCACCCAATCGACGAAGCTGCTTTAGAATGATTCCGCCGTATTCATCTGTCCAATCCCAAGCGTGCTTCAAGAAATCTTCTCGGCTCAAATCTGATTTTTTAATACCCTGCTCACGTAGTCGTTTGACCACTTTTGCCTCTGTTGCAATAGAAGCATGATCTGTACCAGGCACCCAACATGCGTTCAAACCAAGCATGCGCGCTCTTCTAATAAGAACGTCTTGAACGGTATTATTCAACATATGCCCCATGTGCAGTACACCCGTAACATTGGGCGGAGGAATTACTATTGTATACGGCTCTTTATCAGATACTTTCGCATGGAAGTATTTATTATTTAACCAGTGTGTATACCACTTAGATTCTATTTCTCCGGGAGTGTATTTACCGATTTCACGCATGAAGCTCATTCTTGTTATAAGTTGCAAAAATAAGCGCCTTCACGCATCCAAAGAACCCTAAGGCTAAGAGTTTGTTAATTTCCTTTGAAAGCCACTTCATTAGAATTACATTTGGTTTTCCAAATTATGATAAAGACATGAAAAAATTCATCCTAACATTGGCCGTTGCTCTATTCGGTTTTGCGGCTCAAGCACAAGAGCAACCTGCAGATGGCGCGAAAATTCAATTCGCAGAAAAAGTAATTAATTACGGTAAAATTGATAAAGGAGCTAATGGAACTAGAGTCTTTAAGTTCAAAAATGAAGGAAATCAACCTTTAGTATTGAATACAGTCCGTGCTTCTTGTGGTTGTACTACCCCTAAATGGACGCGCGAACCAATAGCGCCAGGTCAAGAAGGTGAAATCACTGTAAAATATGACACAAATAGAATGGGTAACTTTCACAAAACTGTTACTGTCAATTCAAATGCAACCAATAAAACAGTCGTGTTGACTATTAAGGGACAGGTTATGAATCCTGCTGCACAGCAAACTACACCGACTAAAAAAGAAGGCGGAAGTATTATAGCCAAATAAGGAATACTACATTCCTACGATATTTTAAGAAAGCCCCGTATTTTTGCGGGGCTTTTTCATTCTTAAAAACAAAGATTGATGCCTTCTATATCTACCAAAGGCCATAACATGCCTTCAAGCCCTATACGCAAGCTTGTTCCATTTGCAGAACAAGCGGAGCGAAACGGGAATAAAGTATTCTATTTAAACATTGGCCAGCCCGATATACAAACGCCTCTAGGTGCGCAAAAAGCTATTAAAGAAGCTGACGTTCCTGTTTTAGCCTACAGCCACAGCGCCGGCTTTGAAACTCTTCGCAAAGGACTTTCAGACTATTATCACGGTAAAAAATTACCAGTTAGCACGGATGAAATTATCGTTACAACTGGTGGATCAGAAGCACTGCTTTTTACCTTTGGCGCTGCCATGGATGAAGGTGATGAAATCATTATTCCTGAGCCGTTTTATGCCAACTATAATGGGTTTGCTACTGCAAGTGGTGTGAAAGTTGTCCCAGTGGAGGCATCCATTCAAAATGGATTTGCATTGCCTCCTGTTGAGCTGTTTGAACAATCCATTACTCCTAAGACCAAAGGAATTTTAATCTGTAATCCAGGAAATCCAACGGGATACTTGTATAGTAAAGAGGAACTTGAACAATTAAAATCCATTGTTTTAAAGCATGATTTGTTTCTAATTGCAGATGAAGTCTATCGTGAATTCACTTATGACAACGAACAGCACCATAGCATCTTAAGTATGGATGGAATGGAAGATCATGCTATTGTTGTTGACAGTTTCTCCAAAAGATACAGCATGTGTGGTGCTAGAATTGGTTGCTTGGTTAGTAAGAACAAGGAGTTTATGGCTACAGCAATGAAATTTGCACAAGCGCGTCTTTCACCTCCTACCTATGCCCAAATTGCCAGTGAAGCAGCATTGAAAACACCTCAGGAATATTTTGACCAAGTGAACGCCGAATACGTGGAACGAAGAAACGTGCTGGTTGAAGGCTTGAATAGTATTGATGGGGTTTTCTGTCCCATGCCCAAAGGCGCATTTTATGCTGTTGCATCCTTTCCTGTTGAAAGTGCAGAACATTTTGCGCAATGGTTACTTAGTGATTTCAACTACAAGGGAATGACTTTAATGATGGCACCTGCGGCTGGATTCTATGCCAAGCCTGAACTAGGTGTACAGCAAGCAAGATTGGCTTATGTTCTTAACACAGACGCGTTAAAGGAATGTATTGCTATATTGAGAGCAGCGTTAGAAGTTTATCCGCACACTACTAGATAATAAGGAAAGGTGATTGTACAAATTAATCAAAGCTTAGCAAAGCTAAATACCTTTGGAATAGATCAAAAGGCAAGCCGATTAATTTGGGCACATAGTGCGGAAGAAATCGCAAACTACTTAAAGCATCACGGCGCGCCTGCCCTTGTTCTAGGTGGTGGCTCAAATATGCTACTTACCAACGATGTAGAAGGAGATGTCTTAAAGGTAGACATACATGGACGGGAAGTTGTCTTTGAAGACAATGACCATGTTCACATCCGTTTTGGTGCAGGTGAAAATTGGCACGAGGTTGTTCTATGGACCCTAATGCAAGGCCTAGGAGGCTTGGAAAATTTAAGTCTTATACCAGGAAATTGCGGAACTGCACCGGTTCAAAATATTGGTGCTTACGGAGTGGAATTACAGGATGTATTTGTAAGCTGTGAGGGTGTAATGATTGACGATAGCTCTCCGTTCAAACTGTCCAAAGAAGAGGCGCGGTTTGGTTATCGAAACAGCATTTTCAAAAATGAATGGAAAGGAAAGGCCGTTATTACACAGGTTGTTTTGAAATTGACTAAAAGAAATCACCGAATTAATGCAGAGTATGGTGCAATAAAGGGTGAACTAGAAAAAATGGGTGTTTCCAAACCTACACCAAAGCAAATTAGCGATGTTGTTGTTGCAATACGCAAAAGCAAACTTCCCGACCCTTCGCAAATCGGTAATAGCGGTTCTTTTTTTAAAAACCCCGTTGTATCCGCAGAAAAAGCAGAAGAACTTCTAGATAAATATCCCAACATGCCTTCTTATCCTGCAGAAGGCGGCAAAAAGCTGGCGGCAGGTTGGATCATTGAAAAGTGTGGATGGAAAGGGCATAGAGAAAAAGATGCAGGTGTGCACCAAAATCAAGCGTTAGTTTTGGTCAATTATGGCAACGCCACTGGACGTGAAATCCACTTGCTTGCTCAAAACATAATGGAAGATGTGTATGCACGTTTTGGAATTCAACTAGAACCTGAAGTAAATCTTATTTAATGCCAAGAGTTGCTTTTCATACGCTAGGATGTAAGCTCAATTTTGCAGAGACTTCCACAATCGCGCAAGATTTTAGATCAAACGGCTTTGAAGAAGTTTCATTCAAAGATGCTGCGGACGTTTATGTCATTAATACCTGCTCAGTAACTGAAAACGCGGATCGCGAGTGCAGGAATATTGTAGGAAGGGCTTTGCGAGCAAATCCAGAAGGCTTTGTAGTTATTGTGGGATGCTATGCTCAATTGAAGCCCAAACAAATCATGGAAATGCCCGGCGTAGACTTAGTCTTAGGAGCAACTGAAAAATTCAATGTCACCCAATTTCTTGGCGCATTAAAAAAGACAGAGGGTAATGCTCTTGTACACAGTTGTGAAATAGCTGAAGCAGACAGTTTTGTTAGTTCATATAGCGCTGGAGATAGAACAAGGGCTTTCCTAAAAGTTCAAGATGGATGTGATTACAAATGCACCTATTGTACCATACCGCTAGCAAGAGGTATTTCAAGAAGCGATACTTTAGAAAATATCATTCAAAAGGCACAAGAAATAGCAGATAAAGGTATTCGCGAAATTGTACTAACGGGAGTAAATGTTGGAGATTATGGTAAAGGTGAATTTGGTAATAAGCACCATGAAAATACCTTTTTGGATTTAGTCCAAGCCTTAGATCGTCATGTAGATGTGGACCGTATTCGTATTTCGAGTATTGAACCAAACTTGTTGCGAAATGAAATCATAGAATTTACCCAAAGTAGCAGCAAATTTGTACCGCACTTCCATATCCCCTTGCAAAGTGGAAGCGACGCAATTCTAAAAAAAATGAAGCGTAGATATATGAGCAGTCTATATGCGCAACGCGTGGAAACTATTAAATCTATAAATCCAGATGCATGTATTGGTGTGGATGTCATAGTGGGATTTCCTGGAGAAACCGAGGAACTATTCCTAGAGACCTACAACTTTATTAATGATCTAGAAGTAAGTTATTTACATGTTTTCACCTATAGTGAACGTTCAAATACATTAGCTGCAGAAATGGAAGGCGTTGTGCCTATTCAAGAGCGAAAGCGTCGCAATAAAATGATGCGAATTCTCAGCGAGAAAAAGAAGCGTGCGTTTTATGAAAATCAGATTGGTAAAAAACGACCTATTCTATTTGAAGATGAAAATAGAGAAGGATTTATGTACGGATATACAGACAATTATTTGAGGGTGAAGACCTACTGGAACCCCGAATTAGCACATAAAACTAAAACTTTTTGTCTTTCAGGTATTTGCGATGATGGTTTTGTTATATTAGAAGAACAAAGCCGCACCGCCAATGCCACTAATTTTTCTAGAATATAATCCGCTCTGTAGCGAGCGAGAGTTTTCCAACTTCTGGCAATTTGTCAGCGAAGGTCAATTGAATGATGGAATCGTCAACGAAGCACGCCTTTTCAAAATTAGAGAAGGCCTCTTTGTAGGGATGGTTGGATTTGAGCCTCAAAACCGAAATCAAGTCATGGAGGTTTACGGCGCTACCAATGAAGATGGAAGCAATCTCAAGTCGCTCTGCAAGAGCATCAGACTAAAACATACGGCGAAAGAGTTAGCATGATTGAACTCAGTGTACTCGCGCCTCAAGTTGCGGACGTTGCGACACAGGCAGGTGCGTACCTACGAAAAGCTCAAAAGAATTTTGATCGAAACGCAGTAGAATTAAAAAGCTTAAATGCTCTAGTAAGTCACGCCGATAGATCTGCTGAAAAATTAATAGTTACTAAATTAACTCAACTCCTTCCCGAAGCGGGGTTTCTTACAGAGGAGGGCACGGTCCATCAGGATACACAGAAAGAATATTTATGGGTCATTGATCCCTTAGACGGGACAACTAATTTTGTTCATGGTCTCCCTATTTATAGTGTAAGTATAGCCTTATTAAAAAATAGAACCCCTGTTTTAGGCATAGTCTATGAGGTAGGTATGAATGAATGTTTTTCCGCCTATAAAGATGGCGGGGCCTTTTTGAACGGGCTACCTATTTCCGTGACAAGCACTAAAAATCTTGAGGAATCTTTACTGGCTACCGGGTTTCCATATTATGAATTTTCAAAACTAGAGGGTTTCCAGAACACCCTTGCCCATTTTTACCAGCATACCAGAGGTGTAAGACGCATTGGAACTGCAGCAGTTGATTTAGCATACACCGCATGCGGCCGATTTGATGGATATTTTGAATACGGATTAAGTCCTTGGGATGTAGCCGCTGGTATAGTCTTAGTCCGCGAAGCAGGAGGTCTAGTGTCTAATTTTGAAAATGAAAAGATCCCTATTGCCTCAGATAGCATTATTGCTGCGAACAAATCTATTCACCCGCTTGTATATACTACTATAAAGCAACATATACAGTAATGTCAGAATGTAGAGTTTGGGTACTACCAGGAATGGGAGCAGATTCAAGGATTTTTAAGTCATTTAAATTTCCTTGGAACGCTACCTATTTAGAATGGATTGAACCCAAAACAGAGGAATCACTCTCTGAATACGCAGATCGATTATTGGGAGCCTATCCCATCAAGGAAAATGACTTGATTTTTGGATATAGCTTTGGCGGAATCGTTGCTCAGGATTGGGCTTCAAGAAATAAGGTCCAGCGTGTTGTCTTACTAAACTCCCTGCATTATGAAGCAGATTTAAGACCTGTTTTTAAAAATATAGCGGCCACTGGAATTCTGCGGTGGGCTCCTCATGGAATGATTCTTTCTTTGATCAAGTTCATGACACGACTCAATACTGAACCATCTAGACAATTAGACTTACTCCTTGAGACTATGGAGCAATTTGATTGTCAATACTACCGTTGGGTGCTGCGCGCCATATTGCATTGGGAAAGACCTGCACCACTTGCTCCTGTTGACACCATTCTTGGGGAATTAGATCCAGTTTTTTCCATTCAAAAGCCGTCTAAAGATCGTTTTTGGATTCTTCAAGGTGCTACCCACTTGAGTTTTACAACGCATAGCTCACAAATTTCAAATTTGCTAAAAGAAAAGGTGGACCCAACGCTTGTTTAGCCCTTATCCTTTTATTTTTGGGTTATGAAATTTATTCCTACACCCATACCAGATTTATTTCTTGTTCAGCCAAATGTTTTTGGTGATGAACGCGGCTATTTTTTTGAATCATTCAATAAAAGTCATTTTACCAACGCCGGTATTGAGGCAGAATTTATTCAGGATAACGAAAGCTTATCTAGTAGAGGTGTGGTAAGAGGACTGCATTTTCAATCACCCCCTACGGCCCAAGGGAAACTCGTAAGGGTACAAAAGGGTCGTGTTCTTGACATTGCCCTTGACATTCGTAAAGGATCACCTACTTACGGAGAACATTTTAGTATTGAGCTCAATAGTGTCAATAAAACAATGTTGTGGATACCCCCCGGTTTTGCACATGGATTTGCAACTTTAGAGGATGATACAGTTTTTTTATACAAATGCACAAACACCTACAGCCCTGAGCATGAAGGGAATATATTATGGAATGACCCAGCATTGGCCATAGATTGGGGGGTACATCATCCAAAACTGAGCAAAAAAGATGAAGAAGGACCTCTATTAAAAGATTTCAATTCGCCTTTTACTTATGAAAAATAGTATTCTCAGCACACTCATCGGCGTAGCATGTACTCTGGTTATTCTCAGCATTACTTCAGCATCAAAAGATCAACCGCATCCCGCAGAAACACCTCCGAGCACAGTTAAGCCATTTAAACTTCCTCGTTCCATTAGCATTGCTGGAGAAGAAATGCCTTTGAGTAGTTTAGATGTTCAGGAAAGACTGGACAGAGAGATTTTGGTGAATTCCTATTGGCAAAGCAATAATTTATTGATGCTTAAACGAAGTAATAAATGGTTTCCAGTGATTGAACCAATTTTACATGAAGAGAATATCCCAGACGACTTCAAATATTTAGCACTTATAGAAAGTGGATTGCAAAACATTGTTAGCCCTGCCGGCGCTGCTGGCCCATGGCAAATAATGAAATCTACAGGTCGCGAAAAAGGATTGCAAATTGATAATGAAGTTGATGAACGCTATGACATGGAGAAAGCAACAAGGGTGGCTTGTTCGTATCTGAGCGAAGCCTATGAGCGTTTTGATAATTGGACTTTGGCTGCTGCTTCTTATAACATGGGAATGGCTGGTACAGCAAAACGACTAAACGAGCAGCAGGTGAACAACTACTATGACCTTAGGCTAAATAATGAAACAGCACGTTACATTTTTAGAATAGCGGCCGTAAAGCATATTCATGAAAATTTGAATGATTACGGCTATATCTACCACAACAGCGAAGGCTACAAATTACCGGTATTTGATACCGTTTTAGTAGACGGCCCTGTCGAAAATTGGGTTGATTGGGCTCTAAAACAGCATATAACGTACAAGGAGCTTAGATTATATAACCCCTGGATTCGAGCAAACAAGTTGACCAATAGTTCCAATAACACGTACGCCATACTTGTTGCCAAATAAACATGAGCGAACACATTGAAGTATACGGCGCTAAGGCGCATAATCTGCGTAATGTAGATGTTAAAATACCAAGGAATTCGCTTGTTGTCATAACGGGTCTTAGCGGTTCTGGTAAAAGCTCTTTGGCGTTCAATACCATTTATGCTGAGGGACAACGCAGATATATGGAAACCTTCTCCTCTTATGCTCGGCAGTTCTTAGGTACTATGGAGCGACCTGAAGTGGATAAAATAGAAGGGTTGAGTCCCGTGATTTCCATTGAGCAAAAGACAACTTCAAGGAATCCAAGATCAACGGTAGGTACCGTAACAGAATTGAGCGACTTCCTTAGACTGCTTTTCGCTCGGGCGTCTACTGCTTTTAGCTACAATTCCGGTGAGCCTATGGTAAGCTACACTGATGCTCAAATTGTAGAACTCATTGGTGAACGCTTTGTAAACAAAAGAGTTGCCGTATTGGCTCCTGTTGTGCGAGCGCGCAAAGGGCATTACAGAGAACTTTTTGAACAAATCGTACGTATGGGATTTGTACGGGCGCGGGTCGATGGTAAAATTGTAGAAGTCAGTAGCGGCTTCCGATTAGACCGATACAAAACTCATGATATTGAAATTGTAGTTGATCGTATTCGCGTGGCTGCAACGGCAGAGAAAAGAATCGTTCAAAGCGTTGAAACGGCTATGTCTCATGGAAAAGGAACCATTGCAATCATAGACTTAGATTCAGAAGAAATTGCATACTTCTCCAGACAACTCATGTGTCCCACGACTGGTATTGCCTATCAAGAACCTGAGCCAAATACTTTTTCATTTAACAGTCCAAAAGGAGCATGCATAAAATGTGACGGACTAGGGACTGTAAAAGAGGTGAATCTAGAGAAGGTTATTCCGGATCCAAAGAGAACAATTCGAAAAGGCGGGTTTGCTCCTGTAGGAGAATACAAGAAGAACTGGATATTCAATCAATTAGAAATTATCGCGGTAAAACACGGTTTTGACCTAGACACCGCAATAGAAGATATCCCAAAAAGTGCTTTGGACATTATTCTTAACGGAACCAATGAGGTCATGACCATTGACCATAAAGCTATTGGGGTTACCAAAGAATACAAAGTCAATTTTGAAGGTGTGGTCAACTTTATTGATTCACAATATAGAGACACCAAGAGCCGGGCTATTCAGCGTTGGGCAGATGATTTCATGGATAATGTAGTTTGTTCCAGTTGTCAAGGCGCGCGCTTGAAACGTGAAAGCTTACATTTTAAGATAGCGGGTAGCAGTATTAGTGAGGTGAGCAGCATGAGCCTAGTTGACTTTACAGCATGGGTGTACAAATTGGAGCACCAGCTTAATCCAAAGGAATGGAAAATTGCAGAAGAAATAGTTAAAGAACTCAAAGCAAGGACCAAATTCCTATTAGATGTGGGCTTAGGCTATTTAAACCTTAACAGAAGTGCGCGAAGCCTCAGTGGTGGCGAGGCTCAACGAATTCGCTTGGCTACTCAAATTGGATCTCAACTTGTCAACGTATTATACATTTTAGATGAACCTTCAA
>Ga0255763_1004302_pt1 | contig 12150 bp, 8 predicted proteins | sample 041ome_2_FD_179963 | JGI IMG/M metagenome (GOLD analysis project Ga0255763, IMG submission 179963) | Coastal salt marsh microbial communities from the Groves Creek Marsh, Skidaway Island, Georgia - 041406US metaG (version 2) | ecosystem: Environmental > Aquatic > Marine > Intertidal zone > Salt...
ACGATAACTGAAAAAATGGAATTATGATGAAAACGTTAACTGTAAATTTAGGCGATAGATCATACCCAATTTACATTGGCGTTGAACTTTTACAAAATCACACTCTAATCCAAAAACATATTCAAACTAAAGCGGTTTGTATTGTCTCGAATACAACCGTATCAAAGCTCTATTTAAGTGAATTAAAAAAAAGTCTGAATGACTATCGTGTGATTGAAGTCATTCTTGAGGATGGTGAACAATTTAAGAATGTGGATTCACTCAATCAGATCTATACCGCTTTGCTCAACAATCAATTTAATCGCGATTCAACGATTGTTGCCCTGGGAGGAGGGGTTGTTGGAGATATTGCCGGTTTTGCTGCAGCTTCTTTCATGCGGGGTATTCCTTTTATACAGATACCAACCACCTTACTTTCTCAGGTGGATTCTTCAGTAGGCGGAAAAACAGGCATCAATCACCCGCGTGGAAAAAATATGATCGGTGCATTTTATCAGCCTCAAGCGGTCATTATTGATATGCTTGTTTTAAAAACATTAGATGCAAGAGAAATATCGGCAGGTTTGGCTGAGGTGATCAAATATGGCCTGATATGGGATAAGGCTTTTTTTGATTATCTTGAGAGTCACATGACCGATTTAAAAAATTTAATTATTCCGCAATTAGAACAGGCTATATATCGATCCTGTGAGATCAAGGCGGAGGTAGTATCTCAAGATGAAAAAGAGTCTGGATTAAGGGCGATTCTTAATTTAGGTCATACTTTTGGCCACGCGATTGAAAACTGTTTGGGTTATGGCGAGTGGTTACATGGTGAGGCGGTCGGCTGCGGAATGGTGATGGCAGCTCAAATGTCCTTAGCACATGGCTGGATTAATGATATTGATTTTGATCGCATTAGAAAATTAATTCAAGCAGCGGGTTTACCCATCGAAAAACCTAATATTTCCAAGCAAGAATTTTTAGGTGCCATGAGTCTGGATAAGAAAAATAAGAACCAAGAAATTTATTTAGTCCTGCAGCAAGGCATTGGGAAAGCCATCGTGACTAAAGACTATTCATTCAGTGAATTAGAAAAAGTTTTAAATTAAATCCATGAAGCCCTATGCAGTCTCTGAACAAAACTCTCTTGGACGCATCCACGATGAACCCAAATCTCCCTTAAGAAACGATTTTCAGCGAGATCGAGACCGCATCATCCATTCCTCAGCGTTTAGAAGACTGATGTATAAGACCCAAGTGTTTGTGAATCATGAGGGCGATATGTTTCGAACACGTTTAACCCACTCGCTTGAGGTGGCCCAGATCTCTCGGGGCATTGCTCGTAGTTTACGACTAAATGAGGATTTGGCCGAGACCATTGCCCTGGCCCACGACTTAGGTCATACGCCTTTTGGGCATGCTGGTCAGGACGCCTTAAATCAGTGCATGCAAGATTTCGGGGGGTTTGAGCATAACTTGCAATCTTTAAGGGTTGTGGATGTATTAGAAAAACGGTACTTTAGTTTCAATGGTTTAAATTTAACCTTTGAAAGTCGTGAAGGGATTTTAAAACATTGCTCGATTAAAAATGCAAAACAATTGGGAGCTATTGGGGAAAGATTCATCCATAAAACTCAACCCAGTTTGGAAGCTCAAGTTGTCGATATTGCTGATGGGATTGCCTACAATATTCATGATTTAGAAGATGGCTACCGATCTAGTATTTTAAATATTGATATGATGTGCGAGGTAGGCCTGTTTAAACAATTTTTTTCTGAGGTGAAACTACTTGCGAAAAGCGCCCCTGAAAAAATAATTGTTTACGAAACCTTAAGGCGCATGATGCACTTCTTGATTGATAATGTCAGCACAGAATCTGAAAAGAACATATTCTCTTCAAATATATCTCAAATCAATGAGGTTAGACAATCGAGCAAGCCACTCATCGGATTTGGAAAGGATGGAGAGCTTAAGCTGATTCAATGCAGACAGTCCTTAAAGGCCATGTTGTACCAACATAAAAGAATTCAACAGATGAGTACTCAGGCACACGAGACTATTCAATTACTATTTGATCACTATATGAGCCACCTTGAATTGGTTCCGACGGACTATGAAGTTGATGATAATCCAGAGCGGGCTGTCGCCGATTTTATCTCTGGGATGACCGACCGCTTTGCGATTCAACTCCATCAATCTTTATAAATGAAAGGCCTTTTAGCTAATATTGTTGCATAAAAACAACAAAAATATGGATATGTTGCATAAAAGTCAATATTTCCTAGCAATCATGTGAATAATTAAGCATAATAATCTTAACTTCTTAACGAATTATCGTTGAGAAAGTTCGCGAACTTTCTCTCAACCTAGTTTGAGAGGTATTTTTTAACATAGGAGATTTTTATGAACAATAAAATCAAATTAGCAGTTGCAGGTGCAGTTTTATCTGCAGCTTCAGTTGCAAATGCAGGCATTGTTATTCCTGCTGGTGACTGGACATTAGACGTTAACGGTAACGTTAACGCTTTTGCTACTTGGACTAGTGCTGATAAAGCAAAAGGTACAAGAATTGACACCGCTGCAGCGGGTGGTTTAGCTAGCGGCGAAGACTTAACTGGTGAAGGTTCTACACAAGAAATTAACACTGGTCTTCTTCCATCATGGTTAGGTTTTACTGGTACAACACGTCAAAACGACGTTGATGTATCTTTCACAATTTCATTCCAGCCTAATGCATCTGATAATGCTGGTTCTGGTGATGCGAAAACACCTTTAAATCGTCAAGCGTTTGTTACTTTTGGCGACAAATCATGGGGTTCTGTGAAAGTTGGTAAAGATTTAGGTATTTTTGCCGGTCAAGCAATTTTAAACGACATGACACTTCTAGGTGTTGGTGGTGGCGCTTCTAAAGTTTCTGGTGCTTCAACAACATTAGGTGGTATCGGAACTGGTTACATCTATCCAGCATGGAAAGGTCAAATCGCTTACACGACACCTAACATGAACGGCTTTACAGCTACTATTGCTATTACTAACCCTAACCAAGGTGCATTTGGTGATGGTATTTCAACATCAACAACAACAGATAGCACTGGCGAAACTACAAGCTCAAATGCTAAAACTGAATTATATCAAGACCGTTTCGGTATTGAAGGTCAGGTAATGTATGAGTGGACTGGTGATGTTGCTGGTAAAGTTTGGGCATCCGGTGCAACATATGACGTGTCAGTTGATGGCCGTGTAGCTGCTAGCCAAACTGCATCAACAACTTCAGCTTTTGATGATAACTACACAGCATCTGTGTATGATATTGGCGCATCTATCACTACAGGTAACTTAGGTTTAACAGGTTACTATTACAATGGTGAAGGTGTCGGTACTACAATCATGGGCGCTTATGGCTACAATGCAACAGGAACAACATCTGGTGCTGGTAAGAAACGTGACTCAGATGGTGGTTATTTACAAGCAACTTATGTTATCCCAACTGGAACTAAACTTGGTTTAGCCTACGGTGTTTCAAATCTTGACGAAGCTAGTGGTGAAACTGCTACAGCTTTAGTTGAAAAAAATGAACGCTGGACTGTTGGTGCATATCACCCACTAACTAAGCACTTAAACTTAGTTGCTGAGTATAACAAGATTGAATCAGAAGGTCATGCCGCTGGTCAATCAATGGAATCTGATCACTTCTCTTTAGGCGCGATCTTATTCTTCTAGAACTTAAAGTTATTTAAGTTTCAGATAAAAACCCCACTTATGTGGGGTTTTTTTATGATTCTAAATTTTAGTATTAAAATCAGAATATGAATTTAAAAAAAATAATTGTTCGCGCCAGCGAAAAAATAAGAGAGAATCATTTGCATGAAGCAAAAGAATTATTGACTAAGGCCCTTAAAAATAATAGCAATAATAGTCAATTATTAAATCAATTGGCTTTCGTATGCTTTAAATTAAACGATCTCGAAAATGCAAAAAAATTTCTTAATAATTTATTAATGTTATCGTTTGATGAGCATGCTGCAAAAAATCTTTTATTAATTTTAATCAACTCAAGTGACTGGATCAATTCAAAGAGCTTAATTCAAAAGGCTTTATTATATTCTTATGATAAAAATGAATGGAATAAAAATTTAGCCTATGTTGAGGGTAAGTTAGAAAATTTCGATACAGCTAATAAACTCTATAATGAATTGATATCAACAAATAATATGGATATTAATTTATACATCAATTATGGTTACTTATTAAATCTACAGGAAAAATTTGATCAAGCAATAAAAATTTATAACGATGGAATCCATATTGATAAAACAAATTACCATCTTTTATATAATCTAGGTACAACTTATAAAAATAAAAATAATTTCAAAGAATCAGTTGAGTGGTTTAAAAAAGCATTAGCGATAAAAGATACTGATTATAAATTATGGCTAACAATGGCTGGATCATTCATAGAGATGAACGAAATGGATAAAGCCCATGATGCAATAGAAAATGCAAGTAGGCTCAATGCAAATAATCCTGAAATATATCATCAGCTGGCAATATTTAATCAAAGAAAAGGTTTAAATGATGTTTCTATCGAGTATCTAATAAAAGCACTAACGCTAGACCCAAACCATACAGAAGCCAATTATCAACTTGGATTAATTTATCTGAAACAAAATAAGTATGATGAGGCTAAAAATCATTATAAATATCGTGTATTTAAACAAAACAGACAGATAAATGATTTTTCTGTTAATGAGCTTCAAAAAAAAGATGATTTATTGGCTATTTGGGAACAGGGAATAGGCGATACTTTAATTTTAATGAGGCTGGCAAGAACTATAAAAAAAATGGTAAATACTCTCACAGTTGTTGTGCAGGATAAATTATATGATTATATGAGGGTAAATTATCCTGAAATTATATTTTATAAAAATTCTGATCTTGATATCATAAAAAAAAATGAAGATATCATTAAAAAATATAAAAAAATAAATTTAGCCTCCTTTCTTAGATTTGTTAATGAGCCTGCAATAAGTTCAAGTAATGAGATGGTTCATAAAATGAATCAATACCAAATTGAAGTGTATCGTAATCAGAAATTTAAATTAGAAAAAGAGGAAAAAATAATAGGTCTATCTTGGAAAAGCAGTAACGAAAAATTGAGGAATACAAAAAGTTTTGAGTTAATGGGACTAAAAGAAGTTTTATCAAATAAAAAAAATTATTTTGTTAATATTCAATACGGTGAAATAAAAAAAGAAATAGATGAAATAAAGAGTTATTGTCAGAAAGATATTTATGTTGACAATAATTTAGATTATTTTAATGACATAATTGGGCTATCTAATTTAGTAGCAAGCTGTGATGTTGTTATCACCTGTAGTAATATAACCGCTCATATTGCAGGGGCAATTAATAAAAAGACATATTTATTACTTCCGAAAGAGATTGGTGAATTGTGGTACTGGTACAATGACGAAAATTATTCCTCTTGGTATCCATCAATTGAAATAATAAGACAAAAAAAAATTGGTGATTGGGACAGTGTCTTTAAAATGATAAAAGAAAAATTAGACTAATAAAATATTTTATTTAAATGACATACTATAGTGAACTGCCCTCTTAAGACAATATTTGCAAGATTAAAAAATTAAGCAAATATAAAAGTGAACGTTTTTTAATTATTTAAAAATAATTCGATATCTTTTTTGTAATTAGTCCAATCTGGATATTTAATTTTCTTGATTTTGTTATTTATTTGTAAAAAACTTGCAGTTTTAACTGGACGATCAATATTTTCTAAATCTAAAAAAGCTTTATTAAATTTAAGATTTAATTTATCAAATAGTATTCCAAAATTAAACTTTGGATCATTAATTAAATCTTCATACTGTAAGTCTATTAAATTAATATTTTCTGATTTCCAAAAGCTTATCATATCTTCATATATTGAATAAAAATTACTAATATTTTTTTGATTATATGAAAATTCAAGAATACCATCTGCAAAAAAAGTTCTATACAAAGACATGCAGACATCCAATTTATTCCTTATGGAGTGAATAAAAATAGCATTAGGAAAAATTATTTTAATAAAACCTAACCAGAGAAAATTTAATGGAAGCTTGTCAATAAAGAACTTTTTTTTGGGAAATAAAGTTATATAATCAATATAATGATTTTTAATAAAATTTAATATCTCATAATTTATAACAATTTCCTTTTTTTCAAAAATAGTTTTAAAATTTTCATGGAGTAATGGTATCTCGCCAGCAGCATAGATATCTTCACTTTCCGATAAAACTTGCTCAATTAGTGAAGATCCAGATCTTGGCATTCCAATAATAAAAACCGGAGTTATTTCAAGATTTTCAAAATTAAACTTAACTAAATTATTATATTGGTCCTTAATTTTTATATGTTCATAAGGTTTAAAATTTATTAAAGAATTTTTTAGTTGGTTTGCTTTATGTAGGTGAATAAAAAAATGACCATAGTCATTATGGTTATAATAAACCTCAGATAATGTTAAATGTTTATATCCAAGATTGAAAGTGTCAAGATCATCATCATTTATTGCATTAATCTGATTGAACTCATCAGAGTTTAATTTAACATTAATTAATTTATTTAATTGATAAACTGCAGGAATATAATTTTTATTTAACTCTATACATTTTTTAAATGATGTTATTGCATTACAAAAGTCTTTTTTCCAAATGAAACTAAAACCAATATGATAAAAGTTTTCATAATTATAAGGATTTATATTAATGGCGCACTCTAAATTGTAATGAGATTCTTTAAACTCATTTATTTCTCTATAACAGAATGCAAGCAATTGATAACACCTTTCAATACGTAAATTATTTTGCAAAATACTTTTTAATAATTCAATTGCACTTTTGTAATTAAAAATCTCAATATATGTTTCAATAAGATTTAATTTTGTATTTAGATTCACTGAATCAATTTGTAAACTTTTATTTAGAAAATTTATAGCATCATTAAATTTTTTTTTACCCTTATATGCTAAACCCATATTGCAAAGTATAGATGGGTCATTGGGATATTTTTGAATTAATTCATTGAGATCAATTAAGGCTGCATCATATTTTTGAGCAAGTAAATAAACCACTATCTTATAATTATGATATTCAAGACTGTATTGTTTTTTTTGAAGTTTATTAATTAATTGCAAAGCTAAATCATATTTTTTATTTTCAATATATTTTTGTAATTTTTCACTCATGAAGCTAGTATACTTTTTTTAAGAATAACCTCATCATATCAAAGACTATATATCTAGTTCATCAATTTTTCTTGAAATTGTATTTCTACCTATTCCAAGAGTTGAAGCGGCTTGAATTTTTTTATTTTTATTTTCGTTTAATGCGGTTTGAATTAAGATCTTTTCTAATAAATTAATATATTTTTCAAATATATTTGGAGTTTTTTTTGATATATCCTCCTTAATTAGACTCGATACAATTTCATCCCATTTGCCAGAGTGATTAGAATAAACATTCTCTTTTAAAATTTCAGTTGGCAAATCTGATATTCCAACTTCTTTTCCTGGCGACATGACTGAGAGCCAATGACAGATATTTCTGAGCTGTCTAATATTACCTGTCCAATTTAACTTTTTGAAATAATTTTGCGTTTCTTCATTGAGATATTTAGATGTTGTATTTAATTCTTTTGCACTTTGTGATAAAAAATATTTACTTAATAATAAAATATCGTCACCTCTTTCTCTCAGTGGAGGTAATTTTATTGAGATTACATTTAACCGGTGTAAGAGATCTTCTCTAAAATTTTGTTCATTAATTTTTTGGAGTAAATTTTGATGAGTTGCAGCTATGATTCTCACATTTGATTTGATTGATGAGTTGGATCCTAATTTCTGAAAAATACCATCATTTAATACTCTAAGCAGTTTAGCTTGAAGTTCTAATGGCATATCTGCAATTTCATCTAAAAATAATGTACCTTCATTTGCTTCTTCAAAATATCCTTTTTTTGAATTAAATGCCCCAGTAAAGGCGCCTTTTTCATAACCAAACAATTCAGATTCTAAAAGATCCTTTGGAATCGCGGCTGAATTAAGGGCAATAAATGGTTTATTTTTTCTAATACTGTTGTCATGTATCGCTTTCGCGACGAGCTCTTTTCCAGTCCCACTTTCACCTGTAATGAGAATGCTTGCTTCCGATTTACTTAATTTGCCTATCTGTTTAAACAAATTTTGCATTACTGGAGAGTTTCCAATAATTTGATTATTATTTTTAAAATCTTCCTCATTGGAGTCAGATGTTTTGAATGCTGAGGTAATAATTTTAAGTGCCTCATCAATATCAAAGGGTTTTGGAAGGTATTCATATGCACCGAATGCATAGGAATCTACCGCTGAATCTAAATCGGTAAATGCAGTCATGATAATGATAGGAATATTTGTAAATTTAGTTTTTACTTTTTCAAGAAACTGAAGGCCACTTTCTCCAGGCATCTTTATATCACTGATGATTAAATCAGGCACGTCATGATTAAAGTGGTTGATAGCTTCATTAGTATTAGAGAAAGTTGTAACAACATAACCATTTTTTTCTAAAGCTTTTTGTAATACCCATCGAATAGATTTATCGTCATCAAGAATCCATATTTTTTTGGAAGTTTTATTCATTTTTTTTATCTTTATTTATAGGGAGTAAAATTTTAAAGATCGTTTCCCCAGGCTTACTAAAAACATCAATCATACCGTTATGTAAAGTAATGAAATTTTGACTTAATGGCAGCCCTAAACCTGTTCCATTATCTTTATTGGATACAAGTGGAAAGAAAATTTCTTCCATTTTTTCAACAGGAATACCATTCCCATTATCCATAATTGAGATGTTAATTACAGTATTGTGAAGTTTTTTATGAAATATTACTTTTCTTTCAGAGCGAGTTAAGATTTTAATCTCAGGTGATTTAATATCAGGACTAGACAAAAGCTCTTCACATGCATTTTTAACAATATTAAAAATAGCTTGGTAGATTTTGTCATGATCACAGTAAATATTGGGTAAGGAGATATCATAATCTCGGATAAATTTTATACCAGAGTATTGTTTGATTAACGTTCCTCTCACCTTTTCTATAATTTCATGAATATTATGATCTTTGAAATTTGGCAATTTATGAGGACTTAACAAACTGTCCATAAGTTTTTGTAATCGATCGCTTTCTGAAATAATGACATCAATATATTCGGATAACTCTTTATCAATTTCGTCTGAAAGTAGCTGAGCGGATCCTTTTATACCCCCTAAAGGATTTCTGATCTCATGGGCAAGATTTCTTAACAATTCAGTGTTTGCTCTTTGTTGCAACATCATTCTTTCTTCTTTGGCAACCTGAAGCACTTGATCCATTTCAATAAATTCTAAAATAAATTGATATTCATCATCATCAAAAGGAGTAACCGTAAAAGTGACAGTTTTAATATTATTTTTTACATGAATTTGACATTCATGCTCTTTATAAGTGGCTGACCTTTCAAGTGATTTATTAATTCTATAATTTAAGTAATCGATATCCTCAAAAATAACTGAAATACTTTGATCTTTAACCTTATTGAGTGATATTTGAAATAGAATCTCTGCGCTTGGATTAATGTACTTAATTTTTAAATCTTTGCCGATTAGAACTACCGAAGTTGCTAACTGTTCAAGATCATTGTTATTTTTTTCTTTGATTGGGGGGGCCATATATACCATAGAAGATTCAGGGTAGCATTTTGCTACCCTGAATATCTTTCATTACAGGGAATAGTAAAGATCAAACTCCACTGGATGAGGTGTCATCCTAATTGATGTAACATCATTCATTTTTAGATCTATGAAGCTATCAATAAAGTCATCACTAAATACCCCGCCTTGGGTCAGGAAGTTACGATCTTGATCCAAAGCTTCTAATGCTTCTTCAAGCGATCTTGCCACTGTTGGAATTTTTGCATCTTCTTCAGGTGGAAGATGATACAAATCTTTTGAGGCTGCTTCACCTGGATGTATCTTATTTTGTATTCCATCTAAACCTGCCATTAAAAGTGCACTAAAAGCTAGGTAAGGATTCGCTGTAGGATCAGGGAATCGTGTTTCAATTCTTCTTGCTTTATCATTGGATACAAAAGGAATTCGAATGGATGCAGATCTATTTTTTGCTGAATAGGCTAACTTCACTGGAGCTTCGAAACCTGGAACCAATCGTTTATAGGAATTGGTTGATGGGTTAGTAATTGCATTTAGGGCTCGACCGTGTTTAATGATTCCACCAATGTAATATAATGCCATTTCACTGAGTCCAGCATATTCATCCCCAGCAAACATGTTTTTTCCACCCTTCCAAATAGATTGGTGAACATGCATACCGGAACCATTGTCACCTAAAATTGGTTTTGGCATAAAGGTAGCTGTTTTGCCAAAATTGTTAGCGGTATTTAGAACCACATATTTGAGTATTTGCGTCCAATCAGCACGTTGGGTTAATGTTGAAAATTTTGTACCGATTTCACATTGACCAGCTCCCGCAACTTCATGATGATGAACTTCTACAGGAACTCCAAGTTGCTCGAGGGTAATACACATTGCTGATCGAAGATCTTGTAATGAATCTACAGGCGGCACTGGAAAATAACCTCCTTTAACCTGTGGACGATGACCTACATTGCCACCTTCGTGGTTGTTGTCAGAATCCCAGCTGGCTTCTTCAGAATGAATTTTCACATGTGAGCCACTCATATCGGTTTTCCAGGTGATGGAATCAAATACAAAAAATTCTGGCTCAGGTCCAAAGTAGGCTGTGTCGCCAATACCAGTCGATTTTAAGTAGGCTTCCGCTTTTAGTGCGATACTTCGAGGATCTCGATCATAGGCTTTTCCATCTGTGGGGTCAACGATATTGCAAGTTAATGACAGAGTGACATCTTCAAAAAAAGGATCAATTTTAGCTGTATCAGGATCTGGCATTAAAAGCATATCGGATGCATTAATTCCTTTCCAACCGGCAATAGAAGAACCATCAAAGGCATGTCCATCTTTAAATTTATCTTCATCAAAGGCAGAAATAGGAACAGAAACATGCTGTTCCTTACCTTTGGTATCTGTGAATCTGAAATCAACAAATTTAACATTGTTGTCTTTCACCATTTTCATTACATCCGAAACTGCCATAATTTTAATCCTCTCTGATATTTATTATTACTTTTTATTATTGCAACATTTATGCCAAAATAAACTCTTCACATATATTAGTTGAAATATTTAGAAAATTATTAATTTGTGTGAATATTTGAGCATTTTTGCTTAATTTTATAACAATTTATATAAAAAATGCACTAATTTAGTGCAAAAATAGATTATGAAAAAATTTGTTGTTCTTGGTAATCCAATTGATCATTCTTTGTCACCGCAAATTCATTTAGAGTTTGCAAAGCAATCAAATATTTCTCTCACTTATGAGAAAAAAATTGTGCCAATCAATTCATTTGAGCTCATTATTTCAGAATTAAAAAATAATGATTTTTCTGGAGCAAATGTGACTTTACCCTTTAAATCAAATGCATTTGCTATTGCACAAGATAAATCAAAAGAAGTGATTGAAACACATTCTGCAAATACCTTAACCTTTTTAGATGATCATATAAAAGCAGATTCAACAGATGGTATGGGGCTAACAAATGATTTGGAAAATAAAATAGGATCAATTGCAAATGCAAATATTTTACTGCTGGGTGCAGGAGGCGCTGCAAATGCAGTCATTCCCGCTCTGCACAGAAGTTATATTAATCAAATGTTCTTGTGGAATAGAACTATTCATAAATCTCATGATATGCAGCTATATTGGTCAAAAAAATACAGTAATATTTTTGTCATGGAAAATATTAATTTGTCTGATATTGATATTGTCATCAATGCTACTTCAGCGGGAGTGGATTCGGAATTATCCCCTATTGAGGTTGATTCAGCTCAGAAAGATCTCATTTGTTACGACATGATGTATGGAAAAAAAACACCTTTTCTGCAACTGGCTGATAAAAATAAGCTCAAGCATTTTGATGGATTAGGCATGCTCATTCAACAGGCGGCTTTAAGTTTTGAAATTTGGCATCACCTGAAAGTTGATACAAAAAAA
>Ga0255763_1004304_pt1 | contig 12144 bp, 3 predicted proteins | sample 041ome_2_FD_179963 | JGI IMG/M metagenome (GOLD analysis project Ga0255763, IMG submission 179963) | Coastal salt marsh microbial communities from the Groves Creek Marsh, Skidaway Island, Georgia - 041406US metaG (version 2) | ecosystem: Environmental > Aquatic > Marine > Intertidal zone > Salt...
TGTTATTGTTGTGCGCGTTGTTGTCTTTTTTGTTGTTCGAAGTAGAAGAAGAAAGCGCCAGCGCGCTGCCTAAAGACAACGCGCAGACGACAAATCCCGCGACCGTCTTCTTCGACCCGCGGCCTCTCTGATGATGCGTCGTCGCTTTCCCGACGACGGGTTGCTCTTCGAGTAAAGAGAGCGTTTCATCGCTATTATTACTGCCGCTCGACGACAACATCTTCTTCGTCTTCGCGGAGGGGACGACGATCGTGTTCATGATGTTATCTCTCTGTTTCAAACAACAACGCGCGCGAATATATGATGGACGCGCCGCGCGCAAATTCAGAAAGGGCTAAAAACTTGTTTAGGGTTTCGCGTTCTTTTTTTTACGAAAAACGTTGAAAAAAAGGTAGAAGAGAAACACAGATGAAAACCCTAAACCAATCCGTCTCGTAAATAAAATACAGTTGCGCACGTTACGGAGAGAGAGACAGACGTGAATAACGAGGAGAGAGAGAGCGAGAGATGACGAGGAGTGGTGGAAGAAGAAGAAGCGCCATCGACGACGCGCTTCTCTTTAATTCTTCCTCTTCTTTTTCTTTCGTGTCTTCTTCTTTTGTGTCTTCTTCTTCTTCTTCTTCTTCGGAAGGTAGTGTCGACGATGATGATGAAAACGACGACGACGACGAGAACGCCGTCGCGCTTTACGCGTACCGATACCACCACCACCGCGGTTGGCGTCTGGAAGAAAAATACACGCGCTTGGAACTCAAACTCGCGGTTTTATTCACCAGTCAGAACATCGCGTGGTCGTTGGAGAAGCACTTTGGCAAGAAGACGACGACGAGGAGGAGGTGCGCGGTGTTTCTCGACGCGTCGAGCGCGGTGTTCGTGACTGCAATATTGGCGCTTATGCTCTTACGCGTGGAGTTTGTTTGCATAGAACCACCACCAAAACCGCACCCAAAGAACGACGATAGGGATAGAAAAGGACGAGAAAAGGTATTTCGAAGGTTTGTTCGAGAGGTTGCGGGGTGCGGTTTCGCAGTCGCGCGCGCGCGCGACGGAACGTATTTGGAGGAGATTTTACGACGGGACGAGGAGGAAGAGGAGGAGGAGGAGTCCTTTCTCGTGTTGACGGATATATCGCCGGCGTTGCGAGCGCCGCTCGACGAGGCGAGGATGATGTCGTCCTCGAAAGGATGTCAAGTTGGGGCGAGAGACGCGTTTGCGAGGAAAGCGATGGAGGATTTGATGAATTCGTTGCGGTCTTCTTCTTCTTCTAATAATAGTAATGATAACGCGTACGTGTGCTTCACCTCGGGCACCACGGGTCAACGAAAAGGCGTGAAAACGACGAGAGAAAACATCGACGCGTACGCGAAGGCAAAAGTGAAGAATGAAAAGTTGGATTCGTCGAGTATCGTCGCGTTGGTCAGCGCGCACGTGTTCGACCCGTGCGTGGGAGATATCGCGAGCGCCGTGGTTGGTAAGTCCGCGATAGCGACGTTTTCACCGAGAGACGAGTTGGTGCGAGGAGGAAGTCGCGCGTTGAGAGACGCGCTCGTTGCGAGCCGAGCGACGCACGTGTGTTGCACGCCGTCGTTCTGGGAGTTTGGCGGCATGTTGGACGACGACGACGGTTTACTACCGCTACCCGAGCACCTGAAATCGGTCTCGCTCGGCGGCGAGAAGATGTCGAAAGCGATCAAAGATTCCTTCTTCAAAAGAGAGAGCAAAGTTACTTTACTCAACGTCTATGGCGTCACTGAGGCTACGGTGTATCAAACGAGTAAGAAAATTTCATCATCATCGGAAGAAGAAATAATGAGACATAAAGGCGCGACGAATATTGGAACGCCCCTGGACGAGTCTTTCGCTTCCCTCGTCATCGTCGACAGAAACGACGACGACAACGAGAACGAAAGAAACGACTCGCACGAAGTAGCCGAGGATAACATTGTAGGCGAGATTGCCATTTACGGCCTAGGCATCCCTCCGGAAGGCTATCTCGTCGAGAACAACGCTCGAAGAAAAGCTTTTCGAGACGTTCAATTCAGAGGAAGGAACAATATCTACGAACGAAGAAGATGTTACATGACTGGCGATCTCGGATATTTCGATTCAAAAACGAAAGAATATTACCTGCTCGGTCGTATCGAATCCGATCGTCAGGTAAAAATTCGCGGTCATCGCATCGAATTAGAAGGCGTGGAGAGTCTTATGCGCGAGCGATGCGAGGAAATCGGGCTGATGCCAAACGTGATCGAGCCGTCCTCGATTTTATGTTTCGTGGACGAAATTCGCAGTAGTAGTAGAAGCGATGTCGACGACAACAACAACAACAACAACAACAACAATAATAATAACGAAAACACGAAAGAAATCGTAGCTTTTATTAAGCTTGTCGGAGAAAACGATGAAGACGACGACGACGACGAAGAAAACAGACGCACGCGACGTATGGATGTTCTCTTGGCGATCGATTTGAACTGCGCGCCGTGGCTGTTGCTCTCGAACAACGCAGCTATGATGCCGAGCAGATTTGTATTTCTCGAGAAAGACGAAAACGCGTCGATTCCGTTATCCGCGACGGGTAAACGCGATTTTCGCGCGTTTTACGAGCGGTATCGAAATAAAGAACGATTCTATATCAACCTCGCTTCTTCTTCTTCTTCTTCTTCCAATTCTGAACGAGACGAAGCCGCGAAGAACAAAGACGAGTTGGAAACGCTCGTGGCGAAATGTTGGGCGGACTCGCTGTCGTGCGGCATCAACTTTGAAAACATTAAGAGAAACGATTCTTTCGTGCGCATGGGCGGTAACTCCATGTCCGCACTCATCGCCTGTCGCAAAATAAGAGAGGCGATGAAAAAGAGGAGGAGCACTTTGCTCGAAAATAGTATCGAGGATAAAGACGATCCAAACGAACCTGGGGTGAAGAAATCGGAAGCCGGGGCGCTGTTGGCGCCGGAAAATATCGACAACGACGAGGATAACATCGACAAGCGTCTATGCGGCGCATTTTTGGGCGTCGATGGCGAAGGACCACTCGCGCCGTGCGAACTTCTTCGCCGACCAGTGCTCGCGAGCTACTGCGCGTTCCTCCGGGTGGCGAATTTTGGTCTGAATGCGGAATCGGCATCACCGAAATTATCGACATCATCGTCTTCATCTTCGACCAAGGAAGAACAGATACACCCGGATGTGTTGGCTGCAAAAGCTGCCGTGTATAGGTCGTGTGCGAGAGGTACGGATGTGGCATTAATCCGCGCGCTAGTCGCACCTTTTGCAAACAATGCAGAACTTCTTCGGGAGATTCTCGGAAATAAAAACGCGGCGAACGCGTCGACGAGCGAGATGAGAAGTGAAAACGACGATGAAAATCTTACCGCTTTACACGTCCTCACGTCTCGAGCAAACGTCAACGAAAAATATCTATCCGAAAAGAAAGTGCTCCCGCTTGTTGAACTTCTGGTTCTCGAGTACAAAGCAAATGTGCTCGCGCAAACGCGAAGCGGGAAAACGACGCCGATTCACATCGCCGCCGCGAGAGGCTGTCCAAATATTTTGAAGATTTTGTATCGAGCGCTTGACTTCTTTGATAATCACGACGACGTCTCAAAGAAGAAGGCGGAGAAAAAAGAGCTTTTCTTTGTAAAAGACGTCGATGAGCAAACGTGTTTACATTTAGCTTCGAGATCAGGGAATAGCGAGGCGGTGAGAGCAGTCTTGGACATTTTGTTCGATGGCGACCACGACGATGATGATCACGACGACGATAACAAAAAAATGTCGTCATTGTCACTGAATATACTACGCGCCACGGACGCTTGGAACCGCACAGCGAGAGATTGGGCGTTTTTTCTGGGATTTAGCGACGTAATCGAGGTATTTTCATCGTCGTCATCTCGCGCAGAAAACGACAACATTCTTCTTCCGGTGGAACGAGAGTTAATATCGCTACCTTCCTCCTCCGAGCCGTCGTCGATACAGATGATATCGTCGAATAATCGAAAGATGGACGTTTCCTCTGAGTACTTAGACACGCTTCTCAAACACTTGAAAAAAGAAGATAAGACGGGCGGCGGTACGATAGAAAACCGGATTCGTGCGGCGTCTGGATTGCGAGACGCCTTGTGCGCCAACGCAAAGAACAGACAAACGGCGTTCGACAGAAACGTGGCGAAAGTTTTAACCGAGACGTTAGTTTCGTCAGTATCCGAAGCAAAAAACAAAACAGAAGACACGTTGGAGACGACACTTCTTCTCAACGTGATATTTTGCATTCGAAACGCGGCTGGATACGGTCCATCTCGAAAACAATTCCTCCAGCTCGACGCGCTTCGCGCTTTAGCTTCTGTGGTGAACGGAAGAAGAAAAGAAAAAGAAAAAGAAGATAATATCTCTTGGCAAGCGTTGTCGGCGATGATTGTTCTTTGTCGAGCGAAAGAGACGAAAGAAGGTCTAATCGCATCGATGGAAATGTTGAAACAGCTCGGGTACGGCGACGTGTGTCGACCTATTTTCGAGCGAACGCGTTTTAAGTTGAAAAACGCCACGAGAGACGAGATGTAACGAGTAGACGAGAGGCATCCCAGCGTCCTGTGTATATATAGTAGAGGAAGCAACATTTAGTAATTCGTATGTAGTAGTAGTTAATAGTTATATATAAACAGTTATATACGTTGCTACGCGTATCTTTGCTTTAACCGCGTAGAATCATCATCGTAATAGTATATAACTTCATGAAGGATATTTCTTCTTCTTCTTCTTATGTGTCAATTGTAATGTAATCGTCCTTGTAACTTTTGGAAGCACGCTTGCGGGTCCGAGGCGCACTCTTGCGCTTCTTTGCCCAATTCTTCAGCTTTCGCCTTCAACGCGTCCGCCTCCTCTTGCACCTTCGCCGCCGCATCCTTGGCCGCGGAAGACGTGTCATTCTTGGCATCTTCCGCCGCCGCTTCGGCGTTTTGCTCCGCTTCCTTAGCTTTCGCTTCGGCGTCTTCAGCGTCCTTCTTCGTCTTGCCGACGAGCTTGTTCCAGCACTCCGGAACGTCCTTGAAGCACTCTTGGATGTCATCGGTAATGCTACCACCCAAAACCGCCGTTTGCGACTTTCCTTGTAACTTTTGGAAGCACGCTTGCGGGTCCGAGGCGCACTCTTGCGCTTCTTTGCCCAATTCTTCAGCTTTCGCCTTCAACGCGTCCGCCTCCTCTTGCACCTTCGCCGCCGCATCCTTGGCCGCGGAAGACGTGTCATTCTTGGCATCTTCCGCCGCCGCTTCGGCGTTTTGCTCCGCTTCCTTAGCTTTCGCTTCGGCGTCTTCAGCGTCCTTCTTCGTCTTGCCGACGAGCTTGTTCCAGCACTCCGGAACGTCCTTGAAGCACTCTTGGATGTCATCGGTAATGCTACCTAACAACGCAGCTTGCGGCGGCGCTTCTGGTTTGCAGTTCTCCCAAGACGGGTTTGCGGAGCACTTATCAAACTTAGCTTGGGCAGCGTCCGCCGCTCCTTGCGCGTCCGCAACCATGTCGTCCGTGACGCCAGAGGTGGAGTCCTTCGCTTGCTCAGCCATCAAGGTAACCTTGGCGGAGGCCGCCGCGGCATCCGCCTTAGCGGCGTCGACTAACGAGGACAAGCACTCTTGCAACTCAGACTGCGGGTCGCAGCTGGATTTAACCTTTTCCGCCGCCGCTTGGGCTTCGGATTGGGCGGCATCGAACGCTTCTTGTTCCGCGTGGCAACCCAAGGAGAACGTGTCTTTGACTTTTCCAAACATCTTTGAGAAGCACGCCGGCAAGTCCTCGAAGCAAGCTTTTGTCTTGTTTTCGGCGTCTTCGGCGTCACTCTTCGCTTTCTCGACAGATGCAGTCACGCACTCTTTCATCGCATCGGCACCGCCGACGCAGTGTTCAAACTGCGCGCTCGACGCCGTCGCGTCTTCTTGCGCTTGTTTCGCCATCAAATCTGCTTTCGTTTTCAACGCATCAACGTCAGCTTGCATCTTCGCTTGCATTTTTTCACCGCACGCGGCGACATCGCCGACGCAGTTTTTCAATTCATCGCCCGCAGCGGTAGCTTTCGCTTCCGCTTGAGCAACGACGTCTTCACCTTCACCCAAAGAGAAAGTGTTCGTTACATCGGTGCCCGCTTCAGAGAAGCACGATTGCAACGCGTCCACGGAAGCGGTGCACGATTGCAACTTCGCCCAGGAGGCTTCGGATTTCGCTTTCGCGGCTTCCACGTCATCAGCGATGCACTTCTTGACGGCATCAACGTCACCGACGCATTCTTGGAAGTGTTCAGAAGACGCCGTGGTGCCTTCTTCGACTTGTTTCGCCATCAAAGCTGCTTTCGCTTGCGCCATTTTGGCGTCCGCCGTCATCTTCGCCTTCATCTTCTCACCGCACGAATTGAGGTCACTGGCGCAGGCTTGTAACTCAGCACCGGAAGCTTCGGCGTCGGCTTTGAACTTAGCGACGTCCTCTTCCAACTCTGCGGAGGTTTTGGCCATCAAATCGTTGTCATCCGGTTTGTCATCGCAGCCGAGCAAACCAAAGGCGTTCTTTACGCCAGACGCGGCTTTTGCGATGCACGCTTGACCGTCCGCGACGCAATCGTCGACGTCCTTCTTCGCCGCTTCGGCATCAGCTTTCGCTTCCGCAACCTTCTTGTTTGCGCAGTCGGCAATATCATCGGCGCAATCGGAAAACTCAGCCATGCCGGAGGTGACGCCGCTGGTCACCGCGGCTTCCATCATTTCCCATTTGGCTTTCGCCATCGCCGCATCCGCCTCCAACTTCGTCTTGGCTTTGGCTTCGGTGTCCGTAGCACAAGAAGCGATGTCAGACGCGCACGCTTGCCAGTCCTTACCGGCCGCATCGGCTTTCGCCTTCGCGTCTTCAAAGTCGCCTTGGATGTCTGCGATGGAATCTTCGGCGTCTTCCTCCGCGTCTTCGGTGCCCAGTTGAGACTTGACGCCCGGCTTCGTCAACGAGGAGATGCACGCCCCCGGATCGGCTTCTGACATACAGTTGAAGCAATCCGACGCGGATCCCGCGCACTTTTGCAAGTCCGAAGTCGTCTTTTCAACGTCCGCTTTCGCTTTCGCCGTCGCTTGCTCGTAACACGTGAAGATGTCCGCCGCGCACTCTTGAATTTCCGCGCCGGTCTCCTTGGCGGCAGCTTCGACGTCTTGCGCGGCTTGCTCGGCGTCGTCCTGCGCTTTCTTTGCGCACGCGGCGACGTCACCGAAGCACTCTTCCACCGGCGAGGCTGCATCTTCCGCCGCTTTCTTCGCTTTGGCTTCCCACAATTGTGCCTTGACCTTCGCCAACGCCAAATCTGCTTGCATCTTATCGACGGCTTTCGTCCAGCATTCATCCACATCGGAAGTGCACGCTTGCGCGTCCGCCGCCGCTTTTTCGGCTTCCTTTTGCGCTGTTGCCACGGCACCTTGCAAATCTTCAACCGAGTGCTTCGCCGCGTCTTGAACAGAGTTCGAGGCTTCCGTGGCGGCGTCGGTGACCGCGTTGCCGGCATCTTCGACAGCAGTCTGCGCATCCCCAGCGACATCTTCCGACCCGAGTTCACCGACGTGCGCGGCAGATTTCAATTTATCCATCGCGTCCGCCATATTCGTCACGCCTTGCACCATCGAGTTAGCGTCTCGGCCCAAATCGGTCAAAGTATCCGCGAACTCGTCGATCGTTTCCGTGATGGATGCGCCGAATTCTTCCACGCAGTCAGATTTCTCCCTGCACGCTTCTGCCTCGGTGCGAATCTTTGCCGCTTCTGTTTGTTTAAAAGGAGAGAGGAAAAAGAGAGAGCACACCAGCCGTGAGTATATACGTATTCGAAAATAATCACACAAGAGAGGGCGTCGCGGGCGCGTCGCGGGGACAAAAGTCCCCGTTTCACTTCACTACTAAAACCCTAAACTCCAAAAGGGTGTTACAAAACCAAGGAAACCCCGAAAATTGAATTTCCCTTCGCGCTCTCGAACAACGCATACAAAAAGAAGGAATTCGATCGAAGCGCGTCGAACGATAAAACACTCGCGTCGCTTCGCGCTTCGAGTCTCGTTTCGCCGTATTTTTTCGATCTGCAAAAGGCAAAAGCGCGACGAAAAGAGATTCGACGGGAAGAAATGTTCTTTTTGATCTCTAAAAGGGCACAAAAACGATAAAACAACGTACCGGCTTTGGCATCGTCCAACGCGTCGCCAAGTCCTCTCACTCGGAGGTAATTCCTGCCACCACCAATCGCGAACGACGAGTAGTTGGTGTTCTTACTCGCGACGGCGAGCGCGCCACCGGCGAGCAACGTCGCCGCGGCGATGCGCTTGAAATGCGACGATGTTTCGCTCTTATTGGTGTTGCGTTTCAATAAAGGCGAATCTTCCGCGCTCGAAACGGCTCCGTACACCTTCATCGCTGCTGTATTTGTTGTTATAGCTGTTGTACTTCTTCAGTAGCTTCGAAAAAGATGGCGTTTAATTTTGGTGCGCGAGCGAGCGCGCGGTTAACTATACTTCTTCAACGAAAGCTTTTCAAAGTGAAGCAAAGCGAAGAGGAGAGATCGCGCGCGTTCCTTCCCGCGGGACGTCGTCAAAACGTCTTATGTTTAGGGTTTTAAAAATTATTTTTGGGTGTTGGCGTTCTGTGTGTGTCTTCTTGCAAAAAAACAACGCAGCAGCAGCAGCAGCAACTCTATGTATTTTATTACACGACCTGTTCTCTCTCTCGTTCTCTCTCTCTTCATTCTCTGCGATTGATGATAATAGTAATAATAGTATGAATCTGGGTGTTTGACTCTTTTTCTTTTTCGTTTTAAACTTGAGCGCGGGTTTGTAACAAAACGAGCGCTCTCGAATCTCTCAAGACGCACCCTTCGACGTCTTGGGCTTTTCCGCCGTTGGCTCGCTCCACGTCGACGGCTAAATCGCAAAGTTTTTGCAACAATTCGTCTCGAAACTGTTGGTTCCAGATTAAATCGCACGAGCTGTACTCTGCCGGCTGAGAGTACGTTTCTGCGGTTGGAATGGAGTCGTATAAGCCGGCGCCGGCAAAGTCTTCTAAATCTTCGCCGTTGGAATCCGAGCGAGCGATGTAGGCGTTTTTGGGAGAATAGTACGCCACCGGTTTCGACGGTTGCGACGTAATTTCCAAAACTTGTTTCGTTTTTTTGTCCACGCGGAAACCTAACGCGCGCCCCGGGTCGTTTCCGACCAACGCTTCGCCTAAACCGATGCAGATTTCGCCGCACATGATATCGTTATCCTCCGTAGTAGAGGTGGGATCTTTCGAGTGCAAGACAAACGCAAACTCGGCGTCGCACAATTCCATGTTCAAAACTGCGACGGAAAGTTCAGTTTCTTTGATACCAACCGCTAAACGAGAGTTGAATGCGCGTTCGGTCCATTTGGACGCCCAGACGCCGCAAATGGACGCCCACAGGTCGTCCACGGAGACTTTCGACGACGATGACGTTTGTTCAATCGCCGCTTCCAACTCTTTCGCGAAATCGTCCGGCAACTCTAACCCTTCGCTTATGACTCTTCTTGCCATTGTTAACGCTTTTCTTCGTAATTCAACGTCGTTCGATTTCGCCGTAGCGGATGCAATTTTCACGCACGCGTCTAAATTCGCCTTCGTTTCCGGATCTTTCTTCAACGCCTTCTCGAACGCGCCAAACGGCAACGCGAAAGAAGCCGGGACAATAACGTTCGCTTTCTCGGCTACTTTTGCCGAGGCGGCTAACGATTGCGATTTTCCACCGACTACGCCGGCGGCGTAAGCGTCCGGAAAAACGACTAATTTTCTCGTCGCTTTCGTTTTCGGCACGGAGACGGATTTCTTCTTCTCGCCAGCGGACGAGGTTGTCGAAGTCGATAACAAAGTCTTCGCTTCGCTTTCTTCCACGTTCGTAAACTCAACGGAGTTACCGTCTACACTTTTCGCCACGGCAACGTACTTGAAATCTTGAGCAATTATTGCGTTCCAAATGTCGTCGTTTTGTACGGACGCCAGGAACGCGCCCGTGTTTCTCGCGCGAATCGCGACGTGAGACAACACATCCACGGGCGTCTTCGTAATGACGCACGAGACGCCTTTCGGGATATCCTCTAAACCGCCGAGCTTTTCGGAAAAGAAAACGACGGGTAATCCATCATCTTTGGTGGTAAAATCTTCGCCTTGCGCGTCTTCCAAATTTTGGAATATAACTTTACCCGCGCACTTCGCCAACGCGTCCGGAGATTCGCCGTTGCTGGAAACCAACCACGGCGACTTGTTTTTACACGCGTTTCGTGCGTCGTTGAACGCGGCGTTGGCCAAACCGGCGGCAACAAACAAAGCGTGACCTCGAACCATCTCTTCGCCAAAGTTCATCAAATACGCGTCTGAAACAGATCCTTTGGCGACCGAGGCGATGGCGTTGGCGGTTTTGTTCGAAACCGCGCATAAAGCGTCCATATCTTTCGCAATCGCGCACGTGACGTTATCCAAAGCAGCTTTCATCGTCAACGCCCACGACTCGGACCATCTCGGGCCGCACTCTTCGCCTTGCGCGCGTCGCAAATAGTCCAACGATTTTTGCATGTTTTCAGATTCGCCAGTCAACGTGACGTTTTCAATCGCGAGCTCTAACAAAGACAACTTGGAATCTTGGTCCAATGACATGAAATCGATTTGTTCAACTTTCGTTCGAAAAAACTTCTCCAACGCGGCGTCGAGCATGACCACGTCGCGATCAGGTTCCCCGTCGTGTTTCCAATTGCCCTGCATGCACTTTCTGACCTCGACTATTTTGCCCGGGATCCAATGCGCGTCTCTGTTGCCGAGAATGTCCCAGACCCCATTTCGAGCTTCGTCGGAAATTTTACCTTGCGCGAAGCCCATGGCCGTGTCGACGTCCGCACCCCCGTGCGTGGTTTTCAAAATCCATAAATAGTGCTTAAACGAGTCAATCATGTGCGGTAAGTGACAGGCTGGTCCCGTGATGCCCTCGGTTCTCCATCCGGCTTTCATGCCGGCTAAATCTTCTCTGCTCAATCTCCCGTGTTCCCACAAGTGCGCCCAGAAATCGTCCCAGTTTCCGGTGTGTAAAAAGTGCAAATACGCTTCACATATTTTGATGTCATCCGGCGTCGTGTTTGAGTGTAACTTTTGGTGCCACTGGGCGATGAACGGATCTTCGATGCCCGGTCGGTGGCCTTCTTTAATGCCGTGTTCTCTCATGATGTTCAAAATGCCCAGACGAATATCGTCGCCGTTCCCGCCACCTCTGGCGACGAACTGCATGGCCATTCTCGCGTACTGTCGAGAGGTGCCGTCCGGGTGTTTCGCCGCGACGGAGGCCAAGCGACTGGCGATGACTTTTTGCAAGTGCGCCATATCTTTCCCTTGGTAATTGTGTCCTTCGTACCACGGTAACTGTTTGGTGGAGGACAACCTCAACCACGCCAAGACGATGCCTAATCCTTTGTCGTTGCACTCTTTCGCGTCTTCTAGCACGTCGTTCAAAAGGCATATGCGACTGAACAAGTTTCGGTTATCGGAACCTTCAAAGTCGCAGACTTTCTTCAACACCGCGGCGCTCGCCGGGTCGTCACCAAAGACCGAAGTCACGTCGTCTCCGCCGGTACCAGACGACGACGACGACGACGACGACGCTCTGACGACGAATTTCGGGTCCTGCGTCAGCGCCTTCACGTCCCCTTCTTCCGCGTGCAGCCACTCCTCGCCTCTCGTCAAAATCCCACAAATTTCCGTCACTTCTTTCACGTCCTCTTTCTTCGCCGTAAACTCCAACTTCCCCTCCGCGAACGGCGTCCGACTGGCGATCCCATCTCCAAACTCGGTCGTATCTCGAGGTTTCAGCGCATCTGGCGCCATGACCCACGCGTTCGGATCTTCAGTCGTCGACGTCTTCGTCGCCCAGTGCAAAACCACGTCGTCGTTATTATTCCCGCCCGCCAAAGAAAAAGTCACCGAAATACGCATCTCCCCGCTCTCGATATCTCTGAACTCTCTCGAGTGCGTTTCAACGATCGACCCAACAAAACCGGGGACGTTGAACGACGCCGAGCGTTCGAAGAAAATCTCTTCTTCTTCTCCAGAAGATGAAAACTTCTTCTGTCTCGCTTTGACCGTGAC
>Ga0255763_1004305_pt1 | contig 12141 bp, 14 predicted proteins | sample 041ome_2_FD_179963 | JGI IMG/M metagenome (GOLD analysis project Ga0255763, IMG submission 179963) | Coastal salt marsh microbial communities from the Groves Creek Marsh, Skidaway Island, Georgia - 041406US metaG (version 2) | ecosystem: Environmental > Aquatic > Marine > Intertidal zone > Salt...
ATTTACGATAATTATAAGAAAGGACTTGAGAAGTCTCGTAAGAATCGTAAGTATGTAAAAGACAACTTTACTCTTGATAAAATGTCAAGTAAATTGTCCGAAATACTTGACACTTATAAGGTTGGGGAAGGTCCTCAACAAGTTGAACTTAAACTACCAAAGTTGAAGAAAATAGATGCCTGATTACACAACAATGCATAGAAATCGAATGGCCGATGCAACTCGTATCACCAAAGCCAAATTGGAAAGGGGTATGGTTGCCAAAATCCGCTACAAAAAAGTAGATGGTGATGCAAGAGATTACTATGTATTTGTTCTTCAACCTAAATTCAAAACATATTTCCATTGTTTGGATTTAAAACATATTGCTCCACCACAAATGGTAAAAATGGCAAGTGGGTTGAGAGAAGTAATCAGTACAACACCAAAGGTAAAAAAGTTGGATTTAACAAAACTAAATCTCGATGTTAGTTCTAAACAATTTTACCTAAACGAAATTAGAAACAAGAAGTTAAAGGTTGGGTATCGTACTCTAATTGAAAAGAACATAACAAGTGTTATGGTATACAATTATGACTATGGTATATTTGACCAAATATCTCCCGAAGCACAACGTAGAGCAGAGGGGTCGGTTGAACGTGATGATACACCAGACTTCTTACAAGGAATATAATAAATGAAAATCAGTTACGCAGTTACAGTCAAGGATGAATTTCTTGAGATTCAAACTCTACTCCAAAAACTCATTACACTTAAACAACCTCAAGATGAGATTGTAGTGTTGTGGGATTCTAAAAACGGAGATAAACAAGTAGAAACTTATCTTCGTAAAATGAATGTGGAGAAGACATACTTTGTATGGTATCCATATGAGTTCGATGGTCACTTTGCAAATCTAAAGAATACGCTTACCAAACATTGTAGTGGTGATTACATCTTTCAGATTGACGCAGATGAATATCCACATGAAGTTCTTATGGATAACATTCACGCAATCCTTGAAGAGAACGATGTTGATGTAGTATTAGTACCACGAGTAAACACGGTCGCAGGATTGACATCAGACCACATCCAAAAATGGGGATGGAATGTAAATGACAAAGGTTGGGTAAACTTCCCAGACCCTCAATGGAGAATCTATCGAAATTCAGATTCTATTCGTTGGGAGAACAAGGTTCACGAGAAACTCGTTGGATACGATACTATTTCAAACCTACCTTGGGCAGAGGAATTATCGTTGTACCATCCAAAACAAATAGAACGACAAGAAAGACAAAACGCGTATTACGACACCTTGATGTGATGGGGGTTCGAAAACGATTTGTGCGTCTAAAGAAAATTTTCAATTTCCTATGAATATTGACATTGTACTTCGTGGTGATATTAGAAACTTCCTACCTCATACAATAAAGAACTTTATGAGGATGGTAGTTGACCCATTCAAAGAGAATGGGCACAATACTCGCATATTTACTACAATGTGGTATGATGAGGGTGATGATTCGGTTCAGAGAGAGATTATCGGTTTATTGAAACCTACCGACCATAAGCTCTTAAACAAAACCAAGTATTACAACCACATTGGATATACTCAATGGGATGTGTTCTTGATGGGTATGGATATGGTTGAACAAACCCAAAGTGAGGATTACCAAACCGACATAACCTTATTCTTGCGATTTGACATTTTGTGGAAACAACCTATCATAAATTGGGTAAAGTTAGATGACCCTTCGTGGGATGTGATGGTTCCCTGGAAAGAGTATGAAAATTGGTGGTTGCACCACAATAGGGTTTCGGATGTGTTTCATATCATTAGAAACAAAGAAGGAAACTTTGATAAATTTAGAGAAGCTCTCCATTCTAAAAGTGAGTTTAATGTAATTTACCGTGTATTGTATCAACTTGATATTCCAAACTTTTTGACCAATTGGGATGAGTCTTACAAAAAACTTTCTCTTGAAAGTGGAACACACGAAGTGTTTCAAGTTGGTAGTGATAATTTTTACGGATATTGGATGGCATACAAAGGACACCACTTATACAAACCAATGGTTCGTTGTGGGTTGAATGTGACTTTTTCGGATGAGGGATTCTATGATTCAAATACCTACCACACACGAAGTACAAAAATGACGCCTACAATAAACAAGAATCCTATATACATTTTGGTGTATCCGGATGTGGAAAATTGTTTGTATTATCACGATGATGTAAAAGTTTCGGAATTAGTTGAGTATGATGTTCAATGGTAACTCTGGGTGTGACTTAAAACTTGTGGGGGATGGAATCATACGAAAAACATCAATGTCGTTTGAGTACAACCCTCGTTTAAAGGCACAAATCCAAAAACAAATATCGTTTACCCACGATGAAATCAAAACTCCCAAGATACTATCAAATGGGAGTATTGATGGATTTGACTATTATGATATGGAGTTTATCAATGGACAAAAGTTTTCAGATATGTTGACTGATGCTCCGTTTGAGTTTACAATTGCAATGTTTAAAAGGTTGATGTCTTTTATAGATGAGAACACAACCGAGGTAATGATTAACCCACACGACCAAATTCTTAAAAAACTGAAGAGTATTGATGAACTTGTGGGGGTTGATATTTCTATCAAAAATTATGTGATAAAGAACTCAAATATTGAGATTCCATATGGGTATACACACGGAGATTATACGTTTGAAAATATCATAGTGTTTGATGGTGACATCTACTTTATTGATTTTTTAGATGGGTATTTGAGTTCTCCGCTTGTTGATATTTCCAAACTATATCAAGAGCTTCACTTGAACTGGTCAAATAGAGGTAAGAATATCCCGTTTCTAACAAATGTACGAAACCACGAGTTGAAAAAGATTCTTGATGATTTTATTAAATACAAAGGGTATGACATTACAGCAGTCCGAGTTCAGATTGTGATGACTTTATTAAGAACACTACCTTATATTAAAAATACAGACACCTACTATAAGGTGTTGAACAAAATATTTCAAATTATAAATCTATGAAACCGATTGTTATTATTCCAGCCGCAGGTAAGTCGAGTAGGTTCAATGGTAAGAAACCTAAATGGTTAAGAACCCACCCGGATGGTAGGTTGATGATTGATAGGGCATTGGATACTTTTGCTGAAATTGAGTGTGATAAGTATTTGATTACCACGCACGAATTGAATAAAGAATTTGATGTGGTGAATATGCTGAATGACGCATGTCCATACTTGGAAGATGTCATTTTGATTAATTCCCAAACCAATTCAGCAGTTGATACTGTTCTTGAGGCATTGAAACATATTCCCAACCTATCATTTGATAGACCTATCTTTATCAAAGATACCGACAACTATGTAAAATTAGATTGGGATGCCATAGATTTGAACACATCGTTTACAGTTGGGTTTGACCTGAAGGGGTCGGATTTGTCAAACATCACCAACAAATCTTACCTCGTATATAACGATATGGGGTATGTAACTGATTTTGTAGAGAAGAAGATTATTTCAGATGTGATTGGTGTAGGAACTCACTATATCAAAACTATCAACGAATTTATGTCGTGTGCTATTGAACTCAATACCATTCGTGAATCATACTCTACCGAGACATATATCAGCCATCTTATTTCGTTGAGTATCTACAAAGGGCATAAATACAAAATGGTACACACTATTGAGTATGAAGACTATGGAACTCAATTAGATTGGGATAAGGTTCAGAACAACCACAAAGTAATCTTTTGTGACTTCGATGGAACTTTGGTTGAGAATAAAGGTAGACATGGTAAGAACAATTGGTTCACTCATACCGAAGTACCTCTAAAGGACAATATTAATGTTTTAAAATCACATTATATAAATGGCGCTCAAATAGTTATTACTACATCACGATGTGGTAGTGAGGCTGAATATATAGAAGAGTTTTTAAGAGGTTATGGTATAGAGGTGAAAAATGTTATCACCGATTGTCTCCATTCGCCAAGATATCTTATTAACGACTTTGCATATACAAATCCCTACCCAAGTGCTAGAGCAGTTAACATCCCACGAAATGGGAATTTAAACGATTATATTTAAAATGGTTATGAAAACTAAAATCGGCGTAGTTGGACAAGGTTTTGTCGGAAACGCAATCTATCAAAAGTTTAAGAATTACTATTCAGTATCAACTTTTGACCTTGATGAATCCAAACGAAATACTAACTCATTGAGTGAGCTGGTTGACAATTCAGATGTAATTTTTGTATGTTTACCTACACCTATGAAAATAAATGGTGCCTGTGATGTTTCAATTGTTGAAGGTGTTATATCTGATATAAATGATATGGGTAAGGACAAAATCGTTGTTATCAAATCAACAATTACTCCTGGTACTACTGAACGATTTAATGATAAGTACACCAATGTTACTATTGTTTTTAATCCTGAATTCCTAACGGAAGCAAACGCAGTACACGACTTTGAGAATCAATCTAAAATCATTCTTGGTGGTCCACGAAAAGGTACTGATATGATGAAGACCATTTATAGGTTGGTTTTCCCAACTACTCCAATCATTAAGACAGGTTCAACTCACGCTGAAATGGTTAAGTATTTAACCAATACATTCCTTTCAGTAAAAGTTTCTTTTGCTAATGAAATTTACGAACTGTGTAAGGGAATGGGATTGGACTATGATAAAGTAGTCGAATACGCAACCTACGATGAAAGATTAGGTAAGTCACATTGGTCTGTTCCAGGACCAGATGGTGATTTTGGATTTGGTGGACATTGTTTCCCTAAAGATTTATCAGCAATCATTCATTTGACCGAACAACTCAATACAACTAACTTTGTGTTGAGAGCCGCAAATGATACCAATACAAAGGTTCGTAATGACCGAGATTGGGAACGAATGAAAGGTAGAGCCATTTCCTATGATTAAAACGGGCATTGTAGGTACTGGTTACTTTGGCCAAAAGTTACATCAAAAGTTACAAAACTTTACGGATGTGGTATTCTTTACTGGTCGTGAACTTGATATTGACTACGATGTTGATTGGGTAATTATTGCCTCATCTACCGACTCACATTATGAGTTGTGTAAGTTGTTTTTAAATCGTGGTGTAAATGTCTTTGTTGAAAAGCCAATGACCCTATCGTATAATCAATCGAAGGAGTTAGTAGACCTATCAAAGGAAAAATGCGTTCGGTTGTATGTAGATGACATTTTTATGTGGCATCCAATGACACGAGTCATAGAGAGCACGGAAATCAAAGACTTGGAATTTTACTGGAACAAATATGGTTCGTTCAATGATAATATATTCAATAACTTAACATATCACGACCTTTATCTTGCACTTCATTTTGTTGGAAATCTAAACCCAAATATTACAATAGATGTTAACCGAGTTAACGAGAAGGTATTTTGGGTGGGAGATGTTAAGTTTTCATACAATAGAGTTTCAGACAAAAAACGAAAGTATGTAAAGACTAACGGATTTGTTTACGACTATGGTCTTAACGCAGACCCCCTTGAAATGATGTTAAAGTCAGTATTAAACGAAGAAGCTAACTTTGAAAAGAATCTCGATACCTCACTAAAAGTACACCAAATTCTTGATGAATTGAATGGGTTCAAACCAAAGGTTGCAGTTGTGGGTGCTGGTATATTTGGAATCTCATCCGCACTTAAACTTGATGGTGATTTTGATGTTACTCTTTATGAGAAGACCGATGATATTCTTAAAGGCGCCAGTTCTATAAATCAGTATAGATTGCATAGAGGATACCACTACCCACGAAGTATTGAAACTGCAGTATCCGCTAAAAAGGGAACTGAATCTTTTATCGAAGAATATCCTTGTGAGATTTCAAACACAAAACAACACTATGTAGTTGCAAGTCAGAAATCAAAGGTAAATTCAAAAGAGTACGAATCTTTTATGGATAGTATCAAACTAAAATATGAAAAGGTTAATACTCCGTTAGTAAATAAATTAACTACCGAAAACACCTACTTGGTTGATGAAACTCTATTTGACCCGTGCAAGTTATACGAGTTGTGTATGGGTAAGTTGATAAATTCACAAGTAACTATAATATACAAAACCGAGTTTACTTCGGATATGTCATCGGATTTTGATTATGTAATTAATTGTACTTACTCAAATCTAAACGAGGTACACGATGATGGTCAGATGTATCAATATGAGGTTTGTGAAAAACCAATTCTTAAATTATCCGACAAGTACAAGGGGATTGGTGTGATTATAATGGATGGTCCGTTTATGTGTATAGACCCATATTCAGACACCGAATATCACGTTATGGGTAATGTGGTAGAAGCAATCCACGAAACAAATGTGGGTAAATCGCCAGTTGTATCGGAAGAGTTGAGACCTTTACTGAACAAGGGGTTAATTAAAAATCCACCTATCACTAAAATTGATAGATTTATAGAGACCGCTAAAGAGTTTTTAGATATGGATGGTGTAGAACACATTGGTTCTATGTTTACAATCAGAACTGTTTTGGCCAATAGAGACCACGATGATGCTAGACCAAGCATTGTTAAGAAGCACTCTAATAATATGTACTCTATATTTTCAGGTAAAATTTCAACCGCAGTTGACACATCAAACGAATTGTACAATTACTTAATGAAGACATAATGCAGTTTTGGAGAACATATAACAATCAAGTCTATTCCGTAGGTGAAGTGAACCAATTGGGGTTTCCTTTGTCCGACCCATCGTATATACCCGATGAATACTTGGATGGTCGAGAGTTCATACTATTACGCACTTGTTTTGGTGTTGGTGATTGGGGAATCATCTCAGCATTTCCACGCAAATTGAAGGAAAAGTATCCTGATTGTGTGGTATTGATACCATCACCAAAGTTGCTTCGTGAGATGTTTGGCCACCTTGAACAAAACTGGTCTTCTTGGGATGACCCATTTCAAGTAGTTCACACCATCTTTGATAACAATCCATATGTGGATGCATTTGTTGATTCGTTTGATGGTGAGGTGTTCAATGACCATTATCGTATTACAGATGGTAGTGATGTTCCCTTAATGGAAGAAATCCTACGATTCTGGCAATTTAATTCATTTGAAGATATTGAGCCGGAGTTGTACTTTTCAAAAGAAGAGATGGAGTTTGGTGACAATATCATTAAAGAACACTCCGATGGTGAGTTTGGAACTCTTTTAATTTCAAATAGGTTTGATGGTGTTGGTGTTGAAAAAATCCAACAAAAACTTGATGAGTATGACTTACCTATATTCTATTGGACTAAATCATCTGATGTTGGGTTGGAGTTCAAAAGAGGATTGGATATGAGACATATAGACACTCGTATTCAGTTATACATCAAGACACAAGCCAAGTTCAATGTGGGTAATCAAACGGGTGTAAATGATACCATTTCAAATTACGCACCAACATTTACGGTGGCAAGGCCAAACCTTGGTTCTAATATAATTCGTAGTCAACATTACATATGAGAATAGCTGTATACACATCCATCTTTGGTGGATACGACAATTTGATTGAAGACCAATTCCAAATGGAAGGGGTTGACTATATTTGCTTTACTGATAGAAATATTGAGTCTAACACTTGGAAGGTTATAAAATCAACTCCAATTTACAATGACCCAAATCGAAACGCAAAGAAATACAAAGTTCTTCCTCATAGGTATCTAAAGGATTACGATTGGTCGGTTTGGATTGATGGTAACATAAAAATCATTTCAGATATTAGACCATTATGTAAAGATGATTCGTATAAGTTGTACGACCATATGCAAGTCTTTGATAAACGAAATTGTATTTACGATGAAGCACAAGCAATCCTAAACTTTGGTAAGATTAACTCCGAGAAATATCCTGAAAAGGGGATTAAGAATTGGAAAGATAACCCAAGACTGATAGTGGAGCAAATGAATAGATACATTTCGGAAGGGTATCCACGACAAAATGGGTTGGCAACTACACCAATAATGGTTCGTTCACATCACGAGGGAGATGTTATCAAACACAATGAAGATTGGTGGACTGAAATCAAATATAATTCCAAGAGAGACCAGTTGAGTTTTAATTATATTGCTTGGAAAAATGACTTTAATTTTGTATATTTACAAGGTGATTCACGAAATAATGAATACTTTGTGAGTATGGGAAAACACATAGGTAAACAATGAGTAACGTAATATTCATACCAAATATCGCAGTGGGTGATGGTAGAAGTACACCATACCACTACTCCGTAAAGAGTTGGGCCAAATGGGGTGAGAAGTTTGGATATCAGGTCGTAGAATGGACTGAACCAATTCTTGACACATCAACATTCCCCATCATTATGCAACGGGAGTGGGTGTTTGATATTCTCGAACACAATGGAATTGACTATGACCAAGTGTTGATTGTCGATGCAGATACGATTGTACATCCAGACACTCCTGATTTTTTTCAAGAAACCAACCACGAGTATTCTGCAGTTGTAAACAATGGATGTTATGAATGGGTAACTCGTAGTGTAAAAGGTTGGGGTGATGCTTTATTTCAAGACCAACCATTGGTAAAACCATACGATTATTTCAACACCGGATTTGTGATTGCTAATAAGAAACACAAACCATTCTTCAACGAAATGAAGAAGTTGTATACCGACCGTGGTGAGGAAATAAAGATACATAGAGATAGAATCAAAGCAAGTACAGGTCAAACTATTGTAAACTTTATGTTACAAAAACATAACATAAAAACCACCAAATTATCAGAGGGTTACAATTTGCAAGATTTATTTAGGAAGAATTTACTACATATACCCGGTCACGCTTGGTGGAGTGATGAGCTACATTTCTTGAATGCTGGATGGGTGTATCACTTTAATGCAATTCCCAAAAATTCAAGGGATGTAAAATATTGGATGGAACGAACATACAACTACTTATATAAATGAAAAAACGAGTAACGAACATAGACACTTTATCTGCATTGTTGGATAGATTGGTTACGGAGAATATCAAACGATTCTTCTTTGATAAAGATGGTTTGACTGAAAAAGTACAACACCAAGATTTGGTGATAGCTGAAATCAAATCAAGATTGGTGGAGTTGTTTTTAGAAGTTTACGATAATGGTAAATACGAATACATTTCAGAGAATCGTACATTCACTGCAAGTAATATTGTTGAGAATATTCAAGACTTGATTACTAACGACATTCACATCGGAGAGTCCGATAGAGCACGATTGAATATTGCTATGTTGGAAGAAAAACGACTTCGTAAATCAAACGAAGGTCGTGCTCAAAACAAAAATAACATTGATAACGATTTTTACGAGTTAACAAAATGAAAGTTCTAATTACAGGTGTTGCTGGATTATTGGGAAGTCGTTTGGCTGACCATTTGGTTTCTCACGATATCGAGGTTATTGGGATAGATGACCTATCTGGTGGTTATAAGGAGAATGTAAATCCTAAAGTCAATTTTTGGCAAATGGATTTGGTCAATCATCCAATCGAGAATTGTTTTGAGGCACATAAACCAGATTATGTATTCCACTTTGCAGCATACGCAGCGGAAGGACTTTCTCCCTTTATTCGAGCATACAACTATGATAACAACCTAGAGGCAACTGCACGGATTGTTAATCAATGTATCAAACACGATGTAAAAAGATTGGTATTTACATCAACACTTGCAGTATATGGTCACGGTGAGGGTGGTATGTTTGATGAATCGCAAACTCCAAAACCAATTGACCCATATGGTGTTGCAAAATATGCCTGTGAGATGGATATCCAAATTGCTGGAGAACAACACGGTTTGGATTGGTGTATTATTAGACCACATAATGTATATGGTATCAAACAAAACATTTGGGACAAATATCGTAATGTTTTAGGTATTTGGATGTATCAGAGATTAAACAACGAATCATTATCAATCTTTGGTGATGGCCTTCAAACTCGTGCATTCTCTTACATTGATGATTCCATCGAACCTTTGTGGAGAGCTGCATTATATCCTCAAGCATCTAAACAAATCATAAATTTGGGTGGTATCAAAGAATACTCCATAAAAGAGGCAAGTGATATACTAATTAATATTATGGGTGGTGGTGATGTAGTTCATCACGAACAAAGACACGAAGTAAAACACTCCATTCCAACTTGGGAAAAATCAGTAGATATTCTTGGGTTTGAACACAAAACCGATTTAGAAGAGGGGCTGACTACAATGTGGGAATGGGCAAAGACCCAACCAATACGAGATAGATTTGTTTGGCCTGAATACGAATTAGATAAAGGAATTTATAATTTTTGGAAAAAGTAATGGGATATTCATTAGAAAAACACGCACTTAAAAACGGAAGTATTTCAGACAACTATAAGTTTTTGTTTGAAGAAGTAAATGGTGGTAAGACACGATTTGTAAGATACCATTTGAAGACATTAAAACAATACGCATCTGAATGTGATACTATCACCGAAATGGGCGTTGATTCGGCAAACACAACTTGGGCATTTTTGGATTCAAGACCTAAAAAATTGACATCAATTGATATCATCAATACCAAAGCACCAGAAATTGTAGCATTGGCTGGAACATTGGCGGAAAAGGAAGGTATTGATTTTGAATTCATACTTGCAGATACTACAAAGATTGAGATTGAACCAACGGAGTTTTTGTACATTGATACATTACACACCTATCCTCAATTGAAAAGAGAGTTAGAAATACATCCACAAAAGGTAAGTAAGTATATTGCATTCCACGATACTGATATGTTTAAGGATATGGCGGAAGCGTTGTACGAATTTCTTGAAAAATACCCCAACGATTGGGAGATTTGCTATGAGACCAAAGAAAGCTGTGGATTGACAATTATAAAGAGAAAATGAAAAAAATAGTTATTGCTCCAGTATTTTGTGAGACACATTTAATTAAGTATCAGATTCCAAATATCATTGATACCATTGACCCAGATTACATTATTTATAACGAAGGTATGTTCCCTGCCGGTCCTGAAAGTAGTACGAAGGTAGATTCTAACTTTATATCAAACTACACTTTAGATGGACATCGTGGATTTGATTATGAAGAGTTAAAGGAAGTCATTAGAGACGCACAAGAAAAGTATCCGAATACTAAAATCATTCTCAATGAGATGAACTATCCCGAAGGTACAAGTGCGCCTGAATGTTACGCAATGGCCTGTTCAAACTTTGAGGAGTTGGGAATTGATATTGAGGTAGGTGATTACATTTTCCCATTTGAGGGTGATGTGTTTCATTTGGAAAGTACAAAAAAAGAAATTGAAGGATATCTATCTCAATTAAAACCAGACACGGGGTTTAGAACTACTTGGTTGGATTTTATGGAAACTCAATACTACGCAGAAAAGAAAAACATCGTAGGTTGGAAATCCGGTGGTGGTCGTTCTCGTAGAGTATGTGTACGATTTGGTACTTGGGACTTTTATAGAAATGTATTGTTGAACTTTATGACTCAACAATACCCTATGTTGTATCCAACCGACTTGGTAACTTACCACTATTGTTGGTTCAGACCCCAAAAATATAAACAACTACGATTTGACCAGTTAAATAGAGGTGGTGGGTATTGGGAAAGTTTCGATAAAGGATTACAACAAATCAGAAACGAAACCCCAAAAACTGATGTGGTGATTAGACCAACTTCGCCAGTTGATTCTAACAATAGATACGCTGGTTATATTGATATCGAACATCCAAACGCAATAAAAGAACATCCAAATTTTGTAAGATGAAAGTAGCATTCTTTACCGAAATGGGATTTAGGGGTAAGGTTCGTAGAGACCATCCCAATATGAGAACGGAGTTCGCATGGATGGTGGGGTCTGATGCCGACCACTTCAACTTAAATGATATACCAAGTCAGAAATATGATTTGGGTATTGTAATTACTCCAAAGAACTCACCAGAAAAAGTAGACATAAAACAAATCAAACACTTTTGTGATAAGGTGGGTGTGATGCAAGAAGGGCCGTTTTGGTATTTCCAAGACTATCCACTTGTAAACCAAGTTCATTATTACAACAATTTGATATCCGCCGACATCATCTTTGCTCACAACGAACAAGATAGACAAT
>Ga0255763_1004312_pt1 | contig 12132 bp, 11 predicted proteins | sample 041ome_2_FD_179963 | JGI IMG/M metagenome (GOLD analysis project Ga0255763, IMG submission 179963) | Coastal salt marsh microbial communities from the Groves Creek Marsh, Skidaway Island, Georgia - 041406US metaG (version 2) | ecosystem: Environmental > Aquatic > Marine > Intertidal zone > Salt...
ACTAATAGTTATAAAAGATATGACTAATACTAATTTTTTAAAATAATTCATATATTTCCTCCATTTCTATTAATTGCAATAACACGTATGAGAAAAAAATGTAACCGTAATACAACTAAAAAGTGAGCAATGTCTTATATGTACATAAAAAATTTTTTTTTATCTTATTTTCTAAAAAAAATTCAAAATATTTTTTTAATATCTATATAAATTTTAAAAATGAAAATTTTATTTTTTGTATTTCAATTTTTTATTCTTATAAATTTTTCTGCGTATGGCTTTGTTAATGAAAAAATTTCATTAGGAAATTTTTCAATTCATAAATATGAGGTCACTATTTTAGATTTTGAGCAATACGCTACAAAAAATAAGATTCAAACGGATGCTGAAAAAATGGGTGGAGGATATGAGTGGGGAGCTGGTTGGGTTAAAAGGCCAAACTGGAACTATAAAACTCCTTACGGAAAAAAACCTGATTCATTACTAGAGCCAGCTGTTCATATCAGTAGATTTGAGGCTGAAAATTATTGCAAATCAATTAATGGCAGACTTCCAACATTTAATGAGTGGTCGCTTGCAGCTTATAATCAAAAACTTGATTCATCTCTTTTTAATAAAGGAAAGACTTATGCTTTCCCAAGCGGAGATGAAGGTAGAGATATGAATTCTCAGGGATTATTAGATTACAACAAACATATTGATGTTACTTTATTGCCTGAGGGAATAAATGGTCTTGTAGCAATGGGTGGAAATGTTTGGGAATGGGTTGAGGATCAAAAAGGTAAAAATTCTTTAACAGCTGGTGGATCCTGGTGGTATGGAAAAGAAAAAACCAGAAAAGAGGGAGCACAATATAAACCTTCAGATTTTTATGCTATCTACGTTGGTTTTAGATGTGCTTTTGATAACTAAAAAATATATTTATCAGCTAAATATATTAAAAGGCCAATCGCAATACCTACTAATAAGTAAAAAATAGTATCTTTCATTTAATTTAAAATATGCTTTGAAAGCACACTAATAGCAAGTCCTGCAAAAAATATTGTTTCAGCAAAATAAATAGATCGATGTGAAACTTTGGCTAAACGGTGGGTAGTCTCATAACCTAAAAAACAAAAAAATGGTGCAAATATAGAAACTAAAATTAACCCAAGTATTGGATCATTTATAAGTGATTTAGATGATGCTGATACTGCAAAAGCGTCTATTGAAAGTGGAATGGTGATTAGAATAATTTTTTTAATATTATCAATTAAGATTATTTTACTTTCATGAAAAAAGTTTTTAAGTGCGTCATAGGTTAAATATAAAAAAATAATAAAGGCTAACCAATTCATAAAAGGACCAACTAATTTATAAAAAAACTCGCCAGCATATAAACCTGTCAAAAAAAATAGAAAGTGACTAAAAGAGACAAGAAAAAGAGCTGTAAAAATTCTATGATTAATATGTCTACCAACCACAAAGCTATCAATAGAAACGCCTAATGCTAAGGTAATTGTAAAATATGAATTCATTATTATAAATTATTGATAAACTTAGTAAGTGGCTCTTCCACCACTTAAATCAAACACAGCTCCAGTGGTATATGAATTTTCTTCACTCACTAACCAGGTAACTAACGATGCTAATTCTTCTACTAAGATAAAACGATTTCTTGGAATTTTTGATAACATGTAATCAATGTGTTCCTTAGTCATTTGATCAAAAATTCTAGTTTTTGCAGCAGCTGGCGTTACAGCATTTACCGCTATGTTTTTATTTGCAAGTTCTTTACCTAACGACTTTGTTAATCCAATTACTCCAGCCTTAGCTGTACTGTAAGCACTGGCATTTGGATTGCCTTCTTTTCCTGCGATGGATGCAATATTAACAATTCTTCCATAATTATTTTTCACCATATGTGGTGTGATAGCTTTGCAGCAGTAAAAGACTGCATTTAGATCTAGTTCTAAAACTTTTTTCCATTCTTCAATAGGGTAGTCCCAGACCGTTGTGTTTTTTCCTGCGATACCAGCATTATTAACAAAGATATCTATCTTGTTTGATTGTGTAATTTTTTCTATTTCATTTGATACTTGATCAAAGTTAGTAACATCAATAATTGAACTTGAAAGATTAGGGTTGTTTAATTTTGCTATAGATTTTTCAACAACATTTTTATCAATATCCCAAATAATAACTTTAGCTCCTGAACTTAAAAACCTTTCAGTCATTGCTAGACCAAATCCCTGTGCGCCACCCGTTATGATTGCTGTTCTACCTGATAAATTAAATTTATTCATGAATGATAATTTTTTAAATGAAATGAGAGATAAAAACAATTAAACTCTTTTTGAATCAAACATAATTTATATAGCTTAAAAATGCTTACAACAGGCTTATTATTAATATTCTTTACAATAATTTGGTCCCAACTATCTAAATATATAAAAAATTATAAATCAGGGTTTGAAGGTGAAAGCGATGAAAGTTTTTGGATGTTTTCATATGATTTTAAATCTCGCAAGAAGCAAGATTTTACCCCAGATGCCGCACAGTTTGTTAGAAGAAAAAAATTTAAAAATAGATTAGTATTTACACTATATATAATTGTCTTTATTCAATTTTTATTATTGAATAGTTTTTTATCCCAATTTTTAATATTAATTTCCTCATAAATAAAAAATGAACAAAACAATCTTAGTTACAGGAGGAAGCGGGATAATTGGTTTTTCAATCGTTAAATACTTCTACGAAAAAAATTACAATGTGGTCATTGTAGGACTAGAAAGCAAAAAAAAAATTTCTAAAATAAAAAAAATTCTTAATCCAATTAAATCTTTAATTTTTAATGTTGAATTAACCAAAGTAAAAAATATTGAAAAAATAATTAAAACAACAATTAAGAAATTTAAATCAATAGATGTTCTAGTAAATTGTGCAGGAATACAGTTTGTAGCCCCCATAGAAGATTATCCTGAAAAAATTTGGAGAAAAATGATTGATATAAATTTAACAACTCCGTTTTTAATGATTAAAAATATTTTACCTTTTATGAGAAAAAATAAGTTTGGTAGAATAATTAATATTGCATCCACACATGGACTTGTTGCTTCAGTTAATAAGTCTGCTTACACAGCTTCCAAGCATGGTTTAGTAGGTTTAACAAAAGTTGTAGCTTTAGAAACAGCAAAAGATAATATAACTTGTAATTCTATCTGCCCCGGATTTGTCCTAACTGAATTGATCCAAGATCAAATTGACTCCGTTGCTAAAAAGAAAAAAGTATCAAACAAAAAAGCAGAATTAGAATTGCTTAGAGAGAAACAGCCTTCTTTAGAATTTGTTAAAAAAGAAGATATCGCTTCAATGATCTATTTTTTATCACAAGAATCAGCCAATCAAATTACAGGCGCAAATATTCCAATTGATGGTGCCTGGACTTCACAATAATTTTGACAATTCATTTATTAGGACGTTAAAATTATACATAAAATTATAGGAAATTTACTAGATTGAAGTGTTTGTAGGTTGGTATAAGCTACAAACTAATAAAAAGGGGGACAATTATGTTAAAAAATAAAATAAAAAGTCAAAAAGCTTTGAGTAGACGAAAATTTGTAAAAAAAGCTTTATTGGCTACTGGAGCAGCCGCAATTGGTTCAGCTGGTTTAGCAGCTCCAGCAATCACAGCAGAACGAATTGAAGTTATTATGGTGATGACCTGGCCAAAAAATCTTCCAGGACTTGGAACGGGTGCAGCTCGTTTTGCTAAAAGAGTAGGCGAACTATCTGAAGGCAGAATAAATATAACTTTATTTGCAGCCGGTGAACGAGTTGGAGCTTTTGATGTATTTGATCATGTCGCTAAAGGCGATGCTCAGATGTATCATGGAGCAGAATATTATTTCACAGGTAAGGAAAAATCATTTGGATATTTTACTGCAGTTCCATTTGGTTTAACTTATACAGAGTTTAACGCTTGGATGAGGTTTGCCGGTGGTCAACAGCTTTGGGATGAATTGTCTGGAAATTTTGGACTAAAAGGTTTCATGTGTGGAAATACTGGTGTTCAAATGGGCGGATGGTTTAGAAAAGAAATGAAAAGCCCTGCAGACTTTAAAGGCTTAAAAATGCGTATCCCAGGTTTAGGTGGTCAAGTAATGACTAAGCTAGGTACTTCAGTAATTGCTGTGCCAGGTGGTCAAATATATGAACAACTAATGGCTGGTACCATTGATGCGACTGAATGGGTAGGCCCATGGAATGATGAGTTTCTTAAATTCTATGAAGCTGCAAAATACTACTACTATCCAGGAATGCATGAGCCTGGTTCTATGCTAGGACTTGTCTGTAATAAATCATGGTTATCAAAACTTTCTAAAACTGACCAAGCTTTAATTGAAGCTGCTTGTACAGTTGAAAATGAAATTATGATGTCAGAATTTAATGCGAACAATGGATTTGCATTACAAAGGCTAGTCAATGATCACGGCGTAAAGGTAGTCGAGTTCAATGATAGGATTTATGATGCTTTTGGAAAAGCTTCCGAAGAAGTATTTGCCGAAACTGCAGCAAGCAGTCCTATAGCGAAACGAGTTACTGATAGTTTCTTAAAAGCTAGAAAAGAACTTGGCGCTTGGAATAAGCTTTCTGATACTGCTTACGTAGCTAAACGTAACAAAGTTTTAGGTCTATAATATATAATAATCCGCGAGGGTAAAACCTCGCGGATTCTTCACATGAATACTAAATTTGATTTAATAAGTTTTTCTAAATTTTTTTCTTTTTCAATAGTTTTTTTAACACTTAATTATTTTTTCAATATCATTTTAACTAATTTTTTTAATTGGCCTGGATCAATTGCGTTTCTCAAATCTTTAATTTCAAATGAGCAAGCTTTAGTTGGTTTTTCTTTTTTTTTATCTAGTTTTCAATTTATTTCTTATTTCTTATGCATTTTTGGTGTTTATTATTATTTGACTAAAATCAATAAAAGTAATCTAAAAGAAAATTCTCAAAAATTATCTAATTTATCTTCTTATATAACTCGTTCAGCTTTCTGGACAGTTTTCTTAGTTGGATTAGTAGATTTAGTTATTTCTTTTTTAGTTAGTGAAAAAGCTATTTTAGATACATTGCCCAAAGGATTAGCACAATTATTTTTGCAACCTAAGTCTAGGATATTATATGTACATTTACCTTTAACTATTTTTAGTTTTATTTATTCTATAAAAAATAAGTCAATAGGTTTCATATGGTTAGCACTTTTGGTTGTTTTTGCTGAGGCACTAATTGTTATTTCAAGATTTGTATTCTCTTATGAACAAGCTTTTATGGGTGATCTTGTAAGATACTGGTATGCTGCACTTTTTTTATTTGGAAGTGCATATACATTACTTAAAGATGGTCATGTAAGAGTAGACATTCTTTACGTAAATTTTAAAGAAAAAAATAAAGCCATAGCAAATATCTTTGGATCCATTTTTTTTGGGATGCCGATATGTTTCTTAATTCTTTACTCTGGCATGGGTTCAAAGACAGGAATTATTAATGCCCCAATATTAAGTTTTGAAATCTCTCAGCAAGCTCAAGCTGGTCTTTATTTGAAATATATGATGGCAAGCTTTTTAACTATTTTTGCCTTAAGTATGATCATACAGTTTTCAAGTTTGATCTTAGATAATATTGAAAAAATTAGGAGTAAAAAATAAATGGAAACTTTTTTTCTTTTTTTTCTAATCTTTTTGATGATAGTTGCTTTAGGCACAGGATTTCCAGTCGCCTTTGCACTACCTGGAGCCGCAATCATTGCTATCTCTTTAGCAGGAATTACTGGTTATTTGTTCACAGGCAATTCTCACTCTTATTTTATACAAGACGGACCGTTTGAGTGGATATCTTCTGCAATAACAAATTTTCGAGGAACTTATTGGGAAGTAGAGCGGGATACTTTAATCGCCATACCACTATTTATATTTATGGGTTTAATGCTGCAACGATCAAAAATCGCAGAAGATTTACTCATAACTATGGGGCAGCTATTTGGAAGAATTCCAGGTGGTTTAGGCGTTTCAGTTGTTTTAGTTGGAGGTTTATTAGCAGCGACAACTGGAATAGTTGGCGCAACTGTGATTGCAATGGGTCTGATTTCTCTTCCTGCAATGCTAAGAAATAAATATGAAACTACCCTAGCAACAGGAATTATTACAGCTTCAGGAACGCTTGGACAGGTAATTCCACCTTCTATAGTTCTAATTATTATTGCTGATCAACTTTCAAACGCTTCAGATGTAGCAAATGGACTAAGAATAGCTGATTATAAAAATTTCATTGGTAGTGGATCAATGCCAAGCGATTTATCAGTAACTAGCACAAGTGCTGGCGAAATGTTTTTAGGTTCTTTGATACCAGGATTGATTTTAGTTTTTTTATATACTTTATATGTGTTGGTTTATTCATTTATTAAACCAAAATCAGCTCCTCCACTAAAGATTGAAGGTTCTTTAGATTTTGAGTTTTATAAGCGAGTATTTTTTGCATTAGTACCTCCATTACTTTTGATTGTATTAGTTTTGGGTTCAATTCTTTTTGGTATTGCAACAGTTAATCAAGCAGGTTCAGTTGGAGCTATTGGCGCCACAATTATGGCAGGATATAAATTAGCACCAAATCAGAAACATACTTACACCCCGGCAATAATAGCAAGTTTATCTGCTTTAACTATTTTACTTTTAAGCAAGTATTTCAATTTAAATATTAAATTAATTTCAAATAATTATGATTTACTTGGAATTTACCTTGCTTTTATTGCAGTTGGGTTTTTAATCTTTTCAATTGGATGGAGCTTTTATCGTACTTTTAAAATAGACAATATTTTAAAAGAGGTTTCTACAGAGACAACCATTACGACTACGATGGTGTTTATTATTTTAATTGGAGCAGCAATGCTCACGGCAGCATTTAGAGGCTTTGGTGGAGAAGAACTTGTTAGAAATGGATTAAGTCAACTTCCAGGGGGGTTCTGGACTCAATTTGTCGTCGTGATGATAGTTATTTTCATTCTTGGTTTCTTTATTGACTATCTAGAGATTGCAATTGTAGTTGTTCCAATTGTTACCCCAATTTTACTTGCCGACCCATCTGCTAACATCACAGCTCTTTGGTTAGGTGTGATGATAGGATTAAATATGCAAACTTCCTTTTTAACACCACCATTTGGATTTTCTCTTTTTTATCTTAGAGGTGTAGCACCAAAAACTGTTAGAACTTCACAAATTTGGAAGGGTGCCGGTCCTTTTATAGCTATTCAAATTTTAGCACTATGCATCATTGGATATTTTCCAAACTTGGCAAACTATTTACCTTTAAGGTCATATTTAACCTCTGATGTTTCTCCACCACCAACTAATCCAAAATTACAAGAATGTATATTGGATTATAAATTTAATATTTATGAGAACAAGGAAACAGAGATTTTAAATGGTATTAATGGTTTAAAATCATTAAATTATGATTTCTTACCAACTGAACGAAAAGACTTATTAAATAAACACTTTGAATTAACTTTGGATGCCCTAAGTTTAGTTCCAAAGATAAAAGCTTCAAAACAACAACTTAATGAATATACAAAATCATATTACGACATTCATCTGGCAGTAAGAAAAATCCAAAGACAAATAATTATAAATGATAAAAAAATTAAATTTTTACAAGACGATATAAGAATAATACAAAATAATGACCCAGTTAAAGCTAATGAGCTGAGTAGAGAGATTGAAGTAATTCAGCTTGAAAATATTAACTTGAAGGAAAACCTTCCTGCCGATTGGAAGCAACTTAATAATGAGTATGAATTAAAATACTCAGAGTATTCCAAGCTTTTAAGTCAATATTATAAAAGTTCAGATGATGGCTATAGAATTTTAAAAGATCTAAAGGAAGAAATTGAAAATACTAAGCCAATTGATAATTTAATTTTAGCAATAAATGTAGTTCTAAATGACTTAGAAAAATTAGACAAGGATTCTAAAGAACAAAGACTTAATCAATTATTAGAGCTTTCAGACTCAATTCAAAATATTGGGAATGTAGGAGATTTAATTTATGAAACTACCACTAAGTTAGATGATCAAAATACGATTGTTTCTTTGCTTAATGAATCAAAAATATTTTTAGACTCTAGCATTGCCTGGAAAAAAATAGCCTTTACTAGAATATATTCTAAACTATTGGATTATGATAATTTATTGAAAGACTCTATTGGTTTGAGAAGTCAAAACCGCCTCAATAAAGATCAAGCTCTTGAAGTAGCAAGATGTAACTCTAACCATAGAGATATAGCACTAAGGTTTTAATTATGGAAAAGAATATTCTATCAAGAAATCATATGATCATTGTTTTTTTTGCTTTCGCTTTTGGTTATTTTTTATCTACTTTACTTAGAGCAATCACAGCAACCTTATCACCTGTTTTGATAGATGAGTTTTCATTGACGGCAGCTAACTTAGGACTACTATCCGGAGGTTATTTTTTTGGATTTGCTGCAATGCAAATTCCACTAGGTTATCTTCTTGACCGATATGGACCAAAGAAAATAGTTAGTATCTTTCTTTTGGTAGCAGTGCTTGGAATTTTAGTTTTTATGCTGGCTAACAATTTCAATAATCTTTTAATTGCGAGAGTACTGATTGGTATTGGTGTATCAGCTTGTTTAATGGGGCCGCTTACCGGCTATAGAATGTGGATGGGAGATGAATACCAGCAGAGAGGCAACTCTTGGATGTTAATGGTAGGATCTATTGGAATGTTATCTTCAACACTTCCAGTGCAGCTTATGCTTCCTTTGTATGGATGGAGATCAATTTTTGGTGGTTTAGCTGTACTCGCAGCATTTTGTATTATTTTAATTTTCTTAATATCGCCAAAGTGGCCAATTAAAAATAATAAAATTCAAAATATAGAATTAGAAAATCAAGAGTCATTATCACAGATTTGGAAGAATAAATATTTTCAAAGCTTAATTCCTATTGGTGTTTTTAATCAAGGAGGTTTATACGCAATTCAAACTTTATGGGCTGGACCATGGTTGGTTAATGTTTCAGGTTATACTCCACTTAAAAGTGCAACAGGACTTTTTTGGATTAACTTTGTTATGTTATTTGCTTTTTTGTTGTGGGGGTATATCAATCCAAAATTATTAAAGCTTGGGTATACCGCAAACAAACTTATGGCATATTTAACACCTTTAACTTTCCTAGTTTTATTAAAGATAATTATATTTGCAGAAAGCACGACTTATATTGATTGGGTTGTATATATATTAAGCTGTATTGTTTTAACCCTGGCTCAACCAGCCGTCGGTCTTGCCTTTTCCACTAAACTTGCAGGAAAGGCGCTTACGTCTTTCAATTTTATTTTATTTGTAGGAATATTTGTAGTTCAGTGGATGATTGGAATCTTGATTGATTTGGTTACAAGCAGAGGGCATTCAATAATTTTTGCTTATCAATTTTCATTCTCAGTATTCTTGATTATTTGTGTTTTTTCCTATCTTTATTTCCTAAAATTTAATTATAAAAAAATTAATGAAGCATAAAATTCAAACTACTATTGCTGGGAGCTTACCTAAGCCAAACTGGATTGCAGATACAGGCAAACTTTGGAGTCCTTGGAAATTATCTGGCGAAGCATTAGAATTTGGCAAATTGAATGCAACACTTTTATCTGTTGGTGATCAATTACAAGCTGGAATTTCAATTATCACTGATGGAGAGCAAAGTCGGCAGCATTTTGTTACTACATTTATTGAAAATTTATCAGGAGTAAATTTTAAAAAAAGGAAAGTAGTTAGAATTAGAGATAGATACGACGCAAGCGTACCAACTGTTGTTGCAAGAATAGAGAGAAAAAAAGCAGTATTCTTGAAATACGTAGAATTCTTGAGAAAATTAACAACAAAGAAAATTAAGTTTAGCTTACCAGGTCCAATGACGATGGTGGACACGCTTTATGACAATTATTACAAAAATAGAGAAAAATTAGCTTGGAGATTTGCAGAAGTTTTAAATGATGAAGCAAAAGAATTAGAAAAAGCAGGAGTAGATTATATTCAATTTGACGAACCAGCCTTTAATGTATTTTTTGATGATGTAAAAAATTGGGGAGTATCAGCCTTGGAAAGGGCAGCAAAAGGATTAAAGGTAAAGACAGCAGTTCATATTTGTTATGGCTACGGCATTAAGGCTAATAATGATTGGAAAAAAACATTAGGTCAAGAATGGAGGCAGTATGAAAAAATATTTCCATTACTCAATCAAAGCAAAATAAATCAAATTAGTCTGGAGTGTATGAATTCAAAAGTACCATTGGAATTGCTATCTTTATTGGATAAAAAAGAGGTTTTAGCGGGTGTGATTGATGTAGCGAACAAGAAAACCGAGACACCAAAACAAGTATTTGAATTAATCAAAAAAATTATAAAGTACGTCAAACCAAAAAAATTAACTTGTTGCACTAATTGTGGAATGATTACATTACCTAATCAAATTGCAAATAAGAAAATGGCCGCAATGGTTAAAGGTGCTGAACTTGCTGAAAAATATTTATTTTAAACTTTTTTTGATTTCGTTTAATTGATTTTTTAAATTTGCAAGCTCTGAAGCTAGATTATCCTCATTTTTTTCTTGGGGAGTTTCTTCTTCTTTTTTTGGTTTTGTAAAAATACTTTGCATATTAAAAGGATTAAAATTCATCATTTGTGCAAACCCATCAGTGTACATATTATTTGTATTAGCAAAGTTTAACATGTGGTTTAAATAACCAAACATATCGCTAGATTTATTATTTTCATAATAAAGTATTATTTGCTTTAAAAAATCTACAGGAACTAAATTAATGCCAGCAGTTTCTTTATCCAAGATAATTTGAGTTAAAATTGCGGGAGTAATATCTTTCTTGCTATCTGCATCAATAATTTTAAATTTTTCACTTTTCTTGATGAGTTCTACAATATCATCCTGAGTGATGTAGCTACTTGTGTTTGTATTATAAAGTCTTCGATTAGAATATTTTTTTATCTCAATCATAATTATTTTTCAGTTACGTATAAACCTGGAGCTTTGTAAATTTCCTTAAATTTATTTTGGTTAATTTGTTTAGCTTCAACTGATTTACCAGAGTATTTTTTTAACCAATCAATCCAGAGTGGCCACCATGAACCATCTTGTTTTGTAGCATCTTTAAGCCACGCCTCTGAGTCTAAATTTACATTGGAGTTTTTATTTTCGTAGTAGTAAAGTTTACCTGGCTTTGCTCCTTTGCCCTGAATAATTCCTGCTATATGACCAGAATTAGCTAAAATGAATTTAGCTTCATTGCCGTAGCTCTTAAGTCCAGAAAATACACTTTTCCAAGGTGCAATATGATCATCCGTAGTTGCCACGTGGAACATTGGTGTTTTAATCTTACTTAGGTCTAGCGTTTTACCTTTTAATGAATATTGTTTTTTAATTAACTTATTATTTAGGTAACAAGACCTTAAATAATCACTGTGCAACTTTTCTGGAATTCTTGTTGAATCTGAGTTCCAGTACAACATATCAAAAGCTGCAGGTTTGTTTCCAAGAAGGTAATTGTTAACTACATAGTTCCAGTATAGATCACCCGGTCTTAAGAAGTTAAAAGTTGCCGCCATATCTTTTCCATCAAAGTAGCCGTTGATTTTCATTCTTTGTTCAAGCATAGCAATTTGATCTTCAGTTAAAAAGATTCCAAGATCACCAGGTTCTTCAAAATCAATTAAACTTGCAAAGTAAGTTGCAGAATTAACTTTATATTTAAATTTTGTTTGTTCTAAGTAAGCAAGTACCATCGAAGTTAAAGTTCCGCCCACACAGTAAGAAGCTAAGTTTACAGAAGTTGCTTTTGTTTCTTCGCAGGCTATCTCGATAGCTTTTAAAACTCCATCATCCATATATTCAGCGAAGCCAAAGTCTCTGCTATCTGCTTTAGGATTTTTCCACGAGATTAAAAATACATTTTGATTTTGTTCAAGTAGATAACCAATCATAGATTTTTTTTCATTAAGATCCATGATGTAATATTTATTTATGAAAGGCGGAATAATTAATAAAGGAACCTCATATTGAT
>Ga0255763_1004317_pt1 | contig 12119 bp, 7 predicted proteins | sample 041ome_2_FD_179963 | JGI IMG/M metagenome (GOLD analysis project Ga0255763, IMG submission 179963) | Coastal salt marsh microbial communities from the Groves Creek Marsh, Skidaway Island, Georgia - 041406US metaG (version 2) | ecosystem: Environmental > Aquatic > Marine > Intertidal zone > Salt...
GTCGCCGCCTCCGGTTTCGCCTCCTCCGCGGGTGGATTGTCTTTCGTTTCCCCCATTTGAATCAAAAAGTGAGGAATCGTGTCTCTGATTTTATGCTACAACAACTCTAATACGCTACGTGCTAAAACTCTAAAAGATTCTCTCTCTCTCTGCCGCGCTAGTACGCGCACAAACCGAGAGCATTCACTTATCCTCTCACGCACATCCGCCGTTTCTTTCTAACTGTACTCTAACCTCTTCCCCCACTCGATTAACCCTTCTCGAAACGCGTCGCTTTCGAAAGGCGCGTTCGCCTCCGCCGCGGAGCGCTTCAACACGCCGTCGACGTATAAACTCTGGTGGATTTTTATCCGCAAGTGTTCGTGCAAATCCGAACACCCGGGCTCGGTCGTGAGCAGCAAACGTAATCCTGTTTTCGTCTCGTAAAAGTGAAACTTGTAGTTGTTCGTGCGGAAGCAGTGGAAGTGGTTGTCGCCGAGCGCGCCTCTGTTTTGAGAGAGAGACAAAAACGAAACAAACGGTGGTGAGTACTACAAATGTAAAATCTAAATTGTAAACGCACTTCATCGGGTCCATCTTCATCGCGAATTGTTTCATCGTGAAGAATAATCCAAACAACGTTTTCGTCTCTTCGCGGACGTCCGCGTTTCGCGGGTACGGTCGCGACCACTCGTGGTAGTAGACTATTTCGCCCTGTGTTATTTTCGGGAAGGAGAAATTTCGGTTAGCTTCGTTTAAAGTCGTGCGTGATGTCTGTTTTGCTTTATGTGCGATACCTTCTTGTTAAACATGTGAAACGTGTACAGTTTCACCATCGCGAAAGGACGCGACTGCGAACGCCGCACGGGGTGAACGCGAGAAGCTCTTCTTGTGCTTTTTGTCCGCGCGCTCTTTTTTATTAGTTTTAAGTGAGGAGGAATGGACTGACGAAAATTCGTGAGGTGTGTGGAAAAAGAACGCGAAGCTACTGGCGATATTCTCGCGACGACGCGAATAGGATTTTGTTTCACGTTACAGAACGATTCACGATGTTCTCGCTACGTAAATATGATGTTGTTACACTATACAATTTCTCAAATTCCTCTCATGCACATATACTTTCTCTTCTCTTTATCTCTCTCTTTATCTCTCTTCCCGTTTTCTATCAATCACACAACTCTTGGAACGATTTTATTCGCCGGTTGAAATCCATTCAACACTTTATTCGTTTCCTCTTTAGGCTTATCTCCGTTTTGGTACTTAGCGCCGTTCTTTCCGGCGCCTTTTTTCGTGTACTGAGGATACTGACTCCATCTTTCTTTCTCTTTTCTCTTTTTCTCTTGCGCCTCCGTGTACGAAACGCCGACCAGGTAGCTTTCGAAATTCTCAGCGTTGTAAGTCGTAGAGCCGTCTGCGTTAATGTTCAATTCCGGAGATGGGCTCGGGGAATACACCCGGACGTTGATGTCTTGGTCGCTGATTGACTTTCGAGGCGCGTGCATGGTTTGACCGTCGTCGCCGCGGAAACGATGTCGCTGTTGCCTTCCGTTGATAGCATCTTGCGTGCTCAAATCCGAAAAGTCGTCCATGTCGCGTTTATTCGCCTTCGAGTTTTCAAAGTTCTTTCTACCTTGATCGTCAGAGAGTTTGTACCACTCGGAAAGCATAACGGTATCAAGCTCGAGCTTCTGGAGCATTTCTGCGGCAGAGGCGGCGTCTAAGGTGGAATGGACGCGCTTTAAGCCATCTTGGCCTTCCTCGATTATAGTTGGGACGCCTTGGAACGTTTGCGAGGATCCGCTGCTCGGCGGAAAGGTAGCTACAACGTTTCCTTTCTCATCGAGAACAGTCTCAGACAGTTTTAATTTTGGTTGTCGTCTCGTCAAGTTGCGCGTTTTCTCATCATTTCTTTCGCCATATACACCTCCAACGCGATCGGTTATGATTCCACTCGCGCCCCATTCGACTTGACGACCTACTAAAGATTCGTCGTTTGCAGAACCGTACGATGCGAGCAATAACCCAGAATCTTTCACTAACTCGGCGGATTGTGGGTTTTCAACGAGCCTGGCCACATCAGCGACGACGCCGCACAGCCCTCCTTTCAAAGCAACTTTCATTGCAGCTTCAACAGAACGTCGTCGAGGATCGTCGTGGTTTTCATCGCCGTCCGTTAAAATCATCACCGGATACGTGCCCTGTAAGGCGCGCATGAGAGTAGCCGCGTCTGGATCGAATGACGAAAAAACAATGCGTCTATCGCCGTGCTCAGAGCACGCCGCGAGAATAGATCGCAGCTCAGCTACGAGTCTCGGAGCCTCACACGAATTGTGTTCGTCGTACTTAAGCTCGATGTTGAACCCAAGTTCTTCAGGAGTATTCGCCAGCACTTCCGATAACGTTGGTATAACGTCTTCGTCTTCCATGATCCAAGGCAACGCTTTGGAGATGTCGTCGATGGGATGCGCATGATCAAAGACTCTGTAAAAGACAACTGGAATTAAATCATCCTCATCGTCATCTTCGTCGTCATCTAGCTCGTCGTATGTCTCGTCGTCTTCCAACTCTGCACTTTTCTTCCTAGGTCTGGGCATCGGCAACTTACCTGTCAAACGCTCGGAGGTTATCTTTGCCGCAATGGAAAGTTCCTTGAGATCCGCCCATTCGATTTCACGCACGGAAAAGGAATCTATCGGTCCATCCCCGCGTTTTACGAGCACGACATCATCGTGCCAAACGACAGGAACACCGTCCGAAGTCACTTGCACGTCAAACTCGCACCATTCTGCGCCGTCTTTGTGTGCTTGAGTGAAACTCAAAAGCGTGTTTTCACGAATACCTGGACCTGAAGCGCCATTCATGGCGACACCGCGATGTCCAATCACTGCGCAACCGATTGGATCGTACAAACCAGGGATATTCTCAACGAAAGGTTTCGGCGATTGCGTTCTCGAACGTGATTTCGATTTGTTGCTATTGTGATGCCCATGGCCTGGAGATGCCCTGGTGCGCGCACGCGGATGCCGAGCACCAAAATCTTCATCAGGTTCGTCGCCGTTCTCCGAGAGTTGTTCCGCGTCTCGCATCATGTTTGTGACGAACTCAGCGCGACGAATATTCAACATATCACCTCCGTCCATTTTCCACTCTTTTCGAGAGACGACACCGAAGTGTTCAAGAATAGTTGGTGAAATATCCGTATCTTGAGGTGACGGTAAGATCTCGCCCGTCAACTTGCACTCTATGCCAGATTCTATCAAAACCCATCCATTGGCGTGTTGAGAGATCTCCTGCATTCCTGAAACGCCGTTCGCACGCAACTGTCTCCCGCCGCCTTGACTCCAATCGCTCGCATCGTGCATAGCCTGCATCGAAGCCGGCATATCGTTCCGACACGTGCCGCCAGATGGCGACGTTACCATGACGAGCCAATCCTCGTTTTTCATCGTCTCTTGACGCTTTCGCAAAGCCTCGAGGACAGCTGAGACGCGTTTATCCGCATTTTCAATAGCATGAAGATATTCTTCTACGTGTGGGCCAAACCCGTACACGTGACCAGCGGTTTGAACATCTGCCATGTGCAGAAATAGTGCATCGGGAGTAGTTTCGTCTTTACCTTCATCGAGCGCTTTTTCCGGGACTGCAAGTTTTTGAATGATCGCTCTCGTCGCTTCCGAATCCGTAGCGCCTGCGGAGACGAGCGCGGTGGCTTCTTTTGCTATGATTTTGTGTAAATCTTTCGCACCACCCACTGCAGAAGCACAGTTTGCCCACGGACGGGCGAGATGTAATCGCGCAAATACGCCTGTTAGCGTGGCATCCTGATCTTCAACGATATCCTTCAAAACAGAAACGGATTGGCCGGTCAAAGCAGGTAACATCGCAGATGACGGCGACTTGGACGCGCGCATTGCAGATACAGTCATGTTGAGCGAAAAGCAACCGTTTTTATTCCCGCGAATAAATGATTTCAACGTCGGAGTATTTGCAATCATCATGGCGTCGGAGCGACATCCTGCGATAGCAATCACGAGCACTTTACGCAGAAGCTTCTTTCTCTTCGGCATCTGCACACTATCGGAGTCGTGGTGATGCCGATGGTGTCGATGGTGCCCGTTAGTGCTGTGCTTATGCATGCGCGATGATGGTCGCCCGTTTCCATTGGACAGAGACGTTGACATGGACTCGCTTTCCAACTTGAAACGATCCGATTCCCAGGAATCCACACGACGGAAAAGGCCAGCTTTTTTGTTCGGACTCGAGCGCGCTACGAACGGTCTCTGCTGCGGAGATGTCGAACTTGTTGTCGGTATTTCTGATCTCAACACATCGCCACCTTCATCGCTCATAGAATACCGATTCGGTGCGAGTTCCGAGTACTCGCTCGAATTTCTCTTCGAATCTTCATCCGAGGAAGGAGAATTCTTATTTGTTGTTGATGTTGCTTGTGCTGTCAAATTCTCAGCAACCGCGGCTGATATAGATTCTACTGAATTATCGCCATCGAAATTTCTATCTTGACTCTCTCCGTCAACAATCGTAGCAAACGGCGACCCGTCTTCCTCATCCGGGAAATTCATCGCTATGAAATCATCCAAATACGAATCGACGTTTATCAAATTTGCCTTCTTCGCGTTTCTCGCCTTACATAACGGACATGCATCCGGCACAAAGCACACTCTTTGTGTCGCTTTATACGCGCTCGTTAATGCACTCAGAGTATTCGAGGACTCTTTCGTCGTCAACCCGTGATTGAACGACTCTGGCTGCCTAGCGTCTGACGAAACGATGCACTTAAAACAAAACCGATGTCTGCACGCTAACCTCACCGGGTTCGTCATGACATCGTCGCACACCGGACAAATCCTGTCCTCAATTTGCCTCGCTTCTGCCGGTGCCACTCTCGCGGCTAGCAGCTCCGTCCTTGTGACCACCTCTGCTAACGACGTATCCACGAACATCGGCACGTCGCGAATAATCTCCACCGCGTTCTCTCTTTGGTTACAATTCTTGTTATACTTCTTCACCGCTTTCACCACCGCGGTATAATTCAAAATAACAAACGATCTCAGTTCGCTCAACTCAGGCGCGAAGTGTTTCACGATTTGCTTCTTCGCCAACTTGAACCGCTCGACGTCCGTTTTTTCGTGTTTTATCTCCTCCTCGAGGATATCCAACTGCTCCCGAAGTCTCGTTTCGGTTTTGACGTAGAAAGCGTTCGCCTGCGCGTAAATAAACGAAATAAAATTATAAAGTCGGGGAGGGGTCAGTCGTGCGCGGGAGTGGAATTTGAAACGACCGATGCCACCTCGCGACGCGCATCCCGCGTTCTTCTTCGTGTCGGGGTAAAAATTGGAATAAAAAAAGAATCCGAGTCACCAGATTTATTCCCTCGGAGAAAAAAAGAAGAAGGCGGATGTGTGTGGTTATCACGTCCCAGGTTTTTTTCTTACCTTTTTGATTTCCTCATCCAGCGTCTTCATGAACAGCCCACTCTTCTCGCCTCCCGCGATGTCCTCTCTTTCCGCGTACAGCGCGTTCTTCAACTCTTTGTACCGAATGTAAAACTCTCGCCACTCCGGGTAACGTTCCTCGACTAAACGACGGCCAAACTTTACCATTTTTTGGTGTTTAATAAAATTGCCCCTTTCAATTTACTATTATATATACACGCGCGCGCGCGCGAAAAGCACACGCGCTCGAGTCTTCCTCTTGTTCAGAAGAAGACCGATTCTTCGGGTGAAGGGTAATTCGCTTGGCGCGATGAGAGACACGCACTCGCGTCGAACGAGATTTTTTTTTTGAAGGGGTTTTACGGGAAAAAGTCAAAAAATACAGTGAGTAAAGCAAGCAAGAAGAGAAGATATTTTATACAAGAAATGAAATACTGGTACTGCGGTAACAATAATAATAATAATAATAATAATAATAATGACGACGATGATAATAATAATAAAACGGATGCGCGAGGACGATGTTTTTTGTTCCGCGAGTTTGTGTGTTTGCGGCGGTTGTGTTTCTTTGATCGCGCGTTTCTTCTCCTCAAATCTATCCGTCTCGCTTCCGCTTGAAAAACAACTAGAGACGGCGAGGAAGAGAAGAGAGAGAGAGAGAGAGAGAGAGAGAGAGAGGCACACGCATACGACGCGTCGTCACGCGAAGACGATGTGCACGCTCTATCTACCTCTTCTTTTCTCTCTCTTTCTCTCTCTCTGATTGAGAATGGAAACGGCATTTCAAAGAGCACACCACTCAGCTTCTACTATAAAACCCCCTATATATTTTAAATAAACGCGCGCGCCCTCTTTTTCTTTCTCCTCTTCTGTTTGTTTTTACGATTGAGAAGAGTTTTTTAGAAAGCGACTTCGCCATCTTCCTTCTCCTCGTCGTCGTACTCCGCCTCTTCTTCGGCCGTGGCGTCTTGGTACTGCTGGTACTCGCTGACCAAGTCGTTCATGTTCGACTCCGCTTCGGTGAACTCCATCTCGTCCATGCCTTCGCCCGTGTACCAGTGCAAAAACGCTTTGCGCCGGAACATGGAGGTGAACTGTTCGGAGACGCGCTTGAACATTTCTTGAACCGCGGTGGAGTTGCCAATGAACGTCGCGGACATTTTCAAACCTTTCGGGGGAATGTCGCAAACGGATGATTTGACGTTGTTCGGGATCCATTCGACAAAGTACGACGAGTTTTTGTTCTGGACGTTCAAGAGTTGTTCGTCGACTTCTTTGGTTGACATGCGACCGCGGAACAAAGCCGAGGCGGTAAGGTAACGACCGTGTCTCGGGTCCGCGGCGCACATCATGTTCTTCGCGTCCCACATTTGTTGCGTGAGTTCTGGGACGGTTAACGCGCGGTATTGCTGCGAGCCTCGAGAGGTGAGCGGCGTGAAACCAACCATGAAAAAGTGCAACCTCGGGAACGGCACCAAGTTCACCGCCAACTTTCTCAAATCCGCGTTCAATTGACCCGGGAATCTCAAGCAGCAAGTGATGCCACTCATGACCGCAGAAATCAAGTGGTTCAAGTCGCCAAATGTCGGCGTTGTTAACTTCAACGTTCTGAAGCAAATGTCGTACAACGCTTCGTTGTCTAAAACCATGCACTCGTCGGCGTTTTCGACCAACTGGTGCACGGACAACGTCGCGTTGTACGGCTCAACGACGGTATCGGAAACCTTCGGCGATGGAACGACGGAAAACGTCATCATCATGCGGTCCGGATATTCTTCGCGAATCTTAGAAATCATGAGCGTCCCCATGCCCGAACCAGTACCACCACCCAAGGAGTGACACACTTGGAAGCCTTGCAAGCAATCGCACGATTCGGCTTCTTTACGCACGACGTCCAACACAGAGTCAATCAATTCCGCGCCTTCCGTGTAGTGACCTTTGGCCCAGTTGTTACCAGCGCCAGTTTGACCAAACGTGAAGTTATCTGGACGGAAGATCTGACCGTAAGGACCCGATCTGACGGAGTCCATTGTCCCAGGTTCTAAATCGACCAAACACGCTCTCGGAACGTATCGACCGCCGGAGGCCTCGTTAAAGTAAACGTTGACGCGTTCGAGTTGCAAGTCGGAATCGCCGGAGTAAGATCCAGTTGGATCGATACCGTGTTCATCGCAAATAACCTGAGATTGGAGAGAAGAAACGTCGTGTCAGTGCGCGTGCTAAAGATGTTCCGTCGAACGAGCAAGAAAAAGACACAGTTGACCGGGTGAAAGAGAGAGAGAAAAAAATCTAAAAAAGGGAACAAGAGACGCGGTCATCTCTGTGGCCGAAACAATCGTCGCACCTCCCAAAACTTAGCGCCGATTTGGTTACCGCACTGACCGGCTTGGATGTGGACGATTTCACTGTTATTCAAAGAGAGAAGAGAGATACATAAAGTCAGTGCGCGTTCGGGAAAGTCCGCATGTGAAATGCGCAATGAGCGACATTTTTGCAGTTGACCAAAAACCGAAACCGGCGCGCGTTCGTGCGCTCCAAAAACAAAAGCGCAGACCGAACGAGCGAAAACGAGAGACGAAAAATACAACTACTCACCGCATGATTGATGTCTGCTTTTAATGTATCTGTCTGTGTTCGAGTGAAGGAGAGAGATAGAGTGTAATCCGTGTGGTGTTTTCTTGTGTCGCCGCTCGCGAAGAGAAAAGCTCTCTTTTGGGGAAGGAGAAAAAAAAGTGAAGACCGAAAAAAAGGAGAGAGAAAGAAAAGTCTCTCTCTCGGAGAGGGGAAAAGGCCCCGTAAAGTAAAGGCGACCCAAAAGACGTGTGTGTGTGTGCTATTTTTGGCACGACAATTTCGATTTCTCTCGTGTAGGTATTCGAACCTCCCCGTTTACGCTTTCTTTTTTCGAGAGAGAGAGAGGAAGTGTACGTCTTCTCACTCACCACACCGAGTATTCCCCAAAACGCAACATCAAACCGAACGCCATCGTCATGCGACAAGCACTCCTGCTTTCTGCGCAGCGATGCATCGCGTCGTCAAACATCGCGAGCGCGCGTTCGGCGCGACCGGGGAAACACCGCTCCGCCGCTCGCTTCTCTGCGCCTCGCGCGGCGAATAGCAGCGACGAGTTGTCCAACCTCCCACTCATCGATATCCAATTCGAAGGGTTCAACTCCCCGGACATTCCATCGACGCCAGGGATCTACGCCATCTACAACGACAAAAAAGAACTTCAATACATCGGTTTATCTCGTAAAATATCCGCCTCGATTAAGATGCATTGCTTTGAGCTACCGGCGGAGTGCGGTTTTGCAAAGGTTTTGCCCATGGAAGAGGCGACGAAAATGGATTTGCAAGACGGATGGAAGCGATGGGTGATGTCGCACGTCACAGAGAGCGGAGGAAGTTTACCACCAGGAAATACGCCGAAAAATGAGTTGTGGGCGGATAGAAAGAAACGCGGACCTTCGAAACCGAGCTTGCGATTGACGAATGGTATGACTCCGGACATGTCGTTCGACGCGTTGAAACCAAAGATTCAAGAGGCGATTGACGCGCACAAAATTGTGGCTTTTATTAAAGGGACGAGAGAGGAACCGGAGTGTGGATACTCGCACAGAGTAGTCAACGCGTTAAATTCTTTACTAGTGGATTTTGAGACTGTGAATGTGTTGGACGATAAGTATAATCCAAACTTGTTGTACGTGATGAAAGAGTTTAGCGATTGGCCGACGATCCCACAAGTGTACGCGAACAAGGAATTTTTGGGAGGCCACGATATCATCGTGAAGATGTTCGAGAAAGGTGAATTGAAGGATGCGATTAAATAAAAGATGGACAGAGGGAATCAATCAAGATGATGCGTAGTAATGTATGATATGTAGAATTGTAGCAAGAATAATGATGTACCTAGGTAGTTCAAAGTGACGTTCTTCTTCTTCTCGACATGTTTTACGCAACTTTCCCACCGGTGCCGGGCACGTTGAAAAGCACGTAAGGAGTGCTGTCTTCCACGCCGATCTTATCGATGATGTAGAATCCTTTGTTTTTCAACTCAACGACTTGGCCTAACTGGTACGTGCGCAAGTTGCAGTCGCCATGGCATCTGGTCACTTTGTCCGAGTCCAAGTTCACGAGATCTTTGAAATCGTCGCCGTCTTCCGGTTGTTTCTTCGTTATCAAGTACCCGAAATCGTGCAACTCGAGCTCAACAAGCTCGTCGTATGCTGGAAGCCAGTTCACTTTCACTTTCGTACTTTTCACATCACCGTCTGGGTTCAAAGTGGCGTCGATAGTCTCGATAGTTTTCCCGTCTTTCGCCATGTGAATCTTCTTAGGAATGGCGTTACCCCACATGGTAAACGTCGCCTCTTCGCCTTCTTTGAGTTTCAGAGCTTCTTCTTGTTCCACCCAAACTTCTTTCTTTCGCAGAACAACGTTAACACCGAGCTCTTTATTCTTTGGGTTTTTCGGTTTAGTGACCCACTTGTCTCCGTCGTCGCAGTTGTCGAAAATCACTTTCACGCGTCCTTCGTCTTTGACCGCAACGTGCATGGGCGTTTCCGGGGCGATGAGTTTCTTGTTCACCGCCCAAATTTTGTCCCATTCCATGGTGTTCATATTCTTAGACGCGCCTTGCGACAAAATGAACTCTTTTAACGCTTCAATGCGCATGCCTCTTCGAACAACGCCTTGGACGGTTGGGAACCTTGGATCCGTCCAACCCTCCGCGTGTTTGTTATCGACGAACCATTGCAACTTCCGCTTACTCAACGTCGTGTACGTAAAGTTCATTCTCGAGTAATCCCACAGATTCACTTCACGTTGTCCTTGCGCTTTTTGAATAAACTGGTACTGTTCTTCTCGATCTTTGTATTCAGACGTTCTCAACGCGTGCGTGACGCCCTCAATAGCATCCACAAACGGACACGCGAAATCGTACGTCGGGTACACCTTGTACTTATCCCCTGTTCTATGATGCGGGGTCTCGATGTTACACCTGAAACACACGGGATCTCTCATGCATCCGTTGTCCGATTGCATGTCAATTTTGATACGAACGCAACAGTCTACACCGACCTCCGAGCCTTTCTTCATCTCTTCCCAAAGTTTCATGTTTTCTTCCACCGATTGCGTGCGACACGCGGAATCAGTCTTGCTCATGCGTTCTTCGCGCATTTTGTCCACCGGCGTTGTATCCACGTACAACTTACCCTCTTTCATCATCTTATCTCCCAACTTCAAAATTTGCGGAAACGAATCCGAGGTATACGTCAACTTGTCGTAATCCAATCCCAAGGTGGCGCAATCCTTCAAAATGTTATCGACAAAATCTTGTTTTTCCTTGTCTGGATTGGTATCATCAAACCTCAAAATGAGTGTTCCCTTGTACCTCCTCGCGAAGTAATGGTTCAACAAGGCTGCTTTTGCGTGTCCGATGTGTAAATATCCCGACGGTTCCGGAGGAAATCTCGTGCACACTTTGCCGTCCTCGGCGTCTTTCAAGTCAATCTCAAACGAGCCGGACGTTGGTTTCTTCCCGCCACTGCCACCGCCACCGCCGTTATTTTTATTAGCCTCTTTCGCTGCTTTCTTTGCCGCTTTTGCCGCATCTTTCTTCGCTTGACCTTTCGAAATCTTCCCCGTCTCGCCGCCTTCGCCGACGGCCATTTTCCCAACCTGCTTCCCCAAAGCTTCCACCGCGTCAGCGTCGGAGGAAGAAGCCGGCGCCAAAACACCCGCCTCGTTCGTTTGCGTCATCAATTCCACGAATCTCTTAATCTCCGGAAACTTCTCCACGCCACTTTTCACCCCGTTCAGAGCTTTGCACATCGCCACGTCCGCCGTCGTCTGCGCGGCGTCCGTCACGAAATACGTCCTCGTCTGCAAAAACGCATCGATCGATTTCAACTGCTTCTCGCACGTCTTCGCGTCGTTATTCCTCGACGCGATCGCGATTTCTTCCGCTTCCGACAAAAACTGCTTCACGAGCGTCTCTTGTTCTTTCGAAAGCGCAGCAGCAGCCGTCGGCGCGACGGCAGAAGAAGCTTTCTTCTTCACCTCCTCGTCGTCGGTGTTCTTCTTCGCCGCCGCGACGCTAATCTTCGATGATGAAGAAGAAGAAGAAGAATTCTTCGCCGTCGCTTCTTTTTTCGTCGCGTTTGTCGTCGCCGCTACAGCAGCATTAGCAGCAGCAGCTCGAGGAGGAGGAGCTGCCGCGTCGTTGTTCGGAGTGCTCGCTTTTGCGCCCATTCTCTTGAAGTAGTTTTATCCCCGACCCAAAGGTTGATTTTGTGAAAGAAAAAACGTCCTTTCTTTTTTTCTCTACTTTTTGTGACATGTTTAGGGTTTAGGATTGAGACCCTAAATGACTTTCTCTTCGACGCTCCTCAGTCAGAGTTCTCCTTCTTCTCCTTCACTCGTCTCAGTCTCGTTCTCGTTCGAGAATGGCAGCGAGAGAAGAAGAAGAAGAAGAAGAAGAAGAAGAAGAAGAAAAGGACGAAGACGACGACGATGAAGAAAAGAACTGGCGCGTTCTCGGCGAAGGCAACGCGCACCGGATATACGCGAAGAAGATTTTGGACGAATGGAAAACCGTTGGTGTTGCCACTGAAGAGGAAGAAGAAGAAGACGCGTTCGTTTTGAGACGACGACGACGAGAAAACGCGAAACGGAAAAGAGACGATG
>Ga0255763_1004318_pt1 | contig 12119 bp, 12 predicted proteins | sample 041ome_2_FD_179963 | JGI IMG/M metagenome (GOLD analysis project Ga0255763, IMG submission 179963) | Coastal salt marsh microbial communities from the Groves Creek Marsh, Skidaway Island, Georgia - 041406US metaG (version 2) | ecosystem: Environmental > Aquatic > Marine > Intertidal zone > Salt...
TCGAGCTTTCACATCGAGAATAAATGTCTTTGCGAGGAGGAGAGTTGGATACGCATAGGCAGCGCATAGAACATCTAACCTCGCTCGCTCGCTCACGGGGAAAAGAACTTGTACGATATCCGATCTTTTTATTACGTTTTGTTTATTTGAATTAAATGACTTGATGTTTGATAAATTCTACGCGCCGTCTCGCGTTTACGCGCGCACGCGTTCGTCTCCTCGTCGCTCCAAAATCACTTCTTCCTTTTCCCCTCTGCCATTTGGAGCTGATTTGAGCGGCGCTTTTTTTGAGAAAAAAAAAGAAAAAAAAACTCTCTTCTCTCTCTCGCGCAAGGGCTTCACATCATAAAAAACGCACACGCCACCCGCACTCTCTTCTTCCACGGAAGACCACCACACGGAGAACACACACAACACTACCGCGCGCGCGCACTCGACGCATTTTCAGCACCGAATACGAACAACAACAATCAAAAATGGGAATCTTACTTCCAATTTCCGGCCAAGTCTCGAAGGCTGTGGTTCATCCGAACGTCATCTTCAACGTCTGCGACTCGTACGTGCGCCGCAACGACAACGTGGAACGAGTGATCGGCACTTTATTAGGCCACTACGATGCGAAGACGAACAGTTTGGAAGTGACGAATTCGTACGCGGTGCCGCACAACGTGCAACAATCGACCGGGCAGGTTTTACTGGACGTGGAATTCCACCGGGCGATGATTGAGTTGCACGCGAGAGTAAACCCGAAAGAGATTGTGATTGGATGGTATTCCACCGGGGATGGGATCGTGCCGGCGTCGAGTTTAATACACGAGTTTTACGCAAAAGAGATGGGTATGAACATTTCCGCACCCTTGCACTTAACATTTGACGTCGAATTCAAAGATACTGATAATTTGGTTCGCGCGTGGGTGGGGAGGAGTTTAGATTTTGGGGTCAGTTCGCTCGCGAGAAGGCGAGAGTTGGAAAAGAACGAAGGAAAAGAGGAAAAGAAAGAACAAAACGAGGACGAGGACGAGGACACGGATGACGAAGACATGGGCATGTCTTCCGCGTGCTTTCAAGAAATCACGTGCGTGACGAATTTCGAGCTCGCGGAACGCGTAGGCTTTGATGCGTTGAGCCAGACGAAGACAGAAAAGAACGCGGAAAACTCCAGCGCCGTGGAAGGTTTGAAGAAAACCGTGGAAAAGATTGAAAAGTTGTTGGATGAGTGCAAAATACGCGCAGAAGAGAACGAGGGAGAGAGTTCCTCGGTAGTCGTTGGAAATTCTAGAGTAGGTAGGCAAGTCGCGGAGGTTCTCCGGGCGACGCCGCAGTTGACAAACGACCAATTCGCCCGAGTCTTTGGCGAAAGCGGCAGAGATTGCATGATGATTTCGTACGTCACTAACGTCGCGAAAGTTCAACTTCAACTGGCGGAGAAGTTGAACACGGCCAGCTTTTTGGTTTAATTTTTAAAAGTATTTAGTTATAATGTAATAGTAGCACGGAAGAAACATTGACGTTATATCATATTTAACGAGGAGAACGAAACGCCCCTGTTGTTGTTGTTGTTGTTGTTTAATGTCGCCACGTTTCGCAGTTCACTCGTTTTGGGTTGAGATATCCTTTTCTTTCAAACACACCAAGAAGCACCAAAATTTTGACCAAAAGACGTCATATCTGCACCCATCAAAAACCAACTTAAAAATCTCTCCTTCTCTCTCTCTCTCTCTCTTCTTTCCCGTTCGTTGTTAAAGAAGAAGAAGAAGGACAATGGGGAACGCCCAAAGCCAGGGAGGCGGCAACGGAGGAGATCCAAAACAACTCCACATCTCCCCTCGAGATTCTCTGGAGGATAAGATGGAAGCTTTAGTCATCGTCCCGGACGTGATTGTGACGAAAGAGGAGTTGTTGAGATACAACGGGAGTAATCAACACGAAAAGAGGATATATTTGTGTTGCAAAGACATCGTCTACGACGTGACCGTGGCGAGAGATTTCTACGGACCGGAAGGACCGTACGCGAATTTCGCGGGGAGAGACGCCTCGAGAGCGCTCGCGCTCATGAGTTTGAAGATCGAGGACGTGGAGAATACGGATTTATCGGATTTGAACGAAGAACAACTTCAGGTGTTGAACGATTGGGAGCGAAAGTTCAAGTCAAAGTATAAAATCGTCGGGAGGTACCAGGCATGAGATAGAAAGGAAGATATAGAAGGAGGACATAGGATTAAGGAGAAGCACCGCGGCGCCGCGTAACCCGCACTACACTACACGGAGAGAGAAAGAGAGTTATTTGTAATTATAGAGTTCATTCAATTTTAAATCACCACTTTAACTCGGCGAACGCCTTGGTCGCTTTCGCGACGTCTTGTTGTCTCTTGCCATCTTTTTCATGCTGCTGCTGCGCGTCTAATTCTGCTAACGCCTGTAAGCCTGGTCCAGTCATTGGAGCTTTTGGCGCGTTATAGTTTGTCGTCGTCGTCGTCGTCGTCGTCGTACCTGACATGGATGAAAAGAACGCATCGCTCGTATCGTTTGCTGCATCGACGGTGAACAGCGAAGCGTCTAATCCTCCCGACTGAAATAAAGACGAAGAAGGAGGAGGAGCACCGGATCCGAAGAACGAGGCATCGACTTCGTCTAATTGCTTCAAAATTTCACCCGCAGATTTCTTCACAGTATCTTTCACTCCTTCAATTTCCATCGCCTTGCGAAGGGTCAGCTTTACGTTTTCATCCGCTTTCAACGCGTGCTCTAAAACAGAGTCTCGTCGAGATAACGCTTTCGACACGCACCCCAACGCTTTTTTCGCGCACTTCCATCCAGATTGCGCTTCCATGAGCTCGGCATCGTAACCTAACGCTATTTTATCCAGCAGCGCTCGCACGATTAAGGACGCTTCCAATCCTTTTCTGTCGATGTGTTCAAACAGTTGCGAGAGCTCGGCTTCGTCCGGGACGAGCTTTACACCGGCAACGCCACACAACGAGTCGACCCGCTTTTGTTCCTCGGATCCTTCTAGAGGTATCAACGTCGCTATTTCCGAAGGCGGTGGTGGTGATTGTACTCCTGCCCTCGTAGGACCTGTACCTTTGAGCGTCCACTCGGAAGCTTTCTGCTTCTCCGGCTTTACCTCAAAATCGGTTTGTTGTCGATGTTGTTGTTGTCCTTCTTCTTCTTCTTTAGTAGTACTATTCGTCGCTATCCCCAACAAATCCGCTAAAGGATCCGAAGACAGCGATGTTGGTGTTCTTTGTCTCGTCTGCTCTTGTTTTCTTTCTGGTACTACTCGTTCTACTTCTACTTTTACTTCTTCCTCCTCCGGTTTCCCCCACGGTCCGCTTATACCACGTCTTCCCGATCCTCCTCCTTCTCCTCCTCTCATGGCATCTGCTAACGACCCGCCGGTCATTTCAGACTTCTCATACGTCTCGTCCACATTCGCTCGGTGTTTCTCCCTTTCTTTCGTGATTTCATTCACTTGCGCCCCAATTTTCTCAGCTACGTTCATCGCCGTTCCGCCCGCAGTGCGAAGTAAACCGGAAGCGGCTTCGATACCGGTTAGCGACGTGACGTTGTTGTTTTTGTTGGTGTTGCTGCTGCTGCTGCTTTGATTACTGTTTCTTTGTTGTTGTTGTTGTTGTTGTCCGGAGATCCCGACCATTTTCGCGGAAGTATTACTACCTGCGCTATTAGAACCAAACAAACACTCCATCGCCTCCTTCGCCCCTTCAAACGTCTTTGTTCCAAAGTTCTCTCCGTTATCGGTGACAATGTCCCGTAAAATCTTCGCCGCGCGTTTGCTCAGACACAATTTCATCTCCTGCGGTCCTTCTCTCGCTAAAATGCTCGCTAATTTCAACGCTTTAACTCGAACGTTGATTGAATCGTGCTTGATGCGCCTCGTGACGTGTTCACTCACGTCGTCTATCAACGCTTTCTGAACAGAATTGCAATCTTCTCTGGCGAAAGAAATCATGCGGTGGATGTTCGGAGAGTTGAAGTCGTCCACGCACATTTGGTCCACGCTCGCGTGTAAACGCATTTTGTGGACGATGTCCATCTTTCTGTGCGCCGCGTGCTACTATTTCGCGCCGCGCGCAGAGAGAGAGAGACTACTCACCGGTATTGATGACGGGTGAAAAGTGTAACGATTTTTACAAAAAAAGGGTGCCCTTTCCAATAAAATACATACAACGACTAAAACTTCTACAATACTACTTATTAACAACCCAAACGACTCCAGTGACTCATTTTCTTGACTATTTTCCTGTTCTCTTCCACGGTGTCTTTAGCGTTTTGCATCTGCGCGGAAGATCTTTGCAACGTTTCTCGTTGGCGTCGCAGATTTTCCAAAGTATCCAAACCGGCCCGTTCGGCGCGTTCGGCTTGTTTTAAACTGTCTTCTAAAGCGACGGCGGAACGGTTAGCCAGAAGGGTAGAGTTTCGAGCGGCGTTGATGTCGTAACCGCGAGTGGCAGTGGTGGTGGCAGTGTTCGTTGTCGTTGTCGTCGTCGTCGTCGTCGTCGATATTGTTGGGGTTATCGTGGCAAACAACGCTTTCCTTCGCGCCTCTTCGTCGTCCTCGTTTTCGTTGGTTTCGAACTCTTCGTCGTCGTCCTCGACCACGCTTTGCGGCGCTCTATTTTCGTACCCGTACCTTCGCATGCGACGAATCTCCTCCTCTTCTCGCCGTTCTCTTTGCCTCTGGGCGTCGCTATATCTCTCGATGCTGCTACTTTTATTATCTCCTCCCCTTTCTTCGCCTATACTCGCGTTTGCAAACTTCTTCACCGCGGTCTTCGTCTTGGTCGCCACCGAGTCCATCTTCTTCTTCGCCTTCTCCAAATACATCTTTGCCGATTTCTTCCAGTACAAAAACTGGTCTCCTCCTCGCTCTTTACTCTCTTCTCTGATTGCCTCTTTCCGCTCTTCTCTCGATAGCTCCTTTCGTGGTTCTGGGATGAGCGTTCGTCGTTCGCCTCTGCGTATGCTTTCCACGTGTTTCTTCACCTCTTCCAACTCTCTTTTTATTTGTCTCGTTTCCGTTTTAACGTCGTTCTTGTTGTTGTTTAAAGAAGAAGAAGAAGAAGACGACGATGAAATTCTCCTCTCGATTTCTGCGATCGCGGCGGAACATTTTTCGATCGCAGACTCTAAACTCTCCACCACCGTTTCTTCCTCTCGCCTCTTCTTTTCGACGTCGTCGTCGTTGTTCTTGTTGCCGTTATTATTGTCGTTATTATTTTTATTAAATTCGATGCTCGCTTCCGCGAGTCGCATTCGCATTCGCTCCAACGAGGCGTGACACTGTGAGAACAAAGACGAAATATTATTTTTTCTTCCCGACGACAAAGACACAGACACAGACAAAGACTCTTCCACCATAGCTAGCGCGGTAAAAGAAGCGCGCGCGCTCTCTCTCTCCGTTTTACTTTCGTTTCAATTTGTGTGTGATGAGAGACTCTATATACTATGGATACTCTTCTGGGGGAAAAGTGATGTTTTTTGTGCGCATTTTGGAAAAATCAACATCCTCACAAAAAACACTTGCGAAAGAAGAAGAAGAGAGAGAGATGATTACGAGCATCGCAACCACCACCAGCGGCGCTTTTGCTGCCGCTCAACGACGACGACGACATAGTATTGAGAAGAAGAAGACGACGAAGAGGAGAGTTTCTTCGTCGTCGTCGACTTCCAGCAGCGGCGTCTTCGCGTTCGCCTCGTCGTCGTCAAACAGTAACGACGACGACGATGATGAAAAAAAAAGGAGTGACGTAGGTGTTCAGAATGGAAAAACAAAGAAAAAGACGTGCGTAATAACCGGCGCGAATACCGGCATCGGGTACGAAACGGCGTTAGCCATGCTACAAAAAGACTATAAAGTTATCGCGGCGGTGCGAGACGTGAAGAAAATGGAATTGGCGAGAGAGAGTTTGATGGAAAAGTTGAAAGGCACGGAGGACGTGGAAATCGTAATCGAGGCGATGGACTTGAGCGACACAAAATCCATCGAAGCGTTCGCGAAGAAGTTTATGGATTCGGACGACGCTTTAGACGTTTTAATCAACAACGCTGGAGTTATGGCCACGCCAGAGATGAAGACGAAAGATAACTTTGAATACCAAATTGGTGTTAATCATCTCGGTCATTACAAGCTCACGAACATGGTGTTGCCGAAGTTGTTAGAAAGCGGTAGCAGTTCGGGAGACGCAAGGATAGTCAACGTGTCGAGCGAAGCGCACAGATTCGGCAAGTTGGAGAAGAACGATTTGTTTTACGAGAAAGCGGGGAGTTACAACAACTGGAAATCGTACGGGCAGTCGAAATTGGCGAACATTTTATTCGCGAACGAGTTACAGAGGAAATTAGAACGAGAGAAAGACGTGAAGTACGTCTCGTGTAACTCTTTGCATCCAGGCGCGGTAAACACAGAATTAGGAAGATACTTGTACGACGCGGATAAAAAACCGGGTTTTTTCGAAGAAATGATCTTCAACGTAATACGCACGACGATGAAGACGCCCGCGCAAGGCGCTGAAACCTCCGTCTATTTAGCCTCCGATCCGACGGCGAGTCGATTTCGCGGCAAATATTTCGACAACTGTAAAGAGAAAGTTTCTACCAACGCCGCCAGGAACGAGGACGACGCCCGGTGGTTGTGGCAGAGAAGCGCCGAGTTAACCGGCGTCGACTTCTTTTAAGCGCGTGTAGAGGTTTTTCTCTCCGCGCGTAGTTTTTTAAGCTCAACAATAACGCGTGCAATAGTTCTGCGGTCGTATATACCATACGCTTTACAAAAAATCTTTTCGTCGCCGTTCTACGCGTACTTCTTCTTGTTCACAATTCAACGTGACGCTCTTCCGCGAGAAATCACGTCACGAGTATTTGAAAAACTCTCTCTCCGTGATAAATAGAGCGCGTAAGAAAACACACACACACACTTACACACACAATACTCAGACACACAGAAAGAGAGAGAGTTGAAGAGGTCACAAACACTACAAAAAAGATGAGACTGACGGTGTGTAATCAAACGAACGAATCGAACATCGCGCAAATAGAGATTGACTCGAACGCGCCTTTGGTGAATTTGCAAGCGATGATTGCCATCGAGTTGAACATTTCCGAAGAGAAACAGATATTGATGCACAACGGGAAAGTGTTGATTGGTGGAGACGATAGTAACAAGGCGAACGACGCGGAGACTAGTACGATTGAATCTAAAGGGCTACAAAACGACGACATGATTTTAGTCGCGGAGAAGGAGCATAGGGAACAACCGATGATGATGAGCACGAGGAGTGGTGGACCCGGTCAACAACCTATTCCGGAAGAGATCGAGAAGCAGGCGAGAGAAGCGATGTCGAATTTGAAACGAGAGCGGGCATTCGCCGACTACTCTTTACCTCCAGAGCTGGAAAAAATTATCAGAGAGGACGACGTGAAGGCGTTTATGGAGTACATGATGAAATCAGAGACGCGATCGAAGAGGAAAGAAGCGGAGATGTACGAGAGATTGGAAAGAGACCCGTTTGATGTTGAGGCGCAAAAAGAAATAGAGCGAATTTTGAAACAAAGGCGAAACGATGCGATGTATGAGCACGCCATGGAAGAAACGCCGGAATTAATTTTTGGAAGCGTGACTATGCTTTATTGCAACATGGAGTTGAACGGACACAAAATGAAGGTGTTCATCGACAGCGGAGCGCAGATGTCCATCATGGGTTTAGACTGCGCGAGACAGTGCAACTTGGAGAAAGACATCGACGAACGATTCGCCGGCATGGCGGTGGGAGTCGGTTCGCAAAAAATCGTCGGAAAGGTGCTTCAAGCGCAAATAAAAGTCGGCAGCGCGTTTTTAGCGTGTTCTCTTTCCATTTTGGAGGGACAAAAGATGGAGTTTATTTTTGGTTTGGACATGTTAAAGAGGCATCAGTGCGTGATTGATTTGAAGAAAAACGTCCTAAAGATTGGCACGACCGGTGAAGAGATTCCGTTTTTAGGCGAAGGAGAAATCCCGAAGCGACAAGAAGACCTCGCGATACCAGAAGACGCGACGATGAACACCAACACTGACGACAAAAATAAGAACGACACCACCAAAGGTACCGCGCAACCGCCGGCGGACGACGTCGCCGCCGAAGTGAGCGGAGTCCACGAACGCCCAGCGCGACCGGCGACGACGGAAATCTCCGGCGTAGTCTCTCCTCCAATCGCCGGCGGTTTAGGAGGAGGAGGAGGTGGAGGAGGAAGAGGCACCTTCCCCGAAGCTGTCGTCGCAAATCTCATGCAGTTGGGATTCTCTCGCGAACGAGTCCTTCAGGCTTTGGAAGCGACTGGGGGCAACGCAGAAACCGCCGCCAGTTTGTTGTTTAGCGATTGATTTTGTACACATATATACGATATATAGTTTAGCGATAGAATATTACATACTCGCGTTTCTCCCTCTACTACGCGTGATTCCCTCATTGACCCGTACTTTTCCAATCGCGTGTTCATATCATATCTGGAAAAGTGCCAAAAAGGTAAAAAGGAAAGGGGACTTTTTTTCAAAATCCACGTCAGTTTTTAAATTGACACACACACGAATTAAAACAAAACAGAACTTATAATGTGGGCTTCTCTCACGTCTTCGCAAAAGGTACGCGATGTTGTTATTGCGCTCTCTCTCTTTCTCTCTCTCTTTCTGTTGTTGTTGTTGTTTACCGGACTTGAGCTTTACGGTTCTTTTTCTCTCTCTCTCTTCTCTCGGCGGGGATTGGCTAATTGTGTGCCGTGAATTCAAAATAACGGTGTGCTCAATTCTCACTCTCATTACACACACAAGGTCATCGTCGTTACGAACTTGATGGGGTTATACTACGCCGTCATGCTTTTGGGCGACAAAATTGGTTTGCCGACCGACAGTTTCGGCGCTAAATTCTATGGGATGAAAAAGCCGTCGGTCGTTCAAGCTTCCGGAGCGAGTTGGACTGGGTTGTTTTTATGCACGATTCTCGCGGACGCTTTCTACGTGTGCTTCAAGTGCTCGGAAGGCGCCAGATTAAGATATTGCAACTTGGGTTTAATTATGGCGTGCCAACGATTGACTTTGCAAATCGCGCACTCCACGCCATCTCTCCGCTCCGTCGCCATCCCGACGGTTGCGAAAGAGTATACGTCTGGCCTCATCGCGTCTTTCGTGTTCATCGCTTTGTTCTCGAGCGTCAGCTCAACCTCGCGCCTTCCGGCCGGCTCGGTTTGGTACAAACCGGCGACGACCACGGCCAAATGCCTCTTTGGTATGACTCTCGGATGCATTGCGTTCTTTCTCCAAATGACTATGACTGACTACATGTCGGCTGTCTCAAACGTGAAAGGGAAGAGAACCGCCATCGAATACGCGCAGTTTGACTGGTGCTGTGTCATGTTGATGGGTCTCATTGGCGGTTTGATTTTCGCTCAAATGTACTTGACTGAGAACGAGCAAACTGGTTTCGCTAAGCTTCGCGCCGGGGCGATTATCATGATGATGTACTTAGCGTACACGGAAAAGGCCATCACTCCGTGCAAAACCTACAAAGAAAGCATGCGAATGATGGGCGCCATTCTCTCCTTGGCGATTTATGCCGCGCACGGTAACGACATCAAGAAAAAGTTGAAGTTGGCGTAAACGAACGTCATCATCACTGAACGAATTTCATCTCATCATCACTGGTTTTCATCGCGTTAAATTTTGCGCTGATGTCGGTGTTTTAACTGTTATACACTATTTATTATTTAAAAAAAACGATGAAACGTAAAAAGAAGAATTAATGCGGACGCAATGTGCAACGCGCTCTGGATGATGATGAGATGCTGCGTAATTTGCGAATGCTGTCTAAATTGTTATAAATATATTACATGAACTAATACTCATACATTACTTTTCTACTACGCGTACCAAGCCTTCCCCCCGTTCGCTTCGTAAAACGCTTTCGCGGTTGTCTTCTTCACAAAATCGCCAATGAGAGTGTTCACGCCAGCTTCTCGAATCCGCACTTCCACGTATTCTCCCTTTTTACTACTTTTTCCGCCATCTTCGTTCATGAATACGACACGTTTACCATTATCGGCTCTGCCCGTGCACTTCTTATCGTCGCGTTTACTCGTTCCTTCGACTAATACTAAGTGCGTCTTCCCGATTTCGCCTTTCGCTTTGTCTTTGGCCGCTTCGCGGAACGTTTCGATGACTTCCGCCAATCGTCTCTGTTTCACTTCTTCGGGCACGTCGTCGATTAACTTTTTTGACGCTGCCGTTTTTTCTCGCAATGAATACGCGAACGTGAACGCCTGCTCGTATTGCACTCGTTTCAAAAGTGAAAGCGTGTCGTTGTGTTCTTCCTCGGTTTCTCCGCAAAAGCCAGAAATAAAATCGGAACTAAACGCGACGTCTGGGATGATCGCTTTCGCCTTGTCGATTAAATTCAAGTACGCTTCACGCGAATATCCTCGATTCATTCGTTCGAGCGCCGTCGTCGATCCAGACTGTGCCGGCATGTGTAACAATTTTGAAGCATTTGGTGTCTCAGCAATCGTTTGGAGCAGATTATCTGGGAAGTCCTTGGGATGCGGCGATGTAAACCGGACGCGTAATTCCGGCGAGATGGCGCACACGTCTTTCAACAATTTAGCGAAATCGTACTCTTGATTCCTACTCGGCACGTACACGCTCTTGAATCCTTCGGCGTACACTCCGTTAGACGTCGTCGTTTTTGCGGCGGTGTTCGACGACGATGCATTCTCTTCCTTTCCTGCCGCGGCGACGACGTACGTCTTATCAGAGTAACTGTTGACGTTTTGTCCGAGCAAAACTATTTCGCGTGCATTTTCCTCGTAAAATCTTTTCTTCGCTTCCTCTAATATCGACGCCGAATCCCGCGAACGCTCTCTCCCGCGCGTAAACGGAACGATACAAAACGCGCACATATTATCGCAGCCTCTTTGTATGGTTACAAATGCCGATGTGCTCATATCTTCTACTTTACCTCTTCGCATGGGGAAAATCTCCGAATACGTTTCCGTCGTCGATAACTCGACGTTCATCGTCTCCGTAATCTTCGGCTCGAATCTTTTCCGCGAGGACGACGACGTCACGAGCGTTTCGTTTCCTCCGTCGTTCGTATTTTTCTTACTCTGTCTATTATCATTATTACTACTCGATATAGCGTTCTCAATCAATCTCGGCAAGTCACGATAACTATCCGGCCCGGCCACGATATCCGCCAATCGGACGCCCTTAGAATCTTTCTTCAACAACTCGCCTTTTAAGCGCTCCCCCATACATCCCAACACGCCGATGACTGCCTTCTTATTACTATTATTATTGTTGTTGCTCATATTAAAATCCTTCGAAAACACAGATGACGACGACGACGGCGATGTCGTTTTCATCGACCGAAACTGTCTCAATCGAGTCTTCACCCGTTCCTCCGCTTTGTCTCGTATCGCGCACGTGTTCACTAAAATTACTTCTGGCATCGTTGCCGTCGATGGCACTTGTTCTTCACCGTCGTCGTCTTCCTCCTCCTCGTCTTTCACTTCGTTCTTTTTCTTCTTCTTCTTCTTCTCTGCCGCCGAGATAGAATCGATGATGTCGTACCCGTTCGCGGTGAGCACGGACATCACGACCTCGCTGTCCGAGGTGTTCATCTGACACCCGTACGTTTCTATGTACGCCGTTCTTCTTCTGTTATTATTATTATTATTAGCGCTGTTGTCGTCGTCCCGGACGACGAGAGTTCTTCTGGACGAAGAAGAAGAAGAAGCCGGGAAGAAATCCTTCAGTTGTTTGTATTCCGTTGTCGTCCTTGTCGTCGTCCTTGTCGTCGTCGCGTTCGAGACAGAAGAAGAAGAAGAAGAAGAAGAAGAAGAGGAGCGAAAAAAAGAGGAGGAGGAGGAAAAGAAGAGAACAGACCGACCGGCGGAGGCAACCGCGGCGGTGATACCGGTGCTGCTCTTCTTTGCTCCTCTCGACAGCGACGACAACATCGACATATCGTTTGTTAAGTGATGATGCTTCGTTTGTCTGTCGACTCTTCTCCCCAAAACAAAAAAAAAAAAAAAAAAAAACAAACAAAACCAAAAACAAAAACACGCAAAAAAGA
>Ga0255763_1004325_pt1 | contig 12102 bp, 11 predicted proteins | sample 041ome_2_FD_179963 | JGI IMG/M metagenome (GOLD analysis project Ga0255763, IMG submission 179963) | Coastal salt marsh microbial communities from the Groves Creek Marsh, Skidaway Island, Georgia - 041406US metaG (version 2) | ecosystem: Environmental > Aquatic > Marine > Intertidal zone > Salt...
GATCTGATAGCTCGTCGCTGACATTGATGTAGATACTGTTGGGGATATGACCCTCTGACCACTGATCGAACCCCGAAACAAAACCATAACTGCCATCCTCATTGGGCTTCATTAACAGCGTGCAATCGAGAATCCTTATGTCAGGTTCATTGCTGTGTCTGGCTAGCCATTCGGTAGAAACAAGGGGGGTATCGAGGGTAATGGGCATTTGGTTCTCCTGTTAACGAGAGGCGATAATAAACATTGAAAGCACTTGAGAAAAGAGCAGAAGGAAAAAGGACTAACACTAAAAAAAGCCGGGCCAGGGGCCCGGCTAATCTTTATCAGGTCAGAAACCTGTCAGGAGGGGAGCTGCATATATTACAAAATGGCCTCAAAAGGATCACTTAGCTCTTCTAATGCAGGTACGGACAACCCTGCGGACATTAATCTGATAGTCCTGCGATGCTTGGACTTCTTCAAGGCTGATGAGCCCATCATCATTGCTGTCTATCCTGTCGAAAAGCGCGTAGGCACGTTCTTCCAGAGCCAGACTCTGTTCCACCAGATCAATAAAGCCGTCGTTATCAAGGTCAACTGCGTCAAAACGATCTTCCACTTCACCTGGACCTTCCCAATCGGCAATGGTCTCCCTGACACACTGGATAACTGCTTCACGAACGATTTTCGGGCGATCATTGGGGCGTTTACGTCTGGCTTCTTCTTCGCTTAGCAGACCATCACCATTTTCATCTTTGCGATCAAATTGCCGATCAACACGGCTGAGACGCCCATCAATGAATTCATTTTCATCGACAAAGCCATCACCATTGCTATCAAGACGATCAATGATTTTTTCAGGATTACCTCCGGGACGACCGCGGCGATAACGGCTCTGTTTAGAATGAATCAGTTCTCCACCGCGGCGTGCGCTGACCTGAACACTCTCTATATCCCTGCTAAATCTTGGACGACCTTCCTGTGCAGTAGCGGTCGGAAGCATTGCTGCGCTTAAAATTGCTGTCGTGCTTAGTACAACCAGGCTCTTGAGTTTCATTATTACGTATTCCTTTTATTGTTAAATATAGTCATTAAGTATTTTTAAAATTGAATACCAGCTGGAATATTCAGTTCACTGTGTAAAACGCTGTGATAGAACATCGGTTGACAGGGAGAGACAAAAATTTGAAGTGGTTTTCTTTTTCTCTAACTGCGAAAATCTACCAGGCAAAGTCATTATCGTTACAAAGGCGCAATAGATCGGTAGAATAACACTTGAAAAAAAATCAGTAAAATGCTGGGAGAATGCGTTGTCATTACCGGAAGATTTACGACAGGAATATCTGGAAACATTGGGAATAGTGAGTTATTTTCCGCGTTTCATCCTGCCGGCAGCCCCGCATCCCCAAGCCTGTGAATGGCCTGAGTCATGGACGCAGGCACAGCCTGCCCAAAAGGATGCGATTCCAGATTACCCTGATGAAGGGCAAAGCGCCGCAAGCGAAACGGCCAGGGTAATTAATCAGGATGTGCAGGTTTCCCCACCGCCTGCGCCACCTTCACCACAAGTCCGGCTAAAGCCGGATTCAACCCCACCAGCCACATCAGCTCAAGTCGAGACATCGACAACACCCTCCAGTAAAAGAAAAGTCGCTGTGGAAGATGTCCGGCTGCAGTTACTTTGTATACGCGTTAATGACAATCTGGCCGTGTTGAATGCGATGCCGCATTTTGGCCCGGGGCAATTGTCACGTCAGCATTTGGCGCTTTTGCACAATATGCTGCAGGCCAGCGGAATGGATACACAAGATTTGTTAATAGATGAAAAGCCTTTTCACTGGCCTATGGTGCAAGGGGAATATGTGGATAACAGTAAGTCGGCAGCGGCCACTGCACTGATTGCCTTTCTACAGCAAAAGCTTGTGGACTGGCAGTTCAAGAATTTACTGGTGATGGGGGAGCAGGTTGTCACCGGATTATTTGTTGCTCCCGATGAGGCAAATAGTGATGGCGACAATGGTGACAAGCAAAATCTGGGGCCTTCGCTGGATCCCGACATGTCCGCAAGTGACCCCACAAAAGATTCAGGTCATGCCGTCAGTCGCCCCAAATTCGAATCACAGGCATGGCAGACATTTTATACCCGCAGTCTGGATGAAATCCTGCAAACGCCGTTCCTGAAAAAAGAGATCTGGAGTATTACCAGAAAAATTCGTCACTAGACGGGATTTTCTGTTCCAAAATGCATAATTTGCGAATCAGGAGAATGACCAAGGCAGATCTGCCTGTTGTTACAAAAATAGAAGCTGATTGCCAAACTCATCCCTGGACCCTGTTACAATTCCTGGACGGATTCAATGCCGGGCATCAGGGCTGGGTAGTCTGCAGGCAGTATGAAGAACGTGAAATGATCGTCGGATTTGCCATTGTTACCAGTGTTCTGGAAGAAAGGACCTTGTTAAATATTTGTGTCAGGCCTGCATTTCAAAAACAGGGAGTAGGACGAACACTGCTGGAATTCCTTTTGCAGCAGGCTAAAGTTGAAAATATTGAAAAGATCTACCTTGAGGTGAGGGCGTCCAATAGCCCGGCAAAAAGTTTGTATGAAAGTTTTGGCTTTGAAAAAATCGCAGAAAGGAAAGATTATTATCCAGCAATTATTGGCAGGGAAGATGGCTATGTATATTCACTCTCTCATTTTTCCTTGCTCTCGTTAATCCCCTCTGAATAATCAGTCTCTTCGGATAAATTTTCAGCCAGATCATCTGTGTACTTGAGTTCGTCATCGACGTCAGATTTGAGCAGGCAGTTCTTTAGCCAGCCAATTAGTTTAAAGACAGTGACTGCCAGCAACGCCAGCAAGACTATTGCAATAAAAAAAATGACTGTAGAGAGAATAAAGCGTCCTACATCACTCGCTGGTATATCAGCAAAACTAATAACCGCAAAAATTGCAGCAATGCTGACCATAATGCCCGAAACTACATTCCGGGTTTTTTTGTTCATTTTTTTCTTCATAAAAAGCTATGACATTTCCTGTAGCGCGGACATGGCTGACAACAGGCGTTTATTGTCTTGCGGGGTACCAATGGTTATGCGTAATTTATTTTCCAGGCGTTCTTCAGTGCTAAAATAACGCACCAGTATTCCCTGACCTTTTAGTGCCAGATAAATTTTTTCTGCCGAGGTGCCTGCGGGCATGGTGGCAAGCACAAAATTACTTTGACTCTCGGGTACCACACAGCCCATTTCGCGTAATGCCGCGGTTACTACCTGACGTTCACTTCGTACATTTTTCCAGGTCTCACTGGCATACTCCTGATCTTCAATTGCTGCCCTGGCAAGGGACTGGGAAATCAGGTCAGTATTGTAACTATCCTTGGTTTTCATTAATGGAGAAATGACGGCGGGGTTACCCAGACCATAGGCCATGCGTAGCCCGGCCAGGGAATAACCCTTGCTAAAGGTACGCAGAATGAGCACGTTATCGAATTCCTCCAGCAGACGCTCGGATTGATAGGAAATCGCCGGGTCAACAAAATCAATATAGGCCTCGTCCAACAGTAAGACCCCCTGAAACTCAGCTGCAAGCAAGGCTATTTGTTCAAGTGCGGTGAGCGTACCTGAAGGCGCATGCGGGTTTACCAGGAAGCATACTTTTGCACCGGATTTATTCAATAAATCGGCATAGTGTTCCGGATGGGTCCAGTCTTCATTCAGTTCAAAATTGGTGAGCTTGCAACCATGGGCTGCTGCGAGAACCTGATAGAGGGTATAAGTAGGGCGGGCTACGGCAATGCTGTCATTCGTATCAGCAAAAGTGGCAATTGTCATCCGCAGAAGTTCGTCGCCGCCGTTGGTAACAATAACATTATCCGGAGAAAGCCCATGCCTGACGGCGATCGATTCCTGCAGGCTGCGGGCAGTAGGCGGAGGGTATTGTCGCAACCTGGCGACATCACACTTGCCAAGAGCAACAGCGACCTTTGGACTTGGTGGATAGGGATTTTCGTTGGTATTGAGTTTCAGTATGCCGGGTGAGTCGATTTGCTCGCCAGGAATATAGGCCGCCATGTTTTCTATGTTTTTTCGCTCGTAAGCCATTTTTGTCTTAATCTCTTTGTTGTGTTGATCGATAGCATTGGCAACAGCTCAGGGTGAATAAGTATCCAGGCGATTATTCCAGCCGGAAAGCCAGCGTTGTTCATTTCTTTCAGCAGGGGCGTGATTCACTCGCGCCTGAAGGGTGTCGCGCGCCGACTGAATAAATGCCTGGATGGGGGGCAGATGATCATGGGTCGCCATACCCAGTAAAACCTGTTTCAAACCCCAACCCTGTGCCTGGTAAGTTTCTTGTTCTGAGGTGCCGGTGCCCTTGAAATTAACATAGTCAATCAATGCATATAAGCCATGAGGCGGAGAGGAATTGGCAACGGCATAAAAGTTTTCCTGTAACCGGGTTCTTGTTGTTATGGATGCTTCGGAGTCGAGTATTTTGTCCAGTGCAGAGTCGAAGCGATTAATAATAAAACGAGTTTGTTGCCTAGAATGTTGGGCTAAAAAACTTCTTAACTCCTGCATCTGTTCAGAGTCAATATCCGCCAGGAAAGCATCCCGGTTGTGCCAGGGAGAGTCTAAATTTACCGTGTCGATCCAGGTCGGTATTTTCACCCCTTCGGCAATGAAATAGCGTAACAGTTCGGGAAAACTTTCTTCGAAAATTTCTTCCTGCTTGGCCTGGAACCAGATGAAATGGCCAATACCAAGAGAAGGGAAGTTTTCTCCCTGGTTCCAGGCTGTCAGGCAGCCAGGTTGTCGATCGCATTCATTGTTAAAAATCTGATCGCCTATCCAGTCCACCTGCGCTGGAGCAAGGCTTGGATATTCAGCGCCATAAAATGTATTGGACACCAGCAAAAGTCCGGCACAGAGCTGAACTTTCAGTGAAGCGAACACGGTTCTTTGAAAACTAATCCGTACCAATCTATGTAAATCTTTAGCAAATTAATGGATGCTTTCAGGATTCTAGCATAAAGTAATGAGAGCTCAGACTCTTATCCCATGTATTTAAAGACAATTATTAAACTAATTCTGACTTAAATACTATCAAGAGGTAAGGGCATATTGCGTTATCGAATCTGTTACAGGTTCAGGCTTTCGGGCAAACTCAATTGGCCTTGTTGGCAAATTGAAGCAAAACGTGGAAGCTACAATTATTCGAAAATTTTAAGCAATATCAACATGAGTAAAGACAGTGAAAAATGGTAGAAGATACATCTACTGAAGACGTCATTTTTGAAGCTGGCTGGTATCTACAAAATCTTCAATGGCTTTACTGATTAAGAGCAACTCCTGATAGTTATTGCTGGATATCGGCATTATTCTCGTTTGGTTGGCAGTCTTAATGGCTGCACTGTAATCAGACCAAAAGGCTGATTTTTCAAAAATGCGGGTTATTTCACATATTGTTCTGAATTCCTTGAATTTCAGAACAAGGCGTTAGTGTCCCTGTGTTAGTGGATTATCTGTCCCTACGAGCCATTTTTGGAGGTAATCCACATGTTTAAAAGTATTGTTCTTGGATTTGTTCTGGTTGCCATGCTCCGAGTTGCCCTGGCAACCGAATTATTCTTGCGATTTGGTATCCAGCCTCAATTTTTTCTTTTATTTCTGTCCGGGCTGTTTATAGCAATGCTCCTGGTGCATCGCGGAATCACGGTTCTTTTCGCTGTAATTGTGCTGACTGTTTCAGTGTTACAGTCAGAGCAGATGTTAATAACTAACGGATTTGACAAGGACTTGTTGATGGTTGCTTTGCTTTCTGTGGTTGTCTACCCCATCGTACACAAAGCAATGCATTCCTGAGCTTTATCCGGTAACTGTGCCTTTTGCTGGTGGAAGCAAGCCATAGCTGGAATGTTGCGATGCACAATAAATCCCCTGGATTTCTGTATCAGTGCAGACAATATGTGTATCAGCCATAATCAAAAACTTAGGCATATTTTTAGTAAAAAAAATTGTGACGAAAAGTGCTGTTTTTATAGGTACTTTTCGTTTCACTATTTTTTTTACTAAAAAAATGCCGAGAAATTATGCACAAAAATATTTCGCGGTCTAATCAGCCTTTAAAAACAGGGGTTTTATGAAGACCCTGTTAATTTAATTTGTAACTCATTGAAATATATAGATATTTAATTGATTAAAATTTAGACAATTTGTAAAAAAACGCCAAGTTGTGGGCAGTGCGCTAATGTGACCATGGCTTATCCATAGACTTATCCACAGATTCTGTGGAAAAAATAGTCTCACCAATCTTGCAAACCAGTTTCCACAGGTTGTATCCCTGATTTCCCATCTGGTGATATAATTTTGCCTTTCCGGTTATCTTTTTCCGGACTCCTATCAGAGAGTATTAATGATCGAAATAGATGAAAACATCCCTTTCCTCTGGCGTTTGAGGGCAGAGGAAGATGGTGATGGGTTTTGTATTGTTTCCATGGTCGTGCCATTCAATGCAGGCGATAGAAACCTGGAGCACACTATTGAGACAGATATAGTGAGCCTTACCGCGGATTACAGTGGCGAAGAAGAAGATGAAATCCTTGAATGGAACGAGGATGACATCAGCCTGTTTTTGAAGTTGATTGCCAGCAGCCAGTTTGGCCAGTCAAACAACACCGGCGGTACTATCAAGGTAGATCTGAATGATCCTGATACCATTGAAATTGTAAATATTGTCGCTGCAGCAGGTTTTGGTCTGGCACAGACCGGGGATAATTACCTGATTGACTCAGATAATTCGCAAATAAGTTTTAGCTGCGAGATAGGCTCACAAATTTCCCTGAACACCGTTACCGGTTACAAGCGCGGTGTCGTAGTTGATATGGATGACGACCATGTTGTCTGCGTGATGCAGGAGCGTATCGAGCAGGTATCGTCGAACCAGGATGATGAAATTCTGCCTCATGATGTCCTGCTGGTAAAACCTCACCAGGTACTGGACCCACTATATACCCGTAATGAACCTTACAAGTCGGATGTTCTGCATTAGCTTTTCTCTTCAACTTTTTTCATTCGCCTTTCCTATTTCCTAACATTAGATAAAACAGTAGCCACCTATGAGCAAGTTTGAAGCGGAAGTTTCCAAACGCCGCACTTTTGCCATCATTTCTCATCCCGATGCTGGTAAAACCACTATTACTGAAAAATTACTGCTGTGGGGAAAACTCATTCAGAAAGCCGGTACGGTTAAAGGCAGAAAATCTGACCGCATGGCTACCTCTGACTGGATGACTATGGAGCAGGAGAGGGGGATTTCTGTGACTTCCTCGGTGATGCAGTTTCCCTATCATGATCGAATAGTCAACCTTCTGGACACGCCGGGACATGAAGACTTTTCAGAGGATACCTACCGCACCCTAACGGCTGTGGATTCAGTATTGATGGTCATTGATGGAGCCAAGGGTGTGGAGGCGCGCACCATTAAACTTATGGAAGTCTGCCGCTTGCGTGATACGCCAATTCTGACCTTTATAAACAAGATGGATCGGGATATTCGCGATCCCATCGACTTACTTGATGAAGTGGAAAATATTCTAAAGATTGAATGTGCTCCTATCTACTGGCCTTTAGGCATGGGCAAGGAATTCAAGGGAATTTATAACCTTTATACAGACACCATTTACGTTTATGACCATAGCCATGCGGATGAGGTGAACGAAGTGCTGACCATAGATGGCCTGGACAGTGATGAGGCGGCAACATTACTGGGCAGCTATGTGGAAGATTTCCGTGAAGAAATTGAACTAGTACGTGGCGCAAGTCATGAGTTTGACCTGCAGGCCTATCTGGAAGGCAGGCAGAGCCCGGTCTTTTTTGGTACAGCACTGGGTAATTTTGGCGTCGAGCAGATGCTCAATGATTTTGTTGAGTGGGCGCCAGCGCCTCAAAACAGGGAAGCTGCCAGCCGTGAAGTGGATGCCAGTGAGAAAGAATTTTCCGGATTTATTTTCAAGATCCAGGCCAACATGGATCCGCGTCATCGCGATCGAATTGCCTTTATGCGTATTTGTTCAGGCGCCTATGAACAGGGCATGAAAATGAAGCATGTGCGAACCGGAAAGGAAATTCGAATCAGTGACGCGGTGACTTTCCTGGCGGGGGAAAGAGAGCAGGCTGAGTATGCGGTATCCGGCGATATCGTTGGCTTGCATAATCACGGCACCATCCAGATTGGAGATACCTTCACTTCGGGAGAGGATCTGCAATATACCGGAATCCCGCATTTTGCTCCGGAACTTTTCAAACGTATCCGCTTGAAGGATCCACTGAAGCTCAAGCAACTGTTAAAAGGTTTGCGACAGTTATCGGAGGAAGGATCTACCCAGGTATTCATGCCTTTGAACAATAATGATCTGATTGTGGGCGCGGTAGGGGTGCTGCAGTTTGAAGTGGTGGCCTATCGACTCAAGGATGAATACAAGGTGGACTGTGTATATGAGCCGGTCAATGTGCACACCGCCCGCTGGGTCTACTCCGAGGATAGTGCAAAGCTTGAAGAATTCAGACGCAAGGCCGGTGACAATCTGGCAATGGACGGCGGTGATTATCTTACCTATCTTGCACCTACCCGCGTCAATCTGGAGCTGACCCGGGAGCGATGGCCGGCTATTGAATTCAAGGCGACCAGGGAGCATTAATTCCTTCATGCCAAAAGGGATTATTTCTTTCCGACAAATTCCCGATAGGCTATAGGAAATACCACCATCAGAATTACATCGACCATTAGGGCGTCGCGATCTATATAATACTGTCTGAGGAAATCATCCGGCATATTTAACGCCAGACTCAAAAGAGCAATGATAATAATCAGCGCAATCCCTCGAAAGGCTACCATTCCTGTTATGGCAATGGCGCCAAGACAGATCAACAGGTAATTCTTTTCAACACCAAAGCTTTCCAGCAGGCTGGGAGAGGGTGACACTGACGGTCATGAAAACGAAGAGGGCCAATAACAAGATCCTCATAACACTATACGCTCCCTAAAAGGTAGACTAAGCAATGTTCTGATCAGGTCTGAAAATGGTTATTTAATTGACCTAAAGTTTATACAGATTATTCGCATCAGATCAGCAAACACATATCAGATAAATTTATATTCGTCGTCCCCGTCATCATGATTGACAAGTGATTAACCACCAGTCCGATCTACTTTATCTTCAGTGCTTGTTGGTGTGCTTTCTTGGTCTTAATTAGAATCGTTTTTCAGTGTACCACTTTACCTCAACCGCGGAATCATGAAACATGTCCTGCACGCCCAGAGTCAGCACAAACAGCGCCATTCGAATTAATACGCCGTTGTCAGTCTGACGGAAAATGGCAAGACTGGGATGCTGATTCAGGTCTACATCCAATTCATTCGCTTCAGCCCGTGAATCACGGGGTAAAGGATGCATAATAACTGTGTTGGGTTTGCAGTGACTAGTGTAAATAGCCTGGTTTAGGCGAAAGCGACCACGATAAATATCTGCTTCCTTGCGATCTTCAAAGCGCTCTTCCTGTATGCGCGTAAGGTAAACCGTATCGTTATCCTTCAGTCCGCTTTCCATGTCATCAGTTTCTATGACGGTGTTACCACGCTGACGAATTATTTCAACAATGTCTTCCGGCATTTTCAACTCGGCCGGTGAAATCAGCGTGAAAGTAATATTGTCATACAGATTTAATAATTTGGACAATGAATGCACGGTGCGGCCATATTTGAGATCCCCTACCATGGCAATGCGTATGCCATTCAGGTCCTCACCGATGCGTAGTTCTTTCTTAATGGTATACAGATCAAGTAAAGCCTGGGAGGGATGTTCAGCGGGCCCGTCACCGGCATTGATTACCGGAACCCGGCTGGCGCGGGAAAACTCTTCTACCGAGCCGGCAACCGGATGACGCATGGCAATGACATCACTATAGCCACTGATGACCCTTGCGGTGTCATACAGGGACTCTCCCTTGGTGATCGCAGAGGCTTTGATATCAGTAGTTTCGCGGACCTGACCACCCAGCAGGTTGAATGCGCAGCCAAAACTGACACGGGTGCGGGTGCTGGGTTCGAAAAAGAGATTGCCAAGGATAGCGCCATCAAGTACGCGGGTATGTTTTTTACGTTGCGCGTAGGGCTCCATTTCATCGGCTACCCGAAATAGTTCTTTCACATCATTTTTTTCAAATTGACTGATGGAAAGTATGTGTGAGCCGAGGAAATTCATACTAGAGATTATATGACTAAATTTGACATAAGTCTCAAGTTACAAAGGGTTTAGATTCACCTTTTGTTATGTTTTCAAAGGATGGCGATGGGCACAGAGCTGCCAGTGAATTACTCGGCACGATGACTGCTAATACCCGGCATGAGATGGTCTTTAAAGGTCGATGTTTTGTACTAAAGTAGCTGACAAAAACGCTTCCAAAGCTGTGATTTCAGAGAGCAGGCAACGAAAGCCGATGTAGCCATCAGGTCGAATTAAATACATGATAGCTGTATGGTCAATTTTGAAAGTGGTCTGAAAAGCTTCTGAGTCCCTCAATATATAATACTGGAGCGATTTAGCATAGGATCTTGCCAGGTCTTCACCTATATCGGCCATTGTCAGGTCTGCACCTGAGAGAAGCAGGGTATATTTTGTATTTCCGATAATGCTGAATAATGATTGACCTGTTTCGAGGTCAACATCCGGTGCACGATCACCAATGGTGGGCCCTGGCAAGGGGGCAAGATCTGGAAATTGCTCAATATAATTCTTGTAGGTATAGGATATACCCGAGCAACAGCCAACGACCTTTTTCAGAAACTCCGCATCTTCCATTTGCCCGCCACGTTCACTGATATCTTTGCCGTGGTCCATAAATATTTCATGTAAGGAGGAGGCTGCCCATATAACCTGCTCGGCTATGGGTCTGCGCTCTGCTTCATAAGTATCGAGCAATGAAGGCTTGGCCCGGCCTGATTCCACCAGGCCCAGTTTCCAGCCCAGATTCCAGGCATCCTGAATGCAGCAATTCATCCCCTGACCGCCGGTTGTGGAATGCACATGTGCAGAATCACCGACCAGGAAGATTTGCTGGTTTCGATAGGCTTTTGCCAGACGTACCCAGCTTTCCCATTGTGAATGCCAGATTCTTTCGCCCATGCTGACGCCATCAAAATGCTGGTCCATGAGTTTTTGAATATTTTCTTCAGGTGTAGCATCCGGATCTGCTGATTCGCCCCTGTCACTGACCAGTAAACGGTAAAAATCTCCAGGCAATTTGGCCACCATCATGAAATGATCTGTTCCTGCACAGTAGTGAATATGTTCATTGCTGTCCGGGAAATTATTCAGGCGAATATCAAGATTCTGCAGTACAGTACCCTGATAATTACTTTCATCCTGCTCCACTTCCAGGCAGCGACGCACCTGGGAATTGATGCCATCACAGGCAATGACATATTTCGATCGAATAATTTCTTCTGCGCCGGTTTCAGTATTGCGTACCACTGAAATAACACCGCTGCTGTCTTGCTCAACACTGATGAGCTTCATTCCCCATTCGGGACTTCGATTGAAATGCTGCTGCCAGTATTCCCGTAGTGCTTGTTCTGTTTCGTCTTGCCGATGCACCAACAGATAGGGATAACGACAATCTGTGGTAGTAAAATCAATGCCCATTTTCACAACATTACGTTTACCCTCGTTGACGTAGTGCAGGTCATAACCCTTATTTTTAATACCGCGTTGCAGGAAATTTTCAGCCAGGTTTTGATCCAATAATTCAAATATTTCCAGCATTCTGGAATGCACGGTTATTGCGCGTGAAGCAAGAGATGGGGCAGGTAAGCGATCAATAGTTCGAAAGGAAGCACCATAGCGAGATAATTGCAGAGATAACATGGTGCCAGAGGCACCTGCGCCAACAACAAGAATAGAATTTTCGGATTTTGTTGTCATGCTTATTTATATGAAACCCGGCGTTTAATTCGTAATGAGAATTTATGTTACCTTAAGCTTTTTTATGTTTATTATGCCAAAACTTAAGGCTTCTCATTTAATGAATGAATATATGACTAAGAAACCAACTTGTCATATCATA
>Ga0255763_1004333_pt1 | contig 12081 bp, 5 predicted proteins | sample 041ome_2_FD_179963 | JGI IMG/M metagenome (GOLD analysis project Ga0255763, IMG submission 179963) | Coastal salt marsh microbial communities from the Groves Creek Marsh, Skidaway Island, Georgia - 041406US metaG (version 2) | ecosystem: Environmental > Aquatic > Marine > Intertidal zone > Salt...
GCTCACACACACACCGACGCACGAGTTTCGTCGTTCTCGCAAACCCAAACAAATCTCTCACACACAGCTCAACATAAAAAGGAGGGCTCTGCGCAGATATAGTTCTTTGCAAAGAAAAAAAAAGAAGAGCGAATGATGAGTATCGGTACAAGATGCTTGCTAATGAGGGTCGCAGCTTACGAATGTCTACACCTTGCCGCTGTGTAATCTTTGTATTATTATAATATTAAAAAAGGAAAGAGAAGAAAATGATGATTGAACAACAACACTCTGCAAAAAATGAGATTCCCTTATTTCGAGTTTTCATCGCTCCAAACGCGACTGAAATCACGGGGAAAACGTTACACTCTGGATTCATCACGCAAGGACCTAAAGTGGATGCATTTGAAAGGAAGTTTAAGGATTACTTGAAAAACCCGTACACTCTCGCTTTGAATTCAGCCACTTCCGCGCATCATCTCGCTTTACACTTGTTGAAAAAACCAGCTGGACCAAATTGGCCGGGGTTACAGAAAGGCGATGAAATTTTAAGCACCGCATTGACATGCACAGCCACAAACTTTCCCATTTTAGCAAACGGGTTCAAGATTAAGTGGGTCGATGTGGATCCAGCAACGGGCAATATGGATGTGAGAGACTTACAAAGAAAAATTACGAAGAATACAAAAGTTATCGTTTTCGTCCACTGGGGCGGGACACCTGCGGACTTGGACGGAGTCAGAAAGGTACAAGACTATGCCGAAAGTATATTCGGATTTCGACCTGCGGTGATTGAAGACGCGGCGCACGCCATGGGCGCTGAGTATCATGGTATTAAAATTGGCGCTTTAGATAGAGGCAACATCGTGACGTTTTCCTTACAAGCCATCAAGCACATAACAACCTCAGACGGTGGATTGCTTTGTCTCCCAAGCGAAGAACTTTACGAAAGAGCTAAACTTTTACGCTGGTATGGTATCGACAGGAAAAAAAGAAACAATCATAAGAATAAAGATTTCCGTCTCGAATCCGACGTCAAAGAATACGGCTTTAAATTTCACATGAACGACTGGAACGCGAGCCTGGGATTGGCAAATTTTCCATTTCTGGGTAAAAATTTGGCAAGGCACAGAGCAAATGCACGCTTTTACGATGAGAATTTGAAAAATACAAACGGAATTAGACTGATTTATCCACCAAACGGCGCGTTGTCTTCGTATTGGGTGTATTCGTTATTCGTTGAAAATAATAAACCGGATTTCATGGAGTATATGAAAAATAAAGGCGTCTTTGTTTCTCAAGTGCACGCGCGAAATGATACGCACTCGGTGTGCGCGCCTTTTCGAGCTCATCTCCCAAACTTGGATGATGTTGAAAGAAAGCTTGTCGCTATCCCATGCGGTTGGTGGGTGACCAACGACCAAAGAGAATACATCGCGCATTCCATTCAATTTTTTTTTCGTCATCACGATAAAAAAAACTCCATTTCCATCTCACGAAAATGGACGATTTCGTATGGAGAGGAGACAACCAACAAAGTTTCTATACCGAGACACGTTTCTCGCCGAAAAATCATCATCACCGGCGGTTGCGGTTTTATTGGTCATCACGTCGTTGAGCACTTTTCGCGAACGACGGATTGCGATCTCGTGGTTATCGACAAGTTATCTTACGCCTCTCTCGGGTACGACCGCTTGAGAGATACCGGCGTGATTGACCGCGTGCAAGTTTTTGCGACAGACCTTGTGAATGGAATCCCCGAAGGTGTTGTTTACGAGCTCGGGAATCGAATTGAGTTTATCGTGCACATGGCGGCTGAAACACACGTCGATAATTCCATCAAAGATCCCGTTCCTTTTATTCGCAACAACGTGGAGAGCACGATTTCAATTCTCGAATATACGAGAAATTTACTCAAAAGTGGCTGCGATTTGAAGAGATTTTTTTATTTCAGCACGGATGAGGTTTACGGCCCGGCATTGGGTACGACAGTTTTTGACGAGTGGGACCGTCATAAACCAACAAATCCATATTCGGCCTCAAAATCAGCCGCCGAGAATATTTGCATTTCATACGAAAATACGTACAAAATTCCTCTCATGATTGTCAACGTCATGAACGCGTTCGGTGAAAGACAACATCCTGAAAAATTTATACCAAAGTGCATCCGCAAAATATTAGCTGGAGAAACGGTACACGTTCACAGTTATCCTGACAAGCGACGCGCAGGAACTCGATTTTATATCCACGCGAGAAATATCGCCGCGGCTGTTGGATTTTTGCTGGAAAAAGGCTCCGTAGGAGAGAAATATAACATTACTGGTGAAAAAGAAGTCGATAATTTAGAGTTGGCGACGTTTATCGCAAAAGTCTGTCAGAAACCATTGATTTATGAGATGGTTAATCATCATGCCGATCGCCCCGGTCACGATTTGCGCTACGGTTTATCAGGGGCTAAAATGGCAAAAATGGGTTGGGTACCTCCATATGGATTTGAGGCGTCTTTAACGAAGTCTATCAAGTGGACGCTACAGAATAGGCATTGGTTAGAGCTGAAGAGATGGGCAGAAGATCCAAACATTTACGAAGGAATTGCTCCGGAGGATATCGGGAAGGTGTTTGATCCAACCATATCCACGTCAAATACAAAGAAGGAACTAGCTTTGAAGAAGAAGAAGAACGAGAGGCTTTCGAAACTATAGATTAGAAACAAATTTAAAAAAAAACGCCTTAGACTAATAATAAAAAATACCTCGTAATCGTAAACTGTAATTCGTCGTGTTCAATTAGGGTGAGCTCTTTTATATCCTCCGCGTCTGTCTAACTTTATTTTTTTCGATATGCCCCAAAGAGGTAAGAGGATTTTTTCTTTTTCAAAATTCAAAGCTTTTTCCTCGTCACCGTCGTCGTAAATTACGTGGTGCCTCTGAGAGTCTGCGTCAAACGAATTCACGATGCCCCGATAATACTTCTTTTCCTTTGGCCAAAACACGTCAACGCGCATGCCAACTGCACCGTCACCTTTCATCGAGTTACAAAGCGTGTCGTTTTTGTTTTTATTATTATTATTATTATTATTATCGTCACCGTCTTCAGTATCATCGGCATCGTCGCGAGTATTCTTTCCATTTTTTATTATTTTTTCCATTTCTCGCCGACAAAGATTGGCACCCTCGAAAGCTTTTTTTCTTTCTTCATCTTCACCAAAAGTCTCTCTTCTCCTCTTCTTCGTCTCAAGCTCGTCCTCGATCACTTCGCTGAAGATATCAGACACTTTATTTTCGTGAACCCACTCGCATCGACGTTTATTTCTGTTGAAATAGCAAACAAAAACTTCACGCGTCGATACGATGCTGGAAAACGTTTTACCAAAGCGGCCGAATTTTTTCATCGTCGCTTTAATCGTCTCGGCGTTCTCTGGAAAGGTGAGTGCAACCGCCGGCCAACGCGCACATAGGTCGTTACCTTTATTTTTTTCCGCCACGTTTCCATCCACGAGAACTAATTTCCCACCACGCAGTGCGTCGCTCGCGATTGTATTCTTTTCCCTAATTTTATTCGCGAGCGCGTCGACGTCTAAAAAGTCAGCATACTTTTCGTTTCCAGAAATAAATTTTACATCGCCTTTTTTCTCGCAAAACGACGCCACCGATTCTTCGAAATCAGCAACTTCTAAGATATCAATATTGTCATCATTCAAAACGACTTTATCACCAAATCGTCGGAGAAGCCCTCTGCGCTGTGCATCGTCTCGTACCAAAGCGACGAGTATCCAATATTCAAGCGCGGCCCAGTGTTGAAGCAAACGTTCCGCGTACTTGAACAAACGAACCCTTTTGTTTTTGTCTCCAATTTGAGTGTTTTTGTATTTTAAAAATATAGGCAATGGAACGTACGTGTTCAAGACGGGATACCTGTGAATATCACCTTTTGGGATTAAAATTTCGTCCGAGTTGGATTTTAAATCAATTAACCCGCACTCCGGAAAATTTTTGTCTTTGTCGTAAAGACTAATTCGAATCGTCTCGCCGTTCTTCCGTCGTAGTACGGTGAATTTTTCTTCGATTATCTTTCGTGTTGAGAGAAAAGAAGGTGTGCAGCCATTTTTCTCTTCCTCGTCGTCGATTGCAACCTTGTTACGGATCGCGTTCGAACAAGACTGCGCGATCCACTCTGAATGATTCACCGCGATTGCGTTTGCCAAGAGCTTCACGCGACGATTGCAATCATTTTCTGAAGCAGAAGAAATCTTCGTATAATCTTCTGGAAATCCCATCAAGCGCTCAATATCACGGATATCGAGTTTATAGCAAGGAAACGGATTTTCTTCTTCATCATCATCGGCGTCGTCGTTATTTCCGTTGTCTTCTCTTATATCTTCAAATTTTCGTTTCTTTGAATTTTTACGGCGAAATTCACAGACGTACGTCGACTTGCTACTCGTCAACAGACACGGGTTTTTATGATAGCTCGGCGCCTGGTTTATTTGACTCGTATTCACGATCACTGCAACCTCTTGGATTGTCGGCGCGTCCGGTGAATTTTGACACAACGCGCACACAGCTGAAGAAGATGAATATTCGTTTCCAATTTTTTCTTCGCCCGTTCGCACTTTTTCGCACTCGCACTCGGGATTCGCTTCGAATAAAATATCGTGAGGATTTATTCCGTCTCGCGTGGCGACTAAAATGACGCGGTTCCTACTGTGAGGCAACGCGCCGAGTAAATCAACCGTTCTCCACGCTAAATAATCGTACTCCAATTCAGAAAACGCTTCAATTAAATACTTCATCGCTTCTGCGCTCAGTATGTTAAGAACGTTCTCTATGACGACAATTGGCACGAATTGGTTTTTCTCCTTCATCGCTTTCAGAATTCTAAAAACTTCTCGTATTTTCCCGGTTTCCTTGCCGTGAATGCCAACTCCGAATATATTCATAGAGCTCAAATCGACGCACGGGGGCGTCACCAGGAGTACTTTCACTCCCGCTGGTAACAGTTTTACATCACGGATATTCCCCGGTGTATATCTTTCAATACCACTCCCGAACTGTTTACGTAACACTTCAAGACACCACTTGTCGTTTTCTATTTGCACGACGACATCAAATCCAGCCAACTGGAAACCGCGGTCCATACCTCCGATGCCGGCAAAAGCTGAGGCGACAAAATAGTCTTTGAGATGCGCATTATCACATTTTCTTGGAAGCGAGCCCGATGGTGTGATCACGCAACGACGAGGTTGCAGAGGAGTTTTGTTGGCATCCTTTTTTCTCCTCCTCGTTGACGACGACGCGCTTGGCGGCGCGTTGAGCATCTATCTCTCTTCTAGCGAAAGAAAGTGCGCGCAGTTAAAGAATCTATTTGTATGTGAGTTGTGGTGGACAGAAGTACGGAACTGTGTCTGTGTGAGATCTTTTATCTTGATTTCATGTGATTTCTTGTAAAATAAGGACAGAATTTCTATTGAATTTTTTCCTGCATGACCCCATCTGTGCTCTAATTTTTCCTGATCTGTGTACGCAAAGAGACGACGAGAGAGTATTTTCTCTCATCACTCACGTTTCGTTTTTTGAAATACGCGCAGATATCCCCCGTGTTCGAGTTAGAATAAGCCACGACACCGTTTATGGACTTTCAAACCGTATGCTGTGTAAAGAATATGGCCAAAACAAGAGGAAGCACGAACGTGATGATGTTTACCATAAATGGAACAGATGGCATGGGGACCTTGGCGTGTTTCGAGGATTTAGGAAATAAACTCGTCGAGACGTTACGAATAGATTTTGTACCGTACACGGAGAGAGATTCAAGAGGGAGTGCAATGCAGTAGTTGTGAAGTAGAATAAGCAAATGAGAAAAAATGTTATGTATCGCAACAACATCTCTCATCATCACGAGTTAGTTACCGAAAAAGCTATTTTTCCTCGGCGGCGTCGGCGGACGTTCGCGGTTGATTTCTTGCATCCACAACGCGTGGTCGAATTATCCGGGAGAAGCCGAATCCATCGCTTCCGGTGGCAACGGGTGGATGAGTTTCGGGTAGAGCGTTAAATCGCGTCCTAAAACTAAAATTGCACCCGCGTTATTTGCCGTCCCGCAGTAGTTCGTCGCGGAAAATAACGTCAACAGTTGGCCTTGCGCGAAACGTTCGAAGCCGTCCACGACGCACTCGTGCGCTCGAACAATCATTTGTAAACCGTTATTTTCGCAAAACTGTTTGACGCGGTCCGGGCCGAACGTCACTAAGCCGGGACCTCTCGCGTTCGGTCGCAAGCCTTCCACGGAATCATTTTCAGTCGGATCCGACCAAGTAATCGACGACACGATAATGTATGTATATATATATACATACATGCGTTTTAATTCAAATACATATGTTCATAGTTACATAGTATAAATATTGCAAAACTTAAAGCGGTACTTGGTACCAGACTAATATTAAGGATATGATAAAAGACGCACGGCAACTCTCGCACACATAAATTGCGCTCCAAGTGCCGCCGGCCACATATAATAAATAAATACAGCGACATCTTTTTAGTAGTATAATGTTGTTGTTTTTGTTTTTGTTTTTGTTGTTTTTGTTTTTGTTTCGTTTACTTTTGCTTTACGACATTAGACGAGTCAATCGAGCTTCCAAAGCGTGCAAGCGTGCCTCCGCAGCCTGGGCTTCTTCGTTGCCTATGGCTATCCTGCGATTCGATGTCACGATTCTATTTTGCATCTTGACCATACCCTCCAACGCCTCAGCTAAACTCTCACCTTCCGTTTTCAACTCTTCTTTTTTGGGATCTTCGTCGTCTTCGAAGATCATTCTCGGTTGTTCGCCAACTTGCTTGATGAACAATTTCGCCGCGCCCGCGATTTCTTCAGCCGTATCGATACCTCTTTGGTTTTCGAGGTTCTCGTACGTGCCTTCTTGCTTGGAAATTTCCTTGGAGACTCTGTCCATATCTTTCTCCAAACCGATTGGGTCCGAACGTAAGCGGAACTTTGGATCTCTGCTAGTTTCCGTGGCAATGACCGCTTTTCTTAACACTCTTCGTAAACCGAGCTGGTCGATTTCTCTGTCGTCGTCGTATCGAATAACATTTTCTCCGGGCGGGATGTACGGAATGACTTCGTCTTCGGAATCCGTGGACTCGTAATCCGGATCTAAACCGTGTCTCCATCGCTTTAATTGCGCTAACAACTTGTCCGATGGAATGTGGTCTCGATGGAAACCGAAATATCTGGAGAATGATCTCCACGAATCCGAGATCATCGGGTTGACTTCCGTGTGTACAGAAATACTTTCGCTCGCGTTCGCTTTGACTTCGCCAAACGCGTCGACGATGATGGCCAACAAAAAGTTGAATAAGATGAACAAAACCATGATGTTGAACGAGTAAAAGTAAATCATTGCGACGATGTAGGTTAAACCTGGGAGTTCCACCAAATCGACGACGAAATACTCGACGTCGCCCAACAAGTTTTTGAACAACGTGTGAAAGGATTCCTCGAACGTGGAGAAGTATACCGACCCAAAACCAAAAATGACGTGCCCGATGAACGCGAAACCAGTGAAAACCATCATGAAAATCGTGAAGAAGTGAATCAAATCTGGCGCCGCCAAACCTAACGTGTGCGTGATCACACCCAAACGAGGTTGGAAGTCCATCAACTTCAAAACTCTCAACATCAACAAGATGATGTTGATCCCAGACACCGCCATGTACGATTGCAAAAACGTCACTAACGCGTACATGTCCGAGAACATGTTACCTAAATCTGTGAACTCGTGATTCTCAAACAATCTGGTTTGAAATGCAGATGCGTCGATGTTTTTGTAAATTTTGTAATGGATTGATGGATCAAATCGCGGGCAACCGACTCTTGAAAATACCACCCACATGACGGTGACGCCCAAGTGAATAGTGATGGACGCGACGTCGATGTAGTTCCACGCGGATTCAAAGTACGCTCTCCAGTTACCGTCGTTTCTCTTCCTAGTCAAGATGAAATCCATAAACTCGTCGTAGACGGAGTATAATGCGCCAATAGCCAAGGCGATTTCCATCGCAAACCGTAACATATCTTGCCAGTTTTCGTAATACTGAACCTTGATGGTTTGATTCTCGTAGGTCACGACAATCTTACCGCCGTCGATGTACTTGAAGTAAACCATGGTGTTTCCAAAATACCCGAGCTCGGAGTTGTACACGACAACTTGCGCGGAAACTTCATCCGTTTGCGCGTCGGATAACAACAAACCGTATTCCATGTAGTCCAACCATCGTTGCGCGCCAGCGGCGTCCAAATTGATATCGATCAAAAACGGGAACCCTTTCGTGTACGAATTGGAAATGTCCATGGAATGAAAGCCCCACGGAACGTCTCGAGAGTTGAATAACTCCGCGCAATACGGCGCATTGTTTGCGGTGATATTCGTACCTTCAACACGTAAATCGTACGTGGCGTTTCCAATTTTCGTGCAATCGTATACTTGCGAGATGGTTTTCACGTTGTCGTAATCGGCGTTGAACATTGGCGTTCCGAGTTTGAAAACCGGGTCGACGCCGTACGCGTTCGTATCGGTACCACCAGGGCAAAATTTATCCAATTCTGCGAAACGATCGTTATCGCACAAATTCAACTCTTTCCTTTTGACGTAAAAGAGCATACCGGCGACGACGCGGTTGGATAAGCCTACGTAGCGTTCTCTGAACGCTTCGGGCGGGTCTTCGTTGTCAAAGTTTTCAACTTCAAAGACGCGATTGACCGGGCCCATTTGACACGGAGCGTTCATCAAAATCGCATCTTTGGCTTTGAACTCTCGAGAATTGATGGAATCTTCTTGAATTTGAATGTACGACCCAATATCTTTAAACGCGCCGGACAACCAAGCGTCTCGAATCGTCAACCTTTGCTTTTCAACAGCGCGAGTGAGCTTATCGATAGCTTTCAAACCAGCCTCTAACAACTCGCTCGTTCTTTGTTGAATTAAAAGAGACGCTTGCGCCGCGGCTAAAGCTTCCTTTTGTTTCGCCACGATTTCGTCCAATTGCTCGGAAAGCGAGTCGTGCTCGGCTTTTAAATCCGTAAAACCAGTCGTCATCATTTGTTCGAGTCTTTTATCTTCAAAAAACGCCGTCGCTTTATCCGTTGCGGTTTCTTGATCCTTCTTCAACTCTGCCATGGCGGTGTCTAAAGACGTCTGGTTCGTCGCAATGGCGGACACTGCGGTCATGATATCGTCGAGCGTCACGGTAGATTCCGTCGTTTCCGCCGTTTGCAACATCGCGCGTCTATACTTTTGCGTAAACTGCGTGTTTGGTTCGTGCGCTTGCAACAACTTTCTGCCATACCCAACTTGACCGTCCCTGGTTGCGTTCAAGTACTCCACGGTATCAAACATGCCCTCGTCTTCGCACGCCTCACACACGCAGACTTCACCGGTATTTTTGTTGCAGTTGTTATTCGCGCCAGTCCCCCCGCCACACAAACACAAATAATTACACATTCTCTTGTATCTCGACTGCGTGAGCCAAACGGACGTGCCGTTTGTCCAGGGATCCCACCACTTTGGTCCAGCAACAGTTGTTGGGTCCGTGCACGTGCCTCCGTAAATATCCGAACGTTCGGCGATGTTACAGGTTAAATACGCGTAATCTTTGCGCTCAATAACTTTACGGTTGAACTCGGCCAAAGTGTAATTCAGCCGCGTCGTCACGTCGTGAAATCCCGAAATCGTTTCCGCGGTGTAAAACTTTTGGATCTCATCGACAACCGGCATCTTTGGTTTCTTGAACGTCGAATTCCCGTTTATCCAAGGGCTGTCGTACACTGGTACATCTTGCATTTTTTTCTCCAAATCTTGAATGCGCGCCGCGAGGAATGGAACGAGTTGTTCTCGATGATCTGGATACTTGCCGGAGTTGGCGTATCTGACTTTGGAATACGCGTTATCTTTACCACCAACGGAGTGTTCACTAGAGATAATGTACGCCTTCAAAATATCGTATGTTGCCGTGGCAACGGCATCACCTTCCAAGCCATCCATTTTGATCATGTCGTAATACTCGACGTTTTGTTGCGCTTGAAACGCCTTCAAGAAATTCACTTCTTCCGCGTCGGCCAATTCCAGCGCTTGCGTCTCGTACGCAGCCAACGTCGACCACGCGTCCGCGATGCCTTGGTTATACACGTTTCGCAAGAATCTATACGTTTCTGTACACGCCAATTGGTTTGGATCCGGCATCGTCGTGTTCACGCCGTTCCCGACGCACTTGTCCAAACACGCCGTCACTTTCCCGGTTTCCGCATCCTTGTCGCACTCGCAAAAGTACGACAAACCGTACGGCGGGTGAATGTACAAATCTCCAATCATCTTTACACCGAAAACGGTCGTTTCTTTGGTACTCGTGGAGGCGGCGTCTACATTACTCCACCAATCTGCGTTCCAATCCGAAGTGTTGACGCCGTATTGACTCGTCGAATTGTCGTTCATGATTGGCATACAATCCAAATCCGGATCACTGGCGTAATCCACCAAAGTGTGATTATTCGCGAACGTTTGGTTCAAAATCTGAATAGTCGAGTTATACACGGTCGAGTTATACCAACCGCGAATATTCGCCAAGTTGTAACTCGCGCCGTAATCCGCCCGTTCGATGACGAACTGTTCGCTGTGCGCAACCTTCAAGTTCGTCAACTCCGAATTGTGCAACTCGTTCAGCTTTCTGTGCGCGAAGCCTTTCCCCAAATCCAAAAAGTCAATTCGTAACTTTTCCAAGATTTTCTTCTCGTGCTTTCTCGCCACGTTCGCGTAATGGTGCGCCAACAAAATCCGGTGTCTCTTTTCCTCGTGCGTCACGTTTTGCCTCTCTCGCACCGCCCCGCCAACTTTCAAAAAGATATCTTTCTTCATTTGCACCGACCACGTGCCATCCGGAACGTCGTCCAGCAAAACTTGCACCTGACCGCTTTGCGAAGGAAACGGTTGATCTGTTTCGTAATAACAATCCTTCCCGTGTCTTATCTTTGCAATCCCGGTGATCTCGTCCTGCTCTTTCGGGCATAAATTCCACGTCGCGTCCTTCTGCAAATCTACCGGGTTCACCGAACCTCTCGGATGCGTAAAATTATAGTATAAATCCAACTGAACTTCCGTAACGCTCATCGTCTGAATCCAGCGCAAACAATCCGCCTTACACCCGAACCTCCCGTACTCTGGAAACTCAAACGGTTCCGAACACACGCCGTCCCCACACACCGCATCGGTCCACAACGTATTCACCACCCCACTCGCCCAATCGATGATTTCTCTCGACGACGTGAACTCTTTCCTTTGCGGAATCAACACCGAGTTCAACGTCGACGTGAGCCTATACGCCTCGCCCGCTTTTCGTTGCAAGAAAAGAATCGAGAGGTAGAAACACACGAAGAAGATGAACGAGAATAACGAGACGTAGTTTTTCTTTCGCTCTTTCTGTTGTATGATATCGAAGAGAGAGAACAAGAGAGAGAGAGAGAGAACGAGAGTCAGTAAAGAAACGTAAGATATATTTAAACAAAGGATTCGCAAGGAAACTTATGTGCTTCTAAAAAATCTTGCCAGACAAAAGGAGATCCACCCTTTCGAAAGCCATTAGGGCAAAAATCCATTGGAAATTTGAGCCCGACCACCGCGGTTTCTTTGTCTTCTTTCGAGCGGTCTTTCTCTCCTTTTTACTCGTGTTATTATCAGAGAGATGAGGGCGACAGTAGTTGGTGTCTCGAAGAAGGCAAAGAGTCTGCGATCGCGTTCATCTTCGTTTTCAATCTCGCGTGATAAAACGCGATGAGAGAAAACACATTTTAACACAAAACTTTGCGAAAGAAAGATCAAAAGATGTGATTGCGAAAGAAGAAGATTCTTCTCTCTCTCTAAACTAAAACGTACTCTGCTTTTATACGCTCCGTATAAGTTCTCCACGATGCGTTTGTGCACTCTTGGATCGCTCAAGTCGCGTTCGATTTGCGCTTTCGTTCGTTTACTTCTCCCGTGTAACTCGTCGTCGTCGTCGTCCTCCTCGGCTAAGATTCGTGCCGTTCGTAACCTCTCCTCGATTCGAGAGG
>Ga0255763_1004346_pt1 | contig 12066 bp, 12 predicted proteins | sample 041ome_2_FD_179963 | JGI IMG/M metagenome (GOLD analysis project Ga0255763, IMG submission 179963) | Coastal salt marsh microbial communities from the Groves Creek Marsh, Skidaway Island, Georgia - 041406US metaG (version 2) | ecosystem: Environmental > Aquatic > Marine > Intertidal zone > Salt...
ATTGCCGAAGGTCTTGATCAAACAAGAGGCTGGTTCTATACACTTACTGTTCTTGCAGTAGCATTATTTGACTCTGTAGCTTTTAAGAACTGTATTACAACTGGAATGATATTAGCTGAAGATGGTAGAAAAATGAGTAAAAGTTTAAAGAACTATCCAGATCCTGAAGAACTATTAAATGAATATGGGGGTGATAGTTTAAGAGCCTACTTGATCGACTCACCTGTAGTTAGAGGGGAACCACTGAAATTCTCTGAAGAGGGAGTCAAGTTAGTAACTAGAAATATCATACTCCCACTTTGGAACAGCTATTCATTTTTTTCAACTTATGCAAATGCTGATGAAATTACAAATGAAGATTTAATGAAAGCATTGCCGGTTGAAGAAAGAAGCCTGATGGATAGATGGATTATATCGTCATTACAGTCCTTAATTAAAACTGTAAATGAAAAGATGGAAAATTATTATCTATATGAAGTAATCCCTCCACTTATGAACTTTGTTGATGAGCTAACAAATTGGTACGTTCGTTCTAATAGAAAAAGATTTTGGAAAGAAAAAGGTATTGATGATATTGATAAAATAAATGCGTTCAAAACTTTACATGAAGTACTACTTGAATTTAATAAAGCTATGGCACCTGTACTCCCATTTATTTGTGAAAAAATATATCAGGGTTTAATAGATGAAGATAAAACGAGTATACATTATTGTGATTATCCCGAGTCAAATCCTAAGTTGATTGATAAAGATTTAGAAGAAAGTGTAGAGCTTGCTAAGAAAATTATTAAAAGTGTTAGAAATTTAAGAGTCAAATTAAAGCTTCCAAATAAACAACCTTTAAACTCTGTGACTGTCATTTCAGATAGTAAAAATATAAGTAATCAATTAAACATTATTGGCAACCTAATAATGAATGAGGTTAATGTAAAAGAAATTAAAATTGATGAAAATGTTGAAGATTGGATTGATTACGAATTTAAACCAAATTTCGAAGCTCTTGGGCCAACTTTGGGGAAAGACATAAATAAAGTATCAAAATATCTTTCCAATATTACTGAAGATCAAAAAAAATCTTTACTGGTTCAGACATCTATTGTTATAGACAATTTAAATGTAAATGTTGAAGATATTGATATTAAGTTAAAGAAAAAGAAAGATATTGAGGAATTAGATATAGTTGAGAATTTTAGTTTATTACTAGATACTGAACTAAGTGAGTCTTTACTTATGGAAAGGCTCTCACGCGAGCTAGTTTCATATATCCAAAAAGAAAGAAAAAATCAAGGACTTGATGTCACAGACAGAATAAAGTTAACTATTTCATCTGAAGACGAGTTTGTTCACGAAACTATAACTAATTTTTCAAAATATATTACAAATGAAACACTTACTTTGGACTTGATTACTAAGAAAGAGTCTTCAGTGAACAAAGTTTATGATAGATTTTTAGATATTTTTATAGAAAGATCAACAAACAACTCTTAAGATATACGGTTGAACAAAATTAAATCCAACAATAAGGATTAGTGGTGATAAATCAATACCAGCCATGCCTATTCGTAGTGCTGGAATTCTAGATCTAATTGGAGCAAGTATTCTCTCAAAGTATCTATCTAATACACTTTTTACTTGTCCAATAGGATGGTCATAAGGTACCTGTATCCAACTTAGAATTATCCATGCAAATAGGGAGTAGTAAAATAATCGAAATAATAAATATGTAACACTACACATTTATTTTATACAAACCTAAATCTTGGAGTCTTTCTCTTTCTGAAGAACTCAATGAAGAGTTTGATGGTAGAATCAAAAAAACACCATCACGATTTATTGATCTTATAGTTGAGTTGCTCATAAAAGCCATTCCTGTTACAAAATCTAAAATTCTTCTTCTCTCTTGTTGGTCAGGTATATCTCTTATGTCCATTGCAACTATAAATTCGTCTTTTATAGCAATTCCTAAATTATGAATTTCAGAGAATGATCTTAAAGCTTTAATTTCTACTTCATCTTTAGGTGAATGAACCCTAATGTCTCCAATATTTTCCTCGTCAATAAATCTATTTTCTCCGGATGGCCTAACAGTAGTTTGTTGAGTTGACATAACTTCCTCTACAGACTCAGGCTGCTTTAATCCAATTGAGATAAGAAATTTTTCTAACATTATGTAAATAGTTTAGTTCCTATACGAACTATTGTAGCACCGTAATCAAGTGCTACTTCGTAATCATTAGACATGCCCATTGAGAGTTCGCCTTTGTAACCATAGTCCTTCATCAATTTTTCATTTATTTGGTGCATTTCAGAAAAAACAGTCTTTGGCTCAGAATTTATATCAGGAATTGTCATTAAACCAACTGCAATAATTTTTTTCTCAATGCAATATTCATAAAAATTAAAGACTTCATTTTTAGTCACTCCGCTTTTTTTTGGATCGTTGTCTATGTTTACTTGAATCAAATAATTACAATCAGTATCTAGTTTTTCTAAAATATCAATTTCTTTTTTTCGCGAAATCGTATGTAGGTATTTAAAGCTTTTGACAATTTCTTTAAGTTTTCTGGATTGTATTGGAGCAATAAAATGATAATCAATATCTTTATAAACTGTTTTGTGCAAATTCAAATCAGTTAATCTATTTTCACCAAATTCCCTAAATCCAAATTCATACAAAAATTTTATTTCTTCATTTGTCCTGTTTTTTACTACTGGTAAAAGTTTTGCACCGTAAGACACAACTTTTGAATTAATTAACTCTAAGTTATTTATTTCCATATAACACCAAATTGTCTTCGGGTAGTTTTATTTTCTCTATAAGAATTGTAAGAACTGTTACAGATTGTACATATTGATGATATTTCAACTTCAAAGCCTTCTTTTTCTGATAAATCTTTCAAGACTTTTGACATATTTAAAAAGAACATCCCATCTCGTAGTTCTGTGTAGTCATTAAAGTACTTTTTAACATCCTCTTTAACTTCATAGCAACATGACTGCGCATGCGGGCCAATAGCAATTGATAAATTTTTTACATCAAACTTTTTGATTGCTTTCTCAACTATATTGTTCTTTAGACCTCTCCACCCAGAATGAATAGCGCCTATTCTTTTTTTATCACTTAATAGAATTGGCATGCAATCGGCGGTTTGAACCACTAATCCTAATTTTGGCTTTTCTGTATAAATTCCATCAGAATCATATACTTCAGATGATTTCACAAAAGTGATTACGTCTGAATGAGTCTGATTCATAGATGCAATGTATTCAATACCTGCGTAGTCTTTTAAGTTATTAACAGATTTAATACTCTTATCCGAAAATAACGCTTTGGAGATTAATTTTGATACGATCATCCTTTAATAAAATCAGGAAGACCGTCACCTCCATTATTCTCAAATTCACTTGACTCTTTAACTCTTCTGTTTGGTCTAGGACCAAATCCTGCTGCTACAACAGTTACCTCTACAGCATCTCCAAGAGTTTCATCAATTGTATGTCCAAAGATAATTTCAGCATTATCATCGGCTTTTTCTGTAATTACTCTTGCAGCTTCATTTATTTCTTGAAGTTTCAAGTCTTCTGAACCAGTTATAGTGATCAGAACTCCCTCTGCACCATCCATTGTTGCTTCTAATAATGGTGAGGAAATTGCAGCCTGAGCAGCATTTGGAGCTCTTTGTTCTCCTGTTGATCTACCAATACCTAAAACTGCATTTCCTGCATCTTTTAGAATCGTTTTTACATCTGCAAAGTCAACATTAATTACTCCTGGTTGAGTAATTAATCCTGAAATTCCTTTAACACCGTTCGATAATATTTCATCTGACTTAATATAAGCTTCACTTGCTTTTATGTCTTTATCTGAAATTTGTAAAAGTCTGTCATTAGGAATCACAATAAGAGTGTCTAATACATCTCTTAATGCCTGGACTCCTTCTTCTGCTTGAACAGATCTTCTTCTACCTTCGAATCCAAAAGGTCTAGTTACAACTCCTACTGTAAGAGCACCCAGCTCATGTGCAATTTCTGCAATAATTGGTGATGCACCAGTTCCAGTACCTCCACCTTCACCAGCAGTTATGAAAACCATATCAGAACCTTTTAAAGCTTCTTCTATAAGTTCACGTGAATCAATTGCAGCTTGTCTTCCGACTTCAGGATTCGCACCTGCACCAAGTCCACGAGTTGTTTTTCTACCTAAATCAAGTTTTAAATCAGCTTTGGATCCTAAAAGGCTCTGCGCATCAGTATTTGCGGCAACAAAATCTACACCTTTAATGCCCATTTTTATCATTCTGTTAACAGCATTTGTTCCACCGCCGCCAACGCCAACAACTTTAATAACAGCTGTATAATTCCTAGGTCTCATATTTAAATTGACTCCTTTTTCTTTTGTAGTTCTTTTAGTTGCCATGTTTTAATCTCCATTCAATAAATAAACAATATCACTGGTCTTAATTTAAAACAATATATTTTTTAAATTTTATCTATATCTATAGTTTAGATTTAGATTTATGAACAATTTGCAACTATATCTTCTTTGCTGATAAAGCGGATCTCTCCCCGACAATCTGAATTTTCGACTAGTGACCCTAGTGCAGATGATTTGCTTCCAAGATCTAATGGTTTTCCAAAGTCAATAAGGGTAGATCTATACTCCCCGATGAAGGAATCTCCGTTGTAGGTGAAGTTGAAAGAGTTAACGTCAAGATTGTAGCTTTTAAGTGTCATGATAAGTGACACCATTTCCCCATTAAAACCTGGAGGTACAGGACCATTAGTTATAGTAAGAGAAGGTATAAGAAATATATCATCTGATTCAATTTCTATCATATTTTTATAAAGGGTGCTTTTTTTAGGTACAGAGCCTCTTAAATCAGTAATAGTCATTATCTTGTCATATTCGTTCAATTCTATTGTTATTTTATTTGGATATTCTTTTGAAATAATGACACTTTCAATTGTTGGTATCTGCAGCATATTATCGGTAAAAGTGTCATTATTAACTAACCAAATGGATTGACCTAAAGCCTGCTTAATTAAATCAGCTTCATCAAATATCTCATTATTGCCAAGTACTTCTACTTTGCTTACTCTAAAGTAAGCAGAGTTCAAGGTAAAGCCAGTATTTAAAATAATTAATAAAAAAAGACTAAATATTAAAAATGATCGAAAAGATACTTTCTCTTGTTCGTTAAAATCAATTTCCATTTAGTTAAACTCACCAATAAACTGGATTTCTTCTTCGAGAATAACTCCATATTTATCATTGACCTTTTCTTTTACATGCTGTACCAATTTGTATAAAGACAAGGCTTTTGCACCCTTCTTTGCGATAAAAAAGTTGGCATGTTTGTTACTAACACTTACATTGTTAATTGAATATCCTTTTAAGCCTGCTTTTTCTATTAACTCCCCAGCAAAATAATCTTTAGTGTTTTTAAACACACTTCCAGCGTTGTATATGCCTGGAGGTTGGCTTTTTTTCCTATTTTTATTGAATTCAGACATTTTCTCTGATATTTCTTTAGAATTTCCTTTTTCAAACTTTAAAATTGCTGACAATATAACTTTGTTATTAAGATTGCTAGATTTTCTATAACTATAATTTATTGATTTGGGATCTAATTTAATAAGCTGTTTTTGATCTAAGTCATAACAATTGACCTCTACAACATTTCTTCCAATTTCATATCCATAAGCTCCAGCATTCATTTTTAATGCCCCTCCAATAGAGCCTGGGATACCTAGTAAAAACTCTCCCCCTCCCAAACTTTCCTTTTTTAAATACCTCGACAAATCAGGTAGATATACACTTGAGCCAACTTCTAATGTGTTCTCATCGTTCAGTAAATTTATAAAATTAAAATCTGTTTGTAAAACATAACCTTTATATTCACTGTCAGCAAATGCAATATTTGATCCTTTTCCAAGAACGAATGTGTTGTTACTATTTATTTCTTCAGATATCTTGGAAAAATTATCTATATTATCTATAGTAATAAAGTTTTTACACAGACCACCAAATCTATATGTAGTTACCGATGAAAGATTAACGCTACTAGTTTTCATTTAAATATTTTAATATCTGAGGACCTAAAAGAGTAATATCTCCAGCTCCAATAGTTAATACTGTATCTCCTGGAGAAATGTTGTTCTTCAAATAAGGAGGCACCATTCTAGGGGATTTTACATATTTGATCTTTTCACTTTCAAACATAAGACTAGAAACTCCTGGAATTGGCTTTTCTCCTGCTGAATATATGTCTGTAATAAGAGTCAAATCCGAGTATTCAAAAGAATTACTCAAATCATTAAAATTATCTCTAGTTCTTGTGTACCTATGTGGTTGAAACACTACTATTAATTTTCCTTGTGTATGTGCCTTTAAAGCTTTGGTAGTTGCCTTGATTTCAGTTGGATGATGCCCATAATCATCATAAAAATTTATACCATTAAATTCTCCAATGAACTCGGTTCTTCTTTTTACTCCAGTAAAATGTTCAATGGCATTCAAGCTTTGTTCTATTGATAATCCGTTCAAATTTGCTAAAGCAATTGCTCCAACAATATTTGAAATAAAATGATCTCCTATTAACTTTGTATTAATTTTGAATTTGTTTCCCTCAAACAGAAAGCTTGAATATGAATTTAATTTGTAATTAGAATCTTTAGAAGATGAGTAAGAAATATCTTCTGATCTTATTAATTTAGATAATTGATCATCATCAACATTAATTACGCATTTACCTTCTACGTTTGAAATAACATGCTTAAAAGCTTTTACTAAATTTTCAAAAGATCCAAAATAATCAATATGATCATGATCTATATTTGTTACGAGTAAGTTTTTAATTTGAATATCTTTAAAAGTATTGAATGCTTCATCAGTCTCTAGTATTAAGGGAAGATTTTTATCACCATAATGGCCACCTATCCCATTAAATGAGGTAACACCACCGTATATATACGATATATCGATGTCATTAAATTTAAACATATGCGCAAGTAAGGCCGTTGTAGATGTTTTACCATGTGTTCCCGTTATTCCTATTACGTCAACAGATGCAGATAATAATTTTAAAAAATCTGGCCTTGTTAAAACATTGGGTTGTTTTACAAAATCACTTAAGAAAGTAGATTCTATATTTACTGCTGATGAAACAATATATAATGTTTCGCTGCTGTAAGTAGCATTAGAGATGTCAAAATCTACTTTTATACCATCGTTATTTAAAAGATTAGTAACATAAGAACTTCTTTGATCATATCCTGATACTTCTAAACCCTTTTGAAATAAATATTTTGCAATAGAGCTCATGCCAGAACCACCAATACCAACTATGTAACATGATTTAAAAGTATTAATTGATATACTCATAAATCTCCTCAGCTATAGATTGATTTCCAATCACTATTTTTGGTATATCTAAATTATTAGATTTAATTTTTACTGAAATTTCTGAAACTTTGCTTAATAACTCATTAAATGAATTCACTTTAAATCCAAACTTCTTATTTTCTAAATACCTTGCATTCAAATCTTGGTGAGAGGATGTGGTGCCATGCTTGTATGGTATTACTATTTGTGGAATGCCTAAATAAGCAGCTTCAAGAGAACCTCCTCCTGCACGACCTACTAATATATCTATATTTTTGTAAAAATCATCCATGTCATTTAAAAATTCATAACTTTTATAATTTTGAAGTTCTAATTTATTAGTATTCTTAGCTTTCCCTGTAATATGTAGAACATTAAACTCCGATGAAGCATCGCTATTAAGAAACTGCTCAACATAGTTATTTATTTCTTCAGACCCTTGACTTCCTCCAACAAAACCAATCGTTTGTACCCCTAATGGTTCAATATATTTTCTTCCTAGTGTTGTGTTTACTACTGGTCCAGTATGTTTTAATTTACTTTTATTTATATTTTGAGTGTTTTCAAATGATGTAAATATTGTTTTTGCAAATATCGCACTCATCTTATTTCCTAAGCCTGCATAAATATTTTGTTCTTGAATAAAAAATTTAGCTTTCAAAATTTTTGAGACAATTGCAGCTACTGGAGCAATGTATGCCCCTGTTGTAAGTACTACTGATATATTCTGATCTTTAAGAATTTTGATTACCTCTCTAATAGATCTTGATACTGTAAAAATATTAAATATATATCCCACTACTCCTTTCTTTGAAACGAATATTTCAGGAGTATGAATGCTTACATCTAAATTGTCTAGATATTGTCTTCCCCGATTGTCACAAATAACAAATATATCTTCATTATTAATTCCTAATTCTTTTAATTCTTTAATAAGGTTTCGTACTGGTAATACATGTCCTCCAGTTCCAACACAAAAAAAACATACTTTCTTATTCATAATCTCTTGAATACATAATACCTAATGCTATAAAAATCGAAATCATAGCGCTTGATCCATAAGAAACAAATGGAAGAACAATTCCTGTAATTGGCACAATACCAACTGCACCTCCAAGATTTATAACTGTTTGAAAAAATATCCAACTGCCAAAACCAACGGAAATTAGTTTTTTAATTTCATTTTTTTCTCTAATTGCTATAAGAAAAGTCGTTGATATTAATATAAAGAAAGCTAAAACCAATAAAAATAGACCAAAAAATCCATACTCTTCGCCAATTATTGATGATATAAAATCAGAGTATGAGTTTGGCAATGATCCCCATCTAGCTCTAGATGTACCAGGACCAAGACCAAAAAGACCCCCAGAACTAATAGCAATTCTGCTTTGATTAAGTTGAAAGCAGTCCCCTAACAAATCTATACCCAAATCACATTTTCTAGAAAGCCAGGTTTCTATCCTGCTTAAACGGTATTCACTCGAAGTTGCTACAAAATATAGTGGCAAAATAGATGCAAAGATAGTTAGTGATGGGTAAATAATTTTAATTTTTGAAAAAAATATTTGTGAGAACAAAATAAAACAGATTGAAGCAAAAGTACCATAATCTGGTTCCAGTAAGACTAAGAAAGCACATAGTAGTGGTAAAAAGATAGATCTTACAAACTTTTTAAGATCAGTATCTTCTGTTAAATCATTTGATATTTGTTTAGCAACCCACAATATAATTAAAGGTTTTGCGAGCTCACTTGGTTGAAAATTAACAATCCCAAGATCAATCCATCGTCTACTACCTCCTACTACTATTCCATAAGTTAAAACTAAAAATAGTGTGGTAGTAATAAATACCATTGAAATAGAAGTGAATTTTTCAATGAAGTTAATATTTAAATTTTTTAATATATTAAAAATTATTGCACCGAGTAATATCGCAGTTAAATGACGCTTTATGAAATAAAAATTATCACCATAAAGATTTAAACCTTCAACTGATGAAGCAGACACATTCAGTAATATTCCAAAAGAAATTAGAAACAGCACAGAAAATATATTTAGTCTCTTAATGAAATTTAATGAATCAACTTTCAACTAATTTCACCTACAATCATTTCCTTAAAATATTCTCCTCTTTGCATATAATTCTTAAAATTACTGAAACTTGATCCACCGCATGAAAAAAGAACAGTATCAAAATTTTTATAGTTATTTTTTATATATTTTTTTAAATCTTCAAAATCTTCATATTCAACAACTAAGAATTTATCACTATTGATATCAAACTCAGAATTTTTAGGTACCATAATTACTTTTATTTCATTTGAAAGGGATAATTTTTTAATATCTATTCCCTTTAAAAGTCCGTGCATTATAAGCAGGCAATTTTTAACTTTGTAAGATGCCTTGTTAACTGATTCTAAATTCGTTGACTTTGAATCATTTATGAACTTAACTCCATTTTTAGTGTGAAAATGTTCAAATCTATGTTCTACAGATGACTGTGAAGTTAAAAATTTTAGAACTTCTTCTTTGGTTATAGAAAATTCATTACAAACATCTATAAAAATAGATACAAAATCATCAAAGTAATTATCTAAATTGAATTTTTCATCATTAAAATTTTTGACATTTTTAGGCAATATTCCTTCTGTCTTGACTTGACTATCAACAGGTCCTAAAAAATTATATTCCTGATTAGTTGTAAAATTAAATATTTTTAATTTAGAAAATACATACTGCTCAAAAGTTTCATGCCAATCAATATGGTCTTGATAGATATTTAAAACAACAGCCATTTCAAGTTTTATTTTGTTGATATGAGTCAGCTGAAAACTTGAAAGTTCTAAAATCAAATAATCTAAATCATTCGAATCTGAGATTAAATTTAATGGTGAATTTCCTATGTTTCCAGCTGGTTTACTTTTAATATCATATTTATTTAAAATTCTGTCTAATAAAGTAACAAAAGACGTTTTGCCATTAGTACCTGTGACACCTATAAGTTTTACATTATTTATTTCACTGAATAACTCAATGTCTGTCATAATTTTAATTCCACTGGATGATGCCATTCTTAGAATTTCATGATCTTTTTTTACACCAGGAGATACAAAAATAGTTTCTATATTGTTAATGTTTTCTGTATTAAATTTATATTTTTTATCTATATTTTCTAAATCATCATGTATTAAATAGTTTTTGTTTTGAGAAATTAAATATTGTTCAATATCTTGTCCTGTTGAGCCGTATCCAAGTATAAGTGAAGACTTCATTGACCAAATAATACATAATCTGCATAGAACAAACCCAGGCCAATAACTACAGCAATACCATTAATTATCCAAAACCTCACAATAATTGTGGTTTCAGCCCAATTACTCATTTCAAAATGATGATGAATTGGTGCCATTTTGAAAACTCTTTTTTGTCTATATTTGAATGAAAGTATTTGTACAACTACAGAAACTCCTTCAAGAATAAAAAGAAAACAAAAGAAAAATATTAATCCATCTGCACCCAGAGCAAATAAGATTAATGGGAATAGAGAACCTAAGAAATGCGATCCTACATCTCCCATTATAATTTTTGCAGGATTGGTATTCCACCATAAAAATCCTAAACAAGCACCAGCTACAGCAGAAATTAATAGCGAAAGTTCAACAGTTAGGAAATCATCACCTATAAAATTGGAATAATACGTTGGATGACGATAAATCCAAAAAGAGATAATTAAAATCCCTCCAAAACTAATTGCGCTACTTCCGGCAACCAATCCATCCAAACCATCTGTAAAATTTACCGAATTTGTAATACCTATAATAAAAAATATAATTATCAACCATTTAACAATGCCTATATCAAAACCTAAACCGCTAAAAAAGTAGAAGTTTGAATCATAATTTAAAAATATAAAATAATAAGCACTAATACAACCAATCAAAAATTGTAAAGCAAATTTTTGTGTAGGTTTTAAACCTAAATTTCTTCCAGCTTTAACTTTTAAATAATCGTCTATAAAACCTACCATTGCCATAAGAAATGCCAGTACAAAAAGTAAAATAACATTTACATTCATAGAAGTTAATTCAACTTTAAATCCTTCTCCAATAGTCCAGAAATTTATATGAGATAATGAGTAGCCAGCAATAGTGCCAAAAACGATAAATAATCCTCCCATTGTTGGAGTTCCTTTTTTGTGATCGTGAAAATTTACCTCTTCTTGAATTTCTTGTCCTATATTTCTAGATCTGAAAAAATTGACACCAATCAATGTAGAAAAAATGACTACAAGAAAACTAATGCCACCAGATACAATTATTCCAATCAATTTTCTAACTCCATAATTTCTTTAGTAATTTGAACATCATCAAAAGGTATGAATTTATTATCGATTTCCTGATATTTCTCATGTCCTTTACCTAATACTAATAAAACTTCATTCTCTTTTAATAATTGTACTCCTTTATGTATTGCTTCTTTTCTATCTAGGATTACATCTGAGCTTTTATTTAATGGAATACCTTGAAGTATATTTTTAGATATTTCTAAAGGGTCTTCATTTCTGGGATTATCATTTGTGATGATAACGTAATCAGCATTTGAGGAAGCCTCTCCCATTTTCATCCTCTTGCCTTTGTCTCGATCACCTCCAGCACCTAATATTACAATTACTTTTTCATACTT
>Ga0255763_1004352_pt1 | contig 12051 bp, 8 predicted proteins | sample 041ome_2_FD_179963 | JGI IMG/M metagenome (GOLD analysis project Ga0255763, IMG submission 179963) | Coastal salt marsh microbial communities from the Groves Creek Marsh, Skidaway Island, Georgia - 041406US metaG (version 2) | ecosystem: Environmental > Aquatic > Marine > Intertidal zone > Salt...
TCCCTTCTTTGTTCGGGGGGATGATCTCTTCTTTGTTCGGGGGGATGATCCCTTCTTTGTTCGGGGGGATGATCCCTTCTTTGTTCGGGGGGATGATCCCTGAGACGGAGACGGAATCTCTGCTTCCATCCATTCATTTATCAAGTCTAAACCCGTTTTAATACTATCCCCAGCCTTACTAATTTTGTTCTTATCAAATATCATAGTGTTTGTTATACGAAAAGGGATGGTTAGGTTGGTTGTCTTATCTGATTGAACAACATGGTGTAGGGGCAACCCAGCCAGTTCTCTAAATACAGAAGCGCAGTTTAAAATGTGGTTCGATCCTGCAACCATCATGATGTACCTCGGTTGATTGAATATTTCAGGGCATGGACCCTTTCTCTTTTTAATATCATACGGGGAAAGCATCCTCAACAGCGTATAGTAATCCATTGACATTACGCTTATCGCTAGAAAAGCGAGCCTAACGCGTTTCAAACCTTTACATCGAAAATTATGAACCTTTATAACAGCTTCTTTAAGTTGGGCACACCTCTGTTCTCCGAGCGCATGTTCACGTTTTCTAATTAATTTTTTAGTAGCATTTCTGTGATATATAATGTCGGTCGTAATTCGATGTGCTACTTGTGATATTTTATCCCAGTTAGTGTACGAACGAGTTTCCTTCTTGTCGAGGAAGTCCTTGATACGGTTTCGGTCGGTAAAAATCTTTGTTCGCGAAATGTCAGTCTCTGGGTCTGCAACATTCGTTTTTCTGAAGTCTTTCCAGTAATCTTCATGTAGCATCGGCTTACGCAACCATTCGTAAATGCCAATAGAAGGTTTATTGGTGGCGAGGACCTTCTTTTTGAAAGCTGTCATTGCCATCTGTTTTGCAAGTGCTCTGTACAACACTACCTCATATATTTTCTCGTTCGATATCTTATAGTCCCTGTCATTCAATTTGACCTGAGTATCTTCATATAGCACGAATTTGAAAATGTCTTCCTCCGCCTCCCACTCTAATCTCGAATTTAACCAACCTAAGTCCAATAAGCTTAATCCGAATACTTCTTCATGTGAGAGAAGAATGTGATATGGATGTTTACTTCTTACGTCAGTTTCATGTATTCGTACATTTTTGCATCCAAATCTACACATCCTCGATTCAACAATTGTTTTCAATTTAGAATTATCTGGCATGCGTATACCGTATAGACAAGGCGCTACCTCACATTTAAGTACATTCAGCATATTAAAATATGGCATTTCCAAACAGCGTATTATGCGACCACCTGATGGTGTAAATCTAGTATGTTCTAAAAACAAATCAACACACTTATTGTGATCTCGTGATGATGCCATAGCAGCTTGTATAAATACAGAAGGAAGTATGGTTCCCCCACTTCCTCCGAGCTTCTTCATGTTTCTTAAGTCATGGGTATGATTTTCACCCATCCCAAGATAGTTGATCGGCATGACTCCCCCATCTTTCCATCTAATATTAAACCGACCTAACAAAAGACCCTGGGGATTTACCGGACCAGCAATATATGTACATTTTTCAGCTTTTTTTAGTGAGAGTTTCAATTTTTCGAGTATGCCTGCTTCTTCCTTACAATTTGTATAGTCATCGGACAACGGGGTGTTGTAGATCGCTCGAAGTCGACCGTCGGTAAGTCTCCAGGGATACCGGAATGTAGAACTAAATTCTGGACGTTGTTGGTTGCAATTAGGGCCATACCATTTGTCTTTGCATTCACACGTGTAAACCCCTTCTTCATCTTCACGTGATTCTAGAGTACCAGGCCCGAAGCATTTAAATAGACTCTTCTTTTTTTTGGGTAGACTTAGAATCAAGTCGTTCCAATCAGGCGGTGGATGATTCTTATAATTCATTCTTTATTAATGAAAAGTATTTTCTTATCGGGATGGCGAACGTATATTAATCTTAAATCATTTTTAAAGTTTGTATTTTATAGTACGTTTGTAGTATAAAATATATTTACATCCCCAAAGACTCCCTCGTCTTCTTCGCCATCGCTTCTCGGTGTGCGATCGCTAGTTCTATATCACTTTCTCCTATTTTAATAGTATTAGCTGGCAAGTCCCCGTACATACGACCATTTTGTTTCAGTTTATAGTATGCATCAGTAAGTCGATGAATTCGAGGAATCTTCGTTTCCCCTGAATGACAATCGCTACACATCAAAAATGGACCTTCGCCGTTCATGTAATCTTCAAAATACCCGTCGCCCTCGGTGAATGTAGGACTACTATTTAAATATTCTATAGAACAATGCTCGCAAAGTTTGAGCTTTCTACCTACTTCCGGATCAATATCTCTACCGCAATTATTACCGATACAAATTACTAGATCTTCGCAATAGACAGTATTTGCGCAGACATCACAATGCATAAAACCGCGTATAGTATCGGGGTGTTCTTCTTCATCCAGCATAGTAAATAAATACTCTGCATAGGCGTATGTTTTAGCCTTCTGATCTGCCAACTCCGCCTTCAATTTCTCAATCACTGAAGTTTGGTCGTTGTACTTGGAAATCTCACGAGCGACATCAATTGATAGGTTAACTTTACTCATTTTTGTCGAAATTATTTTATTGTTCTAATCAATCATTTTTATTCTACATCCCCAAAGACTTCCTCGTTATCCTCATTTTCTCTTCCCTGAATGCGATCGCTCGTTGTTTTTGCAACTCCTTTTCCTCTTCTGTATCTACCCTAAGCGTGAATGATGGACACCTGCGCTTTCCGTGTTCATCAACATACTGCGCCCTCCAACGACCCTTTTTATTGCCTTTGGGTGGTTCGTATCGAATCCCGGTGTGCCCGCTCGTGTTATTCTTCTGCTTGCTTTTGTTCAGGGCATTCACTCGACCGGAACCATCTCTAAGATTGCTCCGACAGTTGTTCAGACCGTTGCGATCAATGTGATCGACCTGTTTAAACTCCGGGCAAATCAGATTATGAAACTGACACGCCTCGTATTTCAACTTCTTACTTTTTCTACACGACGCGTAGTACGTTTTCTTCCCTTTTCCCTTTCTTGCGGTCCAAATACGGGATTCAACGTGCTTTAGCATATCTGGATCACAAGTCATAATCAAACCATCTTGCAACTTCACTTCAATCACATCTCCAACGCGTCTCCATTGATTCTTTGTCAAGCCATTAGTGTCTGAATATTCTTTTTGGTACATTTGCGCCTTCACATATGCATCCATTGTAGCCTTTTCTCTTGCTTCTGGAGTGACGTGTGAGCGAGAAATACCAAAATGTTTTGTGATTTGTTTAGAATCACGTGTGATAGTAAACTGCCAACCATCTTGCAGAAGAGAAATGTTGCCTCTATATTTTCCGTGATTGAATGTTGGTGTAGTAGTCATTTTTTGTTAATCTTAATATCCCATCTTCTAAATCATTTTAATCGATGTCTATTTTATATTACGTTTGTAGTATAAAATATAGTAAGGGGTGCGCTGTTCGAACTATAGTACAGGGAAGCCTAATGCTCCACCTGAAATTCTGATGATGTTGTTGTTAACACAGGTGAGTACAAACTTGTACTTCTGCTGGACCTGGAGACCAGAGGACTGCGGGTTGTTGGGGCCGACGACACCGACCTGGTTGAACGGCGGGAGAGTAGTCGTACCGTTTGCGACAGCCTGGTTGGCAGCCTGGCAGAGAGTGGTGAACTCTGGCACGATGGAAACGTTGGTGAGCTTGCCGTAGTTGGTAGAACCCATCGGGTCGAGGCAGATGAAGTCGAGAGAGTATGAGTAGCAGTGGTATCCGCTGACTTCGGGTACGACTGGTGCGGTGTAGTACGGGTTGACCATTGAGAAGTAGTCGGCGCCCATCTGTCCGAGACGGTTGGTGTTTTCGTAGACGAGAGAGCATCTGAGGAGCGGGTCGATCTGGTACTGTCCGCTGAACTTGAGCGGGCACGCGTCGAGATCACCCATCTGCGGCGAACCGGTAGTGTAAGTAGAGAGTTCGTTGGCGAGAGTCGTGTTCTGAATAGCGAAGAAGAGGACCTTGATCGCGTGGGAGAGACGGAGGTCAATAGAGACCGACGACTGCGTAGCCGGAGTGACCGTGACATAGTTAGCCATCTGCGCCTGTTCAATGAGGATGTCGCGAGGAGCACAAGCCATACGCTTACGTTCGTCATTGGAGACGATAGCATAGTTAGCCCAGACCTGTACGGATTCGAAAGATGGTTCGGTGCCGCCCTCGAGATCGCCAACAACTGCGTTGGTGCGGTATGCCGCGTTAGGACCGGCGAGCGTGACATTTCGTTCAGTGATGAGAAGTTCACTCCAGTTGCGGAAGGTGAAGTTGATGCGCATTTCGTTGTACGGAAGAGCCGCAGTCGGAAGGGCGACGCCCGAATCACGCGAGTAGAAGAACGGAAGCGGGAGGTTGAGGTAGGTGACCGTCGGCTGAACCGATGCATCAAGCTCTCCGCCCGCAAGATTGTCAAGCGCGGGTGGCAGTTCCTGGGCAATCCCGGAGGTGTTGGTGAGCGCGACCGTGTTTCCGATCATATTGTTGTAAGCAAGCTGTTTGCCTTTAGGAACAGTGAAAGCAGCCCAGAAGTCAAGGTGGATGTTGTCGAAACGAGCCGCGACGAGGTCGTTGAAAGTAATAGCGCACTCCTTTACAAGATTGTGCATTAAATTACGCGTCCAGCGAAGACGGGTGTTGGCAGCGGCCGTGACCTGGTTGAGACCTACACGAAGCCAAGTCTGGAGAAGGTAATCACCAGCACGCGAGATGCTGACCGACCAGTTCTGGCCAAACTTGGGCTGACCCGAAGCATTGGAGAGGATCACCGGGACCTGAGTGAACCAGGTAGACTTGCACGTAGTGCGGACAAAGTACGCGACCGCGTCGCCGCAGCCATACATGTACTTTTCAAGCTCGTCGTACGTAGCGAGATCAATGAAACCAGAGGTAATGTTTGAGGATTGGATAGAACTCATGTTTTATATTACGCAATATATTTTTTTTAAGTTAAACTTCTATTTTTACGATTTGAGTTGTATCAACTGAACACGGATCCGCAGATTTTCCTGACTGGTTCGTAACTATTCGAGTATTTCCAATAATCTTATCGACGTTGTGATGCGTATGTCCGAACACCCATACTTTAGCTTTTTTAAATATATCTGTATGTTCTAAAGACGTTGCGTAGAACGACTCATACACGTTAACAAATGAAGATTGTTTCAAAACCTGTTTTGAAGGCGCGTGATGAGTAATAACAACGATTGGTTCGTCCAACTTCGACACCCTATTCAACCACTTACGATCTCGATTATGCAGGTTCAAATAATCGTTAGAAGTAAGGTTAAGATTCATATAATCTGGTAATGCTCTGTGAGGATGCGGATCACTCCAAAGTGTTGCGCCCGCGAACACTATCCCGTTAATACGAACGATCTTCCTATCAAGCACGTGAAAATTTTTAATATGAGAGGTTAGTTTCTTGAAATTGTAGAGTAAAGTACTGGGAGACTTAATTACACTTTTTTTGTTCAAGAAATAGTATTCATGATTACCTGGTACATACAAAATGAACTTAAACTTGGACGCGATGTTTTGAATAAATTCTATAATTGCAGTTGGTTCATAAAACGAACCAATATCGCCTGCTAGCACTAAAATGTCTGAACGAGGTAGAATGGTATCAACCGGGTACTTTACACCCGTTTCTAAATGTAAATCAGATAAAATTTGAAATGTAGTCATTATTCTAATTTTAGATTTATATTTTTTTAGAATCGTTTTACTTTTTTCATTTGTTTGAAATGAAAAAACTTTATTTGTTGGTCCTAGAACCAGTGCTTCCAAACGCTCCTTCTCCTCTGGTTGTTTTGGGAAGATCCTCTACGCAAAGCACCTTGGCCTTGTGAAGCTTACGCAAAACTAATTGAGTAGAACAAAAAGGTAGAGTAAGCTCAGGTGCATCTTTTACAACTCTAACAAGAACTACTTTCAACGTTCCTCTGTACGAAGGATCAATAATTCCAATTCCGTTAGCTAACATCCATCCACTCTTAGACAAACTGCTTCTAGCTACAATTTCTGTGTAGTATCCGTCAGGAGGACAAACCGCGATTCCTGTGTCGTACATGATAGTACTTAACTCATCGTTTTGTCCCCAGGTGCGTTTAGTTTCGGCAACGCAAACAAGATCCATCCCGACATCGTCAGCGTGTGCGTAAGACGGGATAAATGCGTTGAATAGAACTTTTTTGAATTGTATTGTTGACATTTGTTAATCAACAGTTGTAAAAGAAGAATCATTTTACAAGGTAGTATATTTAAAGTCGAAATAAAAATATACAAATGACAGACGATAACGTTATAAAAATTAATGAACTAGATTTGGATTTGATAGCGCCTTCTTCTGATGGAAGCCACGCAGGAGGATTCAAGCTTGTTGTAGTAGGGAAGCCAGGTACGGGAAAAAGTTCAATCATATCAAGCTTACTTTACGCAAAAAAACATTTAATACCGGCTGGCATCGTAATGTCAGGATCTGAAGATTCTAATGGCTTCTACAGCAAGATGTTTCCACCTTCGTTTGTATTTCATGATTACGACGAAGAACAATTAAAAAAATTTGCTAAGCGTCAAAAGATTGCAAAAGCAAAGATGAACAATCCTTGGGCTGTAGTCCTTCTAGACGATTGTACTGACAGTACTAAGATTTTTAATTCTAAAATTCAACAAGGTATGTACAAGCGAGGAAGACACTGGAACATGCTCTATATTTTGAGTCTCCAGTACGCCATGGATATTAAACCTTCTATTAGAACTAATGTCGACGGCGTTTTTATTCTTCGCGAACCTATTCTTAAGAATCGAAAAGCGCTTTACGAAAATTATGCAAGTGTTATAGGAGATTTTAATATTTTTTGTGAGCTTATGGACGCGTTGACTACAGATTACTGTTGCATGTATATCCACAACGCCATCCAAAAAAATAACTGGCAAGAATGTGTGTTCTACTACAAAGCCGATTTACCTCCTTCTAATTTCAGGTTTGGATGCAAAGAGTTTTGGAAATGGCACCACGATCGCTACGATCCAAAGTACACTGACAAACTCGATGACTTTGACGACTAGACTTAAAAAAGATTTTAATTAGATAAAAATGGCATCATCTTATAGAAGATACAATGATCTAGCATCTACACCTGCTGAAAAGCGCCGAGAAGAAATGGTGCAGAAACAAATGCTTGAACAGCAGGAACTTATCAAAAAGCAACAAAGCATGCTCGAAGAACAGGAAAAGAAACTTAAGTTGCAACAGCAACAAATTGCAAGAAGCAGTCGTGTTGCTCAACAAGCTGCTCAAGCAAGAGCTCAGCTAACGCAGCAGCAAAATAAAAGTAAATATGAAATGAAACCTCCTCAGAAAAGTTTTGCAGGTGCAGTCAAAGTCAAAACTAAAGATCAGAAACATAAAGCCATTTGGGCCAATGAGATTTGCGTTTTCAAAATCTCAGCTCCATGGTGTGGACCTTGTCAGACGATAGCACCTATCTATGATCAAATAGCCAAATCTGTTAACGTGCCTGGAAAAGTTATGCTATTCAGTGAAGAACTGGACGACAAACTTTCCGCTGATGTCCAGGGTGTTCCTGCATTTGATTACTACTTCAGAGGAAAGAAACAACACAGACAAATGGGAGCAGACATAGAACAAGTTAAGAAAAATATTAATATGATGACATCCCAAACTCAATCCATTTCTAACGGAGTTCAGGCAAAACTTCAACCAGAAACTCCGCACCCTGCAGACGGAATGCAATCTAAAAATAGAAACTCAGGACAAGGAATGTATCCTCCATCTGCTTTGCGAATGTAAATAAACTCTTTTAATTCAAATACATGAATGGTTCTGTAGTGTAATGGTTATCACTCAAGACTTTGAATCTTGCAATCCGGGTTCGACCCCCGGCAGAGCCTTAGAATTTTATAATTTTAATCTAAAATTATAATTAACCCTAGTTTATCTTGTCTATAAGTTCTACAGCTACTTCTGATATACTTCCATCTTTCCACTTTACTTGGTACGTGTCCTCATTTATTTTTCGCAAAATTTTAGCTCTGTACCTCTTGTTGTGGAATACGTACAAGGCACTAACATCATCGCCTTTTTTAAATGTACGATAGTAATCGCGATAATTACGTCTATACGCTGTTCCGTAGTCCCATACTATTTCTTCATTTGGTTTAACATCCCTAGTTAATTGGAGATAATATATGACTTCACCTTCCTCATCTCCAGTAGGTATGTTACCAACTATTTTGGCATTCGGTTTATTTGGACTACGTACCAAGACACCTTCTGCATTTTCAAATACTCGTTCTTTAAGAGGAGGTTCGTTTGAAAACATAGCTATACCGCAACCCGTAGGTATTGTTGGAAGGAGTTCGAAACCATCTCTTTCATAGGCAAATCCGTATGTGAGTTGAAAGTCTGAAAGTGTTTCATAATTGAAAAATTGATCTCCTAGAGTAACAGGGGCATCAGGATCTTCATTCTGTACGTTTTTCTTATATAATTGCATTTCAATTTTTGTACCTTTCTTAAGCTTCTTATCGGCTACAATTCCATCTATATAAATTGGACGACCCTCGTTGTCTAGCCTTAAAACTTTGGATATCCTTAATCCGCAATCTTGACTACGTTCGTTGTTAAATGTAGTCTTGAAAAATTCTATGTCTCTTAGGTTTTTTTTTAATTCTGCTTCTGCTGCTTCTGCTTGCCTTTGATAATGTTGAGCTCTTCTTTCATTAAACCTCGCGTCCATCGCGTAGCCGATACCTAAGTCGTCCATCTCCATCGCGTCGTTGAGGGCGCTAATCGCGTCGTTTTGTAAAATAGATGCAATCGCACGTCTCGCCTGATCCAGATATAGATTGAACTTCGTGTTATTGTCTCGCATCGTGTAGCGGTTTCGTTCCTCTTCAAATTGAGGCATGTCTAACATAGAACGCACTTCATCAAACAAGCTCTTCTTTTGTCTGAATTCCTGATCTGCGAATGCTTGGTTGATTGATAGAAGGAGTTGGATCGAAGTTTGTTCCTCCTGATCCGCGATTGCTTGTCTAAGTGCTTGAAATCCTTGTTTTATTCTTGTTATATCCATTTATTATATAATAATTTTATCTAAATCGTTGAGATACATAGTAGTTTCATTTGTTTTCATAACCAAGTTGAGTTCATCTTGACACGTTTTTATACGTTTCTGCAAAGAATCGTAGTTATCCTTGTTCAAAGCTGAAACCTTCATATCGGTTAAGTAATGATATGTATCGTTTACAGTATCAAACTTATTTTTCACTAAATACTTGTTTATACTTGCAGCGGAAGATGCTAGAAAATTCTTGACTGTAAGGGCAGCGTTGATGAATCGCCTTTTGTTTTTATCTACAAGAAGACGATGTTCAATGTTTTTAATCAAAAGAGCTTTTCTCTTCGTGTAGAGACTCATTCGAAGTGAGAAGAACTCGTCGCAAATCTCTTGAACATTTTTATATTTGCGAATGACTTGATCAGAATTTAAAAGATGCATGTTGGTAGTACTTTTTCTGACTTCAAGTTTCAGAAGGCTTTTGATGTTAGAAGGAGGTTTCACGAATTTAATACTAAGGTTGACTTTACTTTCCGTAGAGTGATCAGTGTAGTTTTTTATAATTTTTTTATCGACTAATTTATCCAGATATTCTCGGTATTTCTCAGTCCATACTCCAATTGGAAGTTCTGTGATCTTAACAACATCTGGTTTTACTTGTTCGTAAGTTCCAAACGTTGTGTAAGATTTGTCGTCTACGATCACCTGTCCTTCGAATCCGCGAAACCATGGTTTCAAAGTAGGAGAAACTTCGTTTTTTAGTTTTGCTCGCATCACTTGAATAATATCACAAGGATTATACGAAGGAACGCTTGTACTGTACCCAGTTGCAATACCGTTCGCCCCATTCACCAAGACCATTGGTATAAGAGGGATGTAATATACTGGTTCAATATCTTCACCATCGTCTGTATTTAATTCAAGAAGAGAGTCATCAGCCTCTGGGAACAAAGTTCTGCTGTATGGAGCCAATTCTGTAAAAATGTACCTGGCAGATGCTGCATCTTTTCCTCCTTGGAGTCTAGAACCAAATGTTCCATTAGGAAGTAGCAAGTTTAAGTTGTTGCTGCCTACAAAATTTTGTGCCATTCCTACGATCGTGTCTTGCAATGAAGCTTCGCCGTGATGATAGGCGGCATGTTCGGACACGTATCCGGCCAATTGTGCAACCTTAACTTCGGAATACATTTTACGTTTGAATGCACTCCATAAAATTTTGCGTTGCGAAGGTTTCAGACCGTCCATAACGCTAGGAATACTGCGATGAACATTATACATGGAGAAGTGTATCAGATCCTTGTGAATGAATTCAGACATCGAAACTTTCTGTTCGTTCCCGCTCAAACATGCTTTAGAGTCGTATGTCGACAACCATTTTTTTCTATCATTAGATCTATCTTTCGCAAATGCGAGTGTTATAGCATCCTCCGAGTTGGTTCCTTCCCATGTGTATTCTACAAGCTTCATATCTCTGAAGTAATCTTTTGCTTCTGAGGTAGTGCTCGTGCCTAACCCTTTGTAGTATTTTACTCTGTACGAGTTTGCATCAGGTGTATTATTTTTCCAATCTTCGTATGCGGTCAAGGTAAAGAAACTTTTTTCGTTTTTCTTCTTATTCTTTTTCGGAAATACCTTTATGATAGGCGTTATCAAAGAAGTCACGAAGCCTTGCGGAAGCAAAGACTTCCAAGACGTGTGAAACAAGGATATCAGAAGTCCTTTGATATGACTTCCATCTACGTCTTGATCAGTCATAATCATAATTTTTCCATAACGCAACGGCCATGAACTACACGCTGAATAATCTGTTCGATCTTTCAAACCGATTATCTTTTTCAGTTGAGAAATCTCAGCATTGTCTGCAATTTTCTGAGCCGCCATGTCCTTTACATTCATGAGTTTTCCTCGAAGAGGGAAAACTCCATAAAAATCTCTTCCAACTACAGACAACCCTGCTACAGCCATTGTTTTAGCGCTGTCTCCTTCAGTCAGAATCAAAACGCATTTTTTAGATAGTTTGCCGCCCGCTTTGTTAGCATCTACAAGCTTTGGAATGCCCTTGATTTTAGTTGTTTTCTTCCCGTCCGTCTTTTTCAAAGCTTTACCGTCCTTGTACTCAACCATTTGCATGACGCGATCCTCAATATTTGTATCGGACAAAAGTTCTTTAATAAATCGAGACGGAATCGAAAATTTGCTTCCAAACTTCTGAACCGGGGTAGTCAATGTGTCTTTCGTTTGACTATCAAAAGTTGGATTCACGATCGTTGCCTTCACGTATACATCTAACTGATTCTTCACATACACTGGTTTTATCTTTTGTTTATGCTTCTTCGTAAGAATACTTGATATGCTATCACAAATTTGAGATGTAATAGCGTGCACATGCGTTCCGCCTCGTGTAGTATTGATCCCATTGACAAAAGAGGTTTGAGTAAAAACTTCATCTTTGTTAGACGTCGCGCAAATTTCCCAGTTCTTGTTGATCAAAGCATGAACAACTTGGTTTGAACTTTTCATCTCAGCGTAAGACTTCAAGTCTTTACACGTCAACTCTTCGCCATTAAAAAGAACTTTTACATTCGAATCAGTCCAAGCAGCCGTATCTAATGCACGTCTTCTAAACAGGTCAATTTCATCTTGAGATATAACTGAAACATCAAACCGTTTCAAATCAGGTTCGAAATAAATAGTAGTTCCATCCATACCAGGTTCTACTGTTTTTATCGTATGCTTTTCCTTAGTTTGCATATTATTTCTAAACGTTTGACTAAATCTCTTCTTCCCGTATGTAGTTTCTACGCAGAATACATTTGAAAAAATGTTTGCAAGCTTTGCTCCATATCCATTCTTACCTCCCGTTGTTTTTTTCTCGTTCTTATCATAGTTT
>Ga0255763_1004361_pt1 | contig 12038 bp, 7 predicted proteins | sample 041ome_2_FD_179963 | JGI IMG/M metagenome (GOLD analysis project Ga0255763, IMG submission 179963) | Coastal salt marsh microbial communities from the Groves Creek Marsh, Skidaway Island, Georgia - 041406US metaG (version 2) | ecosystem: Environmental > Aquatic > Marine > Intertidal zone > Salt...
TTCTCGACCTCAAAAAAAAAAAAAACGCTCATCTCTGATAACGATATTGATGCCAGTAGTGATGGCGGTGGGATTACCAGTACTACCGTTGCCACCGAGCGCATCATCGAGGGTGGTCGCGGAGTTGGTTCCTCGAGCGAGGCCGAGTTTTAGATGTGCCGAGCGGGGGAGACGCGTTCGAAGCGTCGGTGCCGTCGTTGGAATGCGGAGAAAGTGTTCGAGAGAGAGAGGGTCGTCGTCGACGACGACTTGGACGACGACGACGAGGGCGGCGGTTTTTGTCGACGGAGATGGCGAGAGTGCCAACGATAGCAACGAGAAGAACGCGTCGTCGTTTTCGTTTTCTTCTTCGTCATCCTCCGCGCGTTCGTTGGACGTGGTCGAGGCTTCTTCTTCTTCGGATAAAAACGGAGCGCTGCTGGTGCCCGTGGGGGACAGTCAAAAGCAACCGCCGCCGCGACTGCGTTTGGTTGAAATCGCGAAGCGGGTGCAACTGTTGGTGCAGACGTTCATTCAGTGCGCGGCGAAATACGCGCAGAAAGATTACGAATCCATAGCGACGGCGATTTCTAGACTCGGTCCGACGTACGTGAAATTCGCGCAGGCGGCGGCGAGTCGCGGGGACCTCGTCGGACCGGAGTTGGCGGGCGCGCTCGGGCAGTTGCAAGACGACATGGGACGGTTTAGCGATCAGTTAGCGATTGATACCATTCGAGAAGAGAGTCCTAAGTTATACGAAGACATAGAGAATATCGAAGAAATGTTAGAAAAAGGGTCCGTGGCGGCGGCGTCGTTGTGTCAGGTGTATAAATGTCGATTGAAAACGCAGGAAGTGGTCGCGGTGAAAGTGCAAAGACCAAACATTCGAGAACAGGTGGAAGCGGACGCGTACTTGTTGAGATTAGCGGCGTCGTATTTAGAAAAGTTCAATTTGGTGGAAGCGAAAGCGGTGGACGCGGTGGATGAGTTCGTGTCGAGATTGTTCGAGGAGATGGATTTCGAAAACGAGGCGGAAAACGTCAGGAAGTTTAACAGTTTGTACGGGCCAGAAGGAACGGCAAAGATGGACGACGTCGTGAATGGTGCCGCGGGTAACAGCGATAACAGCGGACGGAAAAGTAAACTAGAAATTAAAGTGCCCAACGTGTACGACGAGTACACGTCGAAAAAAGTGTTGGTGTTGGAATGGATTGAAGGGACGCCGTTGACGTCCGGGGAGATGCGCGAGGTCGATCCGAAAGATTTACCGTTGGTTAGATTAGGCATCGCGTGCACGTTGAGTCAACTCATCGAGACAGGCGTCATGCACGCGGACCCGCACGGGGGAAATTTAATCAAACTTCCCGATAACCGCGGGTTGGCGTATTTAGATTTCGGATTGGTTTCAACGGTCCCGGAACAAGTCCGAGACGGTTTAGTCGCCGCGGTATCGCTGATGGTATTTAAGAAAGATTACAGGAAAGTGGCGAATTTGTTCGGCGAGTTGATGTTAGTGCCGCCGTCGGTGTTGAACGACGCGGTAAAGATGAAAGACCTCGAAGACGCTTTAGAGGATGCGGCGAACAAGACGCTGAAATTCCCGGAACCTGGATCGGGGAAGATTGTCCCAGAAATACGCTTTGACGAGCTTTTGTTCGCGTTGCTCGCTTTAGTCCCCCGCTTCGAGTTTCAGTTGCCACCGTATTTCGTAAACAACGCGCGCGCGTTGGGCGGGTTGGAGGGCATGGCGAGAAGTGCGGACGGAACGTTCAACGTGTTGAAAGAGGTGTATCCGGTGGCCATTCGCCGGGTGCTCAAAAATCCAAACCAAAGCGAAGTGTTGCGAAAAACAGCTCGGACGTTGGCGTTCGACGATTCGATTGGAGGCTTAGCATTCGCGTCGTTGCTTCGCGTGTTGAACGATGCCGCAAACTTGACGCAAATTCCGAGGTACAAAATCGCATTCGACGCGCTCAATAGCAGCGAAGGTAGACGATTGCTCTTGGAGACATTCAAGGCGGAAGTATCTAGAAGAGTGCGCGCGATTCTCGACACTCTTTTCCGAAGAGGCAGAAAAGGAGAAAGTGGTAGTGATGTTATCAGTAGTAGCAGTATCAATAGTAGTGGTAGTAGTAGTAGTAGTAGTAGTAGTAGTAGTAGTAGCGATAGCAGCAATAGTCGCATTGTAATTGCATGAATTCTATTATTTTTACATTTTGTCGAGGCTCAAACTGATGAGAGAATCAAGGTGTTTTTTCACCGGATCCGTGTAGTGTCCTCTCGCATCTACTTTTGCTTGAACAGGATGAGTCCGCTCGTCATAACGGATTAGATGGATACACTCGTGTAGATTAACAGTTGGACAGACGTGACGCGGGACGAGTAAAACAGTTTCACCTTTTTCCACGGGTGGTGGCGGTCCATTCGCATCGATGAAATCCCGAACGACTTCAAACGTGAGGTGTTCTTCCGAGCACTTCGTTTGCTTCCAAAACGTATGACGCTGAAGAGAAAAATTCTTTTTTCCTGTACTAGCAGTGACGATTGCTATGGGAGAGCCCGCTTCGGCAGCAATCGACTTTGAACCCGCGTTACACGTAAACATTCGGTCGTTTTTCTTTCCTGGTTTTGATACAACCGTCGCGGCAACATACAGTGCTGGCCTCAAACGCATCCTTTCATCACATATTTGTTGGCATATTTGCGTGTGTGAACGATGGTCAAAGAATACTACAGTTCCAGGCGATACGGTTCTCAGAATTTCCCTCCCATAAAACATTCCCTTGTGAAGATCCATTTTTCCAGTTCGCACGTTCAGATATTTGTCTAGTGCGTGAATGAAGCCCGGAGTACCAGAAGTGACAATTTCAATCGGTTCCATCGTTTTGTTCGCCTTCATCATCTTGTCAACCTCCTCTGACGACTCTTTCTCTTTATGAAATTTAAGGAAATCTAAGATCGCTTCGTCGGCGATGTTCCATTTCATTTCTCTCGCTTTCAATTTGTTTGCGTCGTATCCAACGCAATCATCGATATGACCCTCATAAACGGAAAGTCCCGAAAAGTGAGTTCGAGTCCAACAGCATGACATTAACCTTTCAAAGAACGTCGTTTCCATCTCAGAAGGGTCCAGTAAACTGAAACCAGTTCGGTCAAAGCCGTTGCTAAAATCCAGAAAAAATCCAACGTTTGGCAACATCTTCAGTCCATCGTCATCTATCGACGTCAAATTAAGCAAACATTTATCACGAAAGAGCTCCAACGTGGTTTCCTCCAAGCAAGATGCCGCTTCAATCAACACGTTAATTTTGACTTTTTGAAATTTCATCGCGAGTGTCCTTACGTCTTCGCACTGTTCTTTCGAAACGAGCGGATGAGCGTATAACACGTCGTACTTCAATCTTGATGCATCCTTCTCTTTTGTTGAAGCTGAAAGTGTCTTCTTCTTTCCTTTCGTCGTCTCTTTGGTTTGTTCTGCTTCGTAATGTTCGATGGTAGCTAGTAAATAATGCAGCTCTTTGATTGTCGAGCATTTAAATTTAAAGACACCTTTCTTTAATAAAAGGTTCCAAACGATTGTCATCTTTGTCGTCTTCACGTGCGGTCGCCAATTTTCTACGCATTTAACGAGTTGTAACATCTTGTCGACGTTGGATCTAACTGCACTCCAATTTAAGCAAAGACACGGCGTTCTCAAATTGGGATAATGTTTCATTTCACTTAACACTGTGCCCGCAGAAAGTACCCACTCCTGATAATCCCCCCAGTCCAAAGCCTCCTCTTCCCACAATTCCGATGGCACCTCTTCTCTCGTCGATGCGTTTCGATTCTCCTGCCTCGTTCTCTTTCTCGAAACGGCTGAAGTTGCCGTGTTCCTCTCTTCCAGCAACCGCGCCCGCAGCTCGTCCCCCATCTTCTCTCTCTCTCTCTCTCTCTAGCCGCTCTCTCTCTCTCACACAACGCACGCGACGCACGCGACGCAAAGTCACGCGCTCATATGTTGTTATAAAAATGAGGAAAGCGAAGAAAAAGTCGTTGTTTTTTTTGCGAAAACCGAGAAACCCTAAACACCCAAACACCCCAGAAAATTCAAATCTTCCTCCCCAAAAATAGAAAGAGATGCCGTTCGCTTCTTCTTCTTCTTCCTCTTCGGAAGAAGAACACGAGGACGACGTCGTCGAAAAAGAAGCGAATTCGTCGATGACATCGATCCCATCCATGGCTTCGACTTCAGCGCACCTGACCTTCGCGTCGATGCACGCGCTGAGCGCGTGGTTGTCGGTAAAATCGATGTTACTCTCCGCGATTTTGACGCTGGAAAAGAACGAGAGCGACGCTTCTTCTTCTTCTTCTTCTTCTTCGTTCGCGCCGATGTTCTCGCTCGCGCACCGAGGCGCGTGCCTCGTGAACGTTTTGAGAAGTTTGGTGAAGACGTACCGGGAAATGCGGAACGAGAATAGAGTGCAAAGCAGACGAAGAAGAAAGACGAACAACAACAACAGAAGAGGAAGGAGGAGTTTCAAGAAGGAGACGTTTTTACGAAACACGCAAACGAACGCACACGACGCGAAATCGGCGTTAGAACGAGCGAACGAAGCGTTATTCACGGCCGACGCGGTGTTAGATACGGATGACTTTGATCTCGATTACGACAACGAAGAGACGAACAGGATGAACTTGAAGTCGTTGGGAGCGTTGGCGCTGAGCGGTGTGTTTGGGAACGTAAACGACGAGTTTAAAGACGGCAGGTATCCAACCGCGAAAGAGAGACAGTTGATGCTCAGATTTGTGGACGCGTTGACGAGCGTGGGTTTCGGCGCCGCGTTGAGATTGACCGCCGGAATAGCGTGGAGTTTGGATTACGAAATCGGGAGGAACCGCGCGATTGAAACCGTGTTCGTGGCGAGCAGAGCTGTGGAAAAGGAGAAGAGGAAAGAGGCGAGTAAGAGCTTGGGATTGGAAGGCTTAACGACCAGGTTTCGCTCTAACAGTAACAGCAGTAGTAGTAATAGCAGCAGCAGCAGCAGTAGTAGCAAGAATAGTCGCGGCGATGGTAGCGGTAGTCCGTTCGCGAGTCCGTTCGACCAGTGGCGAAAAAACGGCGGAGGACGAAACGAATCGAAGAAGAAACCGCCGGTGGTGAACTCCTCCCTGAGCAAAGCCACGAAGCAAAAGATGAAAATCGTCGACAAGAAAGACTTCAAAAGACCCGCCGTGGTGAACCCGAAAGATACGTTCGGCACTCGACGGTTGCTCTTTTCTTCTTCGACGAGTGCTACCAACGCTACCAAGGAACGCAGTCGCGCGAAGAGTAAGGAGAACGGTACCGTCAAGAAAATCGCTCGCAAAGATGCCAAGAGAGCTCAAGACGACGCCGGTTGGCTCGAGCGCGCGAAAGAGCGGCTTCCGCGCGTCGCGCCCGTCATTTTGATTCTCGCCGGTTTCATCCTTTAGCAACGCGTGAGAAGAATATTTGATTTTTTCGAAGTGTACGTAATAAATAAAAATCAAAACTCGCTCTTTGCCGCATAAAAATGAAAGCTTCTTCTCTATTCGCGCCTTCTTCTTCTTCTTCTTCTCCCTCTTCGTCGTCGTCGTCGTCGTTGCAACGGCAGCAGAAGCGGCGCGATTTTTTTGCGAGCACCACCAGCGCTCGGAAATCTTCCCACCGCGCGTGTTCTTCTTCTCTTTCCGATGAGGATTACTCCGCGTCGTCGTCTTCGTCGTCGAGATGTAACCGGCGAAACGCGTTGCTCGCCTTCCTCGCGACGACGACGACGACGTTTGCATCATCGGCGCAAAAATCCAGAGCAGAAAACATGACGAACATCGACGACGACCGACGAACGACTTTATACGCGGAAACGGTGAAGATACGCAAGTTTGAAGACCCGGACGCGTTTCAGAAAGACGTGCAATATCTGTCGTCTTGTCCGGAGGTGAGCGAGTCGTGCGTGTCGACGACGAACGACGACGAGGCGCATTTTCTCAATCCGTGGGGGTTTTCGATGGGGAAAGCCAACGCGATGAGGGAATTAGTGATGGTAGCGTTAGGAAATAAGGAAGGTGAGGGGTACTTTTCGTACGACGACGGGAGAGATTTGAGAGCATCGACGGCGGTGAGAGGCGGGTCGCTCGGCATCGAAGCCATGCGAAAGAAAGCGAGGGAAAGCGCGCTGAGAGACTTGGCGTTGGAGAATAGAGATGATGGAAATTCCAATATGCCAGAAATGAAAGGTCCTCTCGGTGATTGTTTGGAGTACGACGTGGATAACGGGAAGATTGTTTTGAGACTGTTCGACGTTCCGGGTGGGATGAAAGATTCGGACGTCATCGTGAGCGAAAGCGACGTTTTTGACGCCGAGTTTTACTTTTTAGACAACGACGCGATTGTTGACGTTCGAATAGCTGCCAGAGATGCCCCAAAAGGGGGAAGTTTCGCTTTGAGTTACGATCAGGGTATCAAGTTTGAGAAGAACCGCGCGAGGAATTTAGCCGATACGATTCGGCAAAAATTGGGCTGGGAGATTGTGCCAGTCATCGCGAGCTTTGATCCAAAATGGGATTCGAAAAGGAGAATGTGGTTCGAGGATATACTCGATCCGCAAGAGAACATTAGCGGCGAATGGAATAGTTTTAGTGGAACCTCGTGGATACCTAACCCCGCGGCGATTATCGATAAACTTTCGAGCAGATAAAAAGCGAGTCGTGTAAACAACGAGTGTAACAATTGTGGTATGAATACCTACTACTAGGTGTATTAAAACGTAGTCTATGAAAATTTATTCCGGTTTCTCTTCCGGTTTTTCTTCGCCTAACCAGAACTTGTAGTTTTCGAACAACTCGGCGTCGTCCCCACCCTTGTGATATTCGGATTCGACCATCATGGATTCGTAGAACTTTTGGCCAACCGCGGATCGTGCGCCCGCCTTCTTGCCAGCCTTCGCCTTCGCTCTCTCCGCTTCCGCGCGTTGGCGCATTTCCGCGGCGACCTTCGCGTACGGGTTGAGTCTGTCCATAGCCGCCTTGTTCTTGAGCGGGTTTCTCTTGAGCGGCGCATGCGCTCTCGTCTTGCCAGTCTTCGGCGCGTTGACGGCGGATTGGATTTCATCAGAGTTGATGACTCTGCTCAAATCCGGTTGCGTCATGATGTGCGCCGGCGGCTTCCAGCCCTTCTTGGAGGAACTGGCTTGCGCCTTGGTGCCAAAGACACTGTCCAACTTTTCAAACGCGCTCTTCGTCCAGATGATAAATCTACCCAAGTGACCCCCCGGCGCCAAAGACAACAAACCGAGTCTGTCAACCGAGCACAATTCAACGCCCGGAATGTTTCTAAACGCTCTGGTCATACCCGAATCGTTCGCGTAGACAACTAACGGACCCTTGCGTTGGACGTATCTGCGGTTACGCATCTTACCCTTACCCGCTCTGATCGCTCTAGACGCCTTGACTCTTTCGATGTCGTCAAACGCGCCGCACGCCTTCAAAATCTTAATAGCCTCGCTCGTCTTGGTCGTACCTTCGCAAGAATCGTCCAACACCAACGGCACTTCCGGCACGTTTTCGACTCTGTGACCTCTGGCCATCAACAACGCCGGGACCGCGGACGCCGCCAACGCGGAGCACACCGCGTAGCGCTTCTCCTTCAAGTTCACCTTGCGGTGCCATTTTCTCCACGTCTTGGTCGGCGCGAACATGCGACCACCACGACACATGTTACCGAAGGCCCCTTGACCGGCGCGGTGAGTACCACCACCCGGTACACGCGGGATACGAGACACGGCGCGACCGGTACCCCAGGACTCGGCGGCGGTTTGGTGACCCGCTTCCAAGGAGACGGCGTACGCTTGACGCGAGTTTTTGTTCAATCCGGTGTGCACGGCATTGACGATATCACTGTTGTGTTCCAAAACAGATTGGGACGAAACAAAAGAGAAAAGAATAGGTCAGCATAACATTCACACCGCGCGATTCGATCGTTCGAGCGCTTCTAAAACGGTCGCGCGCGCGCCTTCTCGCGGCGCTCCGTTCGAGATTCCGAATCTTTCGCGCAAAAGAAGAAAAAAAACCCCACTCTCAAAATACAAAAAACAAATCTCCCGTCGTCGTCGTAAAACGCGACCGCGGTCGACGACGCGACGTAAAAAGACGATAAACGTACGGTCTGATCGGCGAAGTGAACACTTCCGGGAGCGCGACCGAGGCGCCGTTCCCGTTTTGGACCGTAACGGTTGGTAAAGCAGCAGGCATATTTTTATTATATATAATGTGCGCGTGTTTTTTTATGTAGAGTTTGAGCGAGCGTGTGCGAGGCTTTTCTTTGCACAAAGACGTCAAAAAATCCAAAAAAAGCAAAAAAGAGTGCAAAACAAAGAGCTCTCTCTCTCTTTAATAAAAGCGCGTATTTTCGTAAGCGCGTACAGATAGTATTACACATTTAAAAATCAATCTATCGGAGTTAACTTCTCCACCTCTAACAGCGCCATCTCGAGCTGGTTTTCCAACATCACGTTTTCTCTCGCGTACCTTTGCATCTCCCCTTGGACAGATTTCAGCGCCTGCTTCAACGCGTCGCGTTCGGCTTTCAAGCCTTGGAGCAAAACGTCGTTGGCGGCGGTCGGCGGTTGGCCTCCCGGCGGCACCGTCGTCGGTGCTGCCGCCGCTATTCGCCTCCCAACGCCGCCGCCGCCGTTCATCAGAGGATCCGCTAAATCAGCCTTCTCCAGGTTAAACGCGACCGCTAAGTCTCTCTTCTCCGATTCTAACCGTTTGATCTTCCATATCGCGTTTTCGTAGCGTTTTTTCAAGCCTCGGACCCACACCGTTAAACCGACGAGGAAGAACACGTCGAAACCAATCAGAGAGAAGAGAAGCGAGGTCGCGTCGAAGACTTGAGACTCGTCGTAATTATACGGAGACGAGCCGCTGTTCTTCGAACTGGAAGAGAGTTGGACGATTTCGTTCGCTCTGATCTTGTCGTTGCTGTTCTTCGTCGTCGTCAAAGTGTACGGTTTCAGCGCGTCGACGTTTTTTCCCCGAAAACGATGATGTTGGAGATGTTGTTGTTGTTGATGTTGATGTTGGTTCGTCCATCTCTTCTGCGTTCTCGTCTTCGTTCTGGTCTTCGTTCTGGTCGTCGTTCTGGTCGTCGTCGTCGCGGACAGGCCGGAAAGCGCTCTTCTCGACGACATCATCGTCGTCGTTCTGGTCGTCGTCGTCATGTTATTTTCTTCTCGAACTCTCTTCTCGCGCGTCACAAAAAGTAATAAAAATGGAGAAAACGACCACCTTTGCTGCGCTTCTTCCGCTCGAAACGAGGCGAAAGTTTATCCGTCTCTGCCTTCTTTCGCCGCCGCCAACAAAAGACGACGACGACGAAAACGGCATTTTTTTTTCCTACGGCACGGCTGGATTTCGGTGCAATCACGCGCTGTTAGACGCGGTCGCGTTTCGGTGCGGATTCATCGCCGGGTGCGTCGCCGCGTACGAAGACGAAGAGGAAGGAGGAGGCGCGTCTGGGATTTGCGTGACGGCGTCGCACAACGAAGCGAGCGATAACGGACTGAAAATAGTCGACGGGCGCGGGCACGTTTTGAGCGAACGGTACGAGTCCGCGTGCGAGTTGGTGTGCAACGCGCGGACGGAGGAGGCGTTGGAGAAGGCGTTGGACGCTTTCGAGGAAAAGGTGCTCGCTTTTAAAAAAGAGAGGGAAAAGAGCAGAGTCGGGGCGGCGGTGGTTTATTTCGGCCGGGACACGAGAGAAAGCGGGGAACGATTGGTCGAGAGAGCGAAAGAAGGCGCGAGAGTGCTCGGAGAAGACGTCGTGAAGATTTGCGATCGCGGCGTCGTGACTACGCCGATGTTGCACTATTTCGTGTACGCGCACGGGAAAGCGGTGGAGGCGTTTTATGAGGAGGAGGAGAAGAAGCAGAAAAAGGAAGGAAGAGAAGAAGAGATGGATGCGATCGCGGAAAGATTGCGGGTGAAAGTTGACGCGGCGACGCAAGAGTTGGCGTATTTCAAGCGCATGGCGATTGGGTATTTGAGCTTGATCGAGGAAGACGAAGAGAAGAAGAGCCACGGGACCGACGGAGATTTTCGCAAAAATGTCGTCGAAGGTTTACGAGCGAACGCGACGGGTTTGCCTCCGTTACACGTCGATTGTGCCAATGGCGTTGGTTTCGTCGCGTTCGAAAAGTTGATGGCGTTGTTCGACGTCATTCGCGAGAAAAGTAGTACTAATACTAGTCACGCGACGACGACGACGACGACAAGGAAAGAGATTGCGTTGGTTTTGAAAAATGGTCCGAGCGATGGTCCAGTCAATCTCAATTGCGGGTCTGATTTCGTTCAAAAAAACCAACAGGCGCCAGACACGTCGTCCAGTCGTCTCTCGTTCGTAAATCAAAGGTGCGCCTCCGTCGATGGCGATTGCGATCGATTGGTGTATTTTTCAATCGAAGAAGGAGAAAATTTCTTGTTGTGCGATGGCGATAAACTATCGATTTTAATCGCCTTCTTCCTCATCGAACAACTCTTCTTGGCGGGATTGGCGCACAAGATATCGCTCGGCATTGCACACACGGCGTACAGTAACGGAGCGTTTACGAAATTCTGCGAGAAGAACGGCGTGGAAACGGTGTGCGCGAAGACCGGCGTGAAGAACGTTCACAAAGCCGCCGAAGAAAATTTTGACATTGGCGTGTATTTTGAATCCAACGGCCACGGAACGGCGCTGTTTTCCGAAGAGACCGTCAAGTTGATTGAAAAAGAATTGGTGGATGAGTTAACGCGCATGTCTGTCGAGCAGCAATTAAAAAAAGAAGAAGAAAAATCCTCTTCCTCTTCCTCCTTGCAAAGTGTCATTTTGACGACAAAATTGAAGGCTTTGTTGACGTTGAAAGCAACCATTCAGACGATAAATCCAGCCGTCGGCGATGCCATAAGTTCGGTCTTGTTGATTGAAGGGATTTTGCGGAAGAAAGGGAACATGCCGTTCCAGGAATGGCACGCGATGTACCGCGACTTGCCGACGAAACAGACCAAGGTCAAGGTGCGAGATCGAACGGTTATCGAGTGTTTCGACAGCGAGAGGAAGTGCTCGAAACCGGAAGGGTTACAGCAAAGAATCGATGAAATAATCGATTCGTTTTCGTCCGCTAATGATGATGATAATAATAACATGAACAGAGCTTTCGTTCGTCCGTCCGGGACGGAAGATATCGTGCGAGTGTACGTCGAAGCGTCCGACGCGGCGACGTGCGAAGCGATTGCTAAGAAAGTCGAAGACGCGGTGGTTGAGTTTTGTTAGCGACTGGCGCGACTAGTAGTAGTAGTAGTAGTAGTAGTAGTAGTAGTAGTAGCAGCAGCAGCAGCATAATTGTAGTGCATTAGAAGTAAGTATTAGTAATAATTAAACAGAGTACATCTATCAAATAGAATCGTATTTGCATCCGACACCGTGTTTTCAAAAGCAAACAACTTTGTTGTTTTTTCCAAGAACATAAAAGACCCTAAATACTATGAACAAGTACGTTATCTACAACCTCGTAGCACATTCATGACTCAAAAAATAGAGCATAGCGAATGGCCATGGGTTCGATCCCCATACGCGGTATCTCGTGTACACTGTTTCGTCGTAGATTCTGCCTCGTTAGCTCAGTTGGTAGAGCGTTCGCCTCTTAATCATTGGACAGGAACGCGCGTTTTACGACGCGCTTCCTTTTTTTGCTCGCGTTGTTCTTTACCATACGCGCGAGAACGCGGAACGCGAAATCGAGAACGGAACGGAACGAAAATGTGCGCGCCGTGTTTTTCTTTTTTTCTAATTTAGGGTTTTGTGAGAAAAGAGAAAGGGGGAAAAACTCTCTCCAAAAGCTATATAAAAAGCGCTGCGCGTTACGCAAAACGATAACACACACACGCACGGGCAAAAGAAAAAGAATGCGCCCGATCGTGGACAAACGCGTGGACGATTCACCGTCGTACAACGTCGCGCGAGATCGGTTCGTAGGAACGACTTTTACCGGCGAGACGACGACGACAAAGAACAAGAAACC